>WNFR01002419.1_pt1 | contig 19468 bp, 20 predicted proteins | sample 5400221 | NCBI WGS metagenome assembly WNFR01 (sample SAMN13153357, study PRJNA577476) | soil metagenome | isolation source: 40 cm soil under Madrone tree | place: USA:California | collected 2016-06-14 | reverse complement strand
TGAGGTTCGCAAGATGCAGCGCGCAGCCGAGACCTGCCGGTCCGGCGCCGACGATCAGAACGTCCGCTTCCAGTTGTTCGCGTTGTATGGCCATTCCGGCATTTTATCAAACAACTGTTTGACGAAAAGCCGGAATCTGACGGGCAGCGAATCGTCATCAACACGAACGCTGCTGCTAAAATCCGGGCGCGCCGCTGGAGGCCGGACGCATCTCCGGCGCGTTGACGCCGAAGCGAAGATGCGCGAACCACGACTGGCTCAGGGACATGAATCCTGTATAGAGGTAGCCCCAAACAAATAGCAGGAGGAATGGCACGGTGGCGTAATTCTCGTTCATGATGGCGTAGACGACTGTCAACGCGAAATAGAGTCCCAAGGCCACTTCAAAATACGGCATCCACCCCGCCTTGTTCTTATATTTCTTGGCGGCAAACGTGCCGGTCTTGCCTTCAATCTTGAATTTGGGTGTCCGCGCAAAATCCGATTTCTTGCCGATGATGGCTTCGATAACGGCTTGCGCATTGCGCACGCTGATCCCGATCCCCGTTGCCATCACGAACGGCATATATAGAAACGTAGTCAACCAGGTTTTGGGGCGCAGCTCTTTCTGCGCGGCGAGATAAAAGCTGGATATCGAACAGGTAGAGGCAAGGAAAAGCGGCAGGTCAATCACCAGCATCTGGAACCAGCCCTGGTAGAAGCGCACGATCATCGCCGGCAGCAGCATCGTTGAGAGAAGCACCATCAACGGATACGAGATGTTCGCCGTGAGATGGAAAAAAGCCTCGGACTTCACATAAAGCGGAACGTCGGACTTGAAAACCTTCGGCAGAATTTTCTTGGCCGTCTGCATCAGGCCTTTCGCCCAGCGCGCCTGCTGCGCCTTGAAACCGTTCATATCCACAGGCAGTTCGGAAGCGCACTCAATTTCCGGCAAGTAAAGAAATTTCCAGCCCTTGAGCTGCGCGCGGTACGAAAGATCGGTGTCCTCGGTCAGCGTGTCATGCTCCCAGCCACCGGCCGCATCAATAGCGGCGCGTCGCCACACGCCAGCGGTGCCGTTGAAATTAAAAAAAGTGCCGCGGCGCGAACGCCCGCCATGCTCGATCACGAAATGCCCGTCAAGCAGAATGGTCTCCACGCGCGTCAGCATGGAATAGTCGCTGTTGAGATACGTCCAGCGCGTCTGCACCATCCCAATCTTTCCCTCGGTCGCGGGGTCGAGGAAATACGGAACCGTGCGGCGAAGAAAATCGGCCTGCGGAATGAAATCGGCATCGAAGATTGCCACGAATTCACCCTGCGCGGTCTTCAATCCGTTTTCCAGCGCGCCGGCTTTGAATCCCTCGCGATTTGTCCGATGTATGTAGCTTATGGGCAGTCCTTGGATTGCATGGCGCTCGACGCAGGCGCGAGCGACCTCCCGCGTTTCGTCGGTGGAATCGTCCAGCACCTGGATATCCAGCAACTCACGCGGGTAATCAAACTGCGCCACCGCATCCACCAGCCGCTCGATCACGTAGCGTTCGTTGAAGATGGGAAGCTGTATGGTAACCTTGGGCCAGTTTTCCACCGGCGGCGGCTCCGGCGGAATATTTTTGCGGTAAGCATAGTAGTCGTAAAGCAGCACGTACCGGTGCAGCCCGTAAAGGGCCAGCATGAACAGGACGATGAAGTAGGGAATCATCATCGCCAGGTCAAACGTGTTGGCGTTGTAAACCCCGGTGAACGTTTTGTCTGTGATTTTGTGCCAGTAGTGGCTTAAGCCGCCTTGGCCAAGCGCCGCAAAAAGAAGTGGAGCGAAGTTCAACAAGATGCGCGTCTCTCCGAATGACTTCCGAAACTCAATCTGAAAATCTGAAGCTCGCCGGACTGCTGGTGGCAGGAGCGTTGCTGGAAGCGCTTTACCTGCGGATGCACAGCCTGTATTACCTGAAAAACCACGCGATTGCTTTTATGGTGCTGGCGCTCGGCGCCGGCATAGTTTACCTGATTGCCTTGTATGGTTTCGACCAGACACGGGCGTCGCGTGCGTCATTCATTTTACTCATTTTTGGCGCGCTTGTGTTCCGGGCCACCCTTTGGCCGATGGAACCCACGCTTTCGGACGACCTGCAGCGTTACCGCTGGGACGCCAAGGTCCAGGCGAACGGCTGGAATCCTTACGCGATAGCGCCCAACGATCCGCGGCTCGTTCACCTCCGCGACCACTATTACGAAATCATGCCGGGGCGTGAAGCGCCGACGATCTACCCGCCCGTGACGGAGCTGATCTATCGCGCCACTTGGAAGGTGTTTCCCGGTCCGACGGCGTTCAAAGTGCCGTTTGCAGCTGCCGATGTGCTGGTGCTGCTGCTCCTTGCGTGGATGTTCCGGGGAGAAAAGGATCGCGCATTCCGGGTCGCCGTGTACGCGTGGAATCCTCTCGTGATTGTGGAATTTGCCGGGAGCGGCCACAACGACGTGCTGGCCCTTCTGGGAATCGTCGCCGGCCTTGCGCTCTTGAAAAAACGCCCCGCACTCGCCAGCGCTTCGATCGCGCTGGCAACGATGGCCAAGGTTTTTCCCGCCGTGCTGCTTCCCGTCTGGCTTCGCCGCGCAGGCTGGCCGGAGAAACGATCGGGTTGGTGGGCCGCCGGACTTGCCGGCGCCGCGTGTGTGCTGGTGGTGCTGCCCTACTGGCAGGCGCTGGGAGCGTTTCGCGTGAACCTCGCCCACTACGAATCAAACTGGAAAAATTATCACGCCAGCCTGTACACGCTAATCGACTGGCTGACTGGCGGCGGAACCCGAATTCCCGCGCTGGTTGGAGCTGCGGTGATCTGGGGGCTGGCCTTGTGGCTCGCATGGAAGCGCGCTGAGCCGGCTCGCGCAGCCTATCTGCTTATGGGAACGAGCCTGGTGTTCTGGCCCAACGGCTATCCCTGGTATTTCACCTGGATTGTTCCGCTGCTCTGCTTATTCCCAAATCCCGCCTGGCTGCTGCTCACCGTCCTGCAGTTTTTGTCCTACAACGTGCTCATCGGCTACGGAGTCCTCGGCCAGTTCAAATTTGATCCGTTGCTACAGTGGTTGGTCTACGCACCGTTCTATGCATTGCTAGTTGGCGAATGGTTTCTGGCTCGAAAGCGTATCGAGGCCTAAGAGAAAAAAACGCGATGATGGGCAACGAAAACATCCCAGCTAAAGAGCGGCGTAGAAAACTCTTCGAGGTGGCGAAGGAATTCCTGCGTCTCGGATTCATTGCTTATGGCGGGCCAGCGGCTCACGTCGCCATGATGGAGGAAGAATTCGTCCGCCGCCGCGGGTGGCTGACCCGAGAGAGATTTCTCGATCTGGTGGGCGCGGTGAGTCTGCTGCCGGGACCGAGTTCGACGGAGTTGGCGATCTATCTTGGAGAAATTCGAGCCGGTCCGGCGGGACTGATCCTCGCGGGAGCGTGCTTTATCTTGCCTGCGGCGTTTCTCGTCGCAGCCCTCGCCTGGGCCTATCTGAAATTTGGCACGGTGCCGCAGGTAGCTGGCCTGCTCTTCGGCATCAAGCCAGTGGTAGTAGCGCTGATTGCCCAAGCCGTCTGGAGCCTGGGAAAGACTGCGCTACGCAATATGCCGCTCGCCGCGCTGGCTCTGGTTGTGACCGTGCTGGCAGTGGCGCGCGTCCCCGCGGTGTGGTTGTTGATTGGCGCGGGACTCCTCTGGATGGCGTTGCATGACGGGAAGCGGATCGTTGCCAACCGCGCGGCTCTCGGCACGTGGATCGGCCTGGGAAGCGGCAGCGCAGGCGGAGCGCTGGGCGTACTTCCCATCTTCCTGTATTTTTTGAAAATTGGAGCGCTCTTGGTAGGCAGCGGCTACGTGTTGTTGCCCGTCTTGCGCGCCGACCTGGTAGTGAGACTCCACTGGCTCACCGATTCGCAATTGCTGGATGCCGTGGCTGTAAGCCAGGCCACGCCAGGACCATTTTTCACCGTGGCCACATTTATTGGTTATCTTCTTGCAGGTTGGAAAGGCGCGATGCTCGCGACGCTGGGGATGTTTCTGCCGGCATTCCTCTACGTCGGTGTCACGTCCGTATTTTTGCCGAAACTGCGCAAATCGCCGTTGGCCGGCGCGTTCCTCGACGGAGTCAACGCAGCGGCGGTCGCGCTGATGGCCTTCGTGGGATGGCAATTCGGGCGAGCCGCGCTGGTGAATGTTCCGGCGATGATTCTGGCCGCCCTCAGCGCGGTCCTCGTTTTCCGGTACAAAATTAATTCCACCTGGCTGGTGCTTGGCGGGGCAGCGTCAGGAATCCTGCTGCGCATGATGGGTTGGAGTTGAAAATAGAAAATCACGGGACAAGAACTATCTTGCCGTGCGCGCCGGGGGTGAGGATGTCCACATGCGCCTTCGCCGCCTCTTTCAACGGCAGTTCTTTCCCCACAATCGGTCGCAAAGTGCCGTTTTCAAGCCCAGCGCCAATAGCGGCGAATATCTCCAACAGTTCGGATTCCGTGGCCGCCCACAGCGTAAAGCCTTTGGCCGTGCCGCGCCGCCCCATCAGGTCGCGCGGATTGATGCTGATTTCTCCGCGATTGCCGATGATGATCACCCGGCCATTCATCGCCAGCAGTCTAAAATCGGCCGAAAGATTTACGTTGGCAAGCATTTCCAGAATGACGTCTGCGCCGCGCCCGCCGGTCGCTTTCATAATCTCGTCTGCGTAACCCGGCTTGCTGTGATCGAACGCATGGTGTACGCCCTCTTTTTTTGCCAGGTCCATGCCCTTCTGTGTCCCCGCGGTTCCAAAGACGGTCATGCCCATGGTACGGGCGAATTGTGCAGCGGCTGTGCCAACGCCTCCGCTGGCCCCGTGAATCAGCACGGTTTCACCGGGCCGCGCCTTTGCATGATGAATAATGGCGGTGATGGCAGTCGCGTAGGGAACCCATACTCCCGCTCCCTGGGCGAAGGAAATTTTTTCGGGCAGCGCATGCACCTGAGATTCGAGTGCCAGCGTATATTCCGCATAGGCGCCACTCACCGTTCTTGCCGTGTACACGCGATCACCGGGCTTCACTCGGGTGACCCCTTCGCCCACGGCTTCCACAACTCCCGCGGCGTCCGAGCCGGGCGTATACGGCAACGGCGGCTTGATCGCGTAAGTTCCATTGCGCATGTAAGTGTCGTACGGATTCACGCCCGCAGCGTGCACGCGCACTAGAACCTGCCCGGGCCCCGGCTTGGGCGTGGGAATTTCCTGCAATTGCAAAACTTCCGGCCCGCCGAACTGATGCACTTGTATCGCTTTCATAAAAAAATCTCCTCAGGGGGCGTCATTCTGCAAAGTCCTAGATGAATTCGTAGTCGGTTGAGCAACATCAAGATACCGGGAAACGCCGTGGAGCCGAAAGGGACAAAATGGACGCCAATTTAGAAATGATCGTCTTAGAAATGATCGTCGTGAACCAGCGCCGCTGCCTCTAGGACGTCCGTGGGTTTCGCCCAGGCCGAAGTCTGCCAGTTATCCTTAGATTTTTTCACAGGAATAAAAGCCGCCATCGGCTGCTCGAAACGTTCCGCAAGACCGTAAACGTAAGGCTCGTATAGGTTGCGAAGTTCCAAAAGTTTTTGATCCGCTTCAGGCGTCGCCGAGAGTTTCATACCGTGCTTCGCCAGCGTCTCGCGAATGAGCAGTAATACCTCCGAAGGAAGGCGGTCCTTGTCTGGCGGGTGAGGCACGACCGAGAAGACCTGGCAAAGGTCGGCAACCGCATGCCGTGCGATGGCAAACGTAAGCTGCGCCTGCCGGGCGCAAACGTCTTCCATTCCCGAAATCGTCAGCGCGCATGCGTCCAAAATCGCGGTCAGCGAGCCGATCCACGACTGATTGTCGTGTTGCGAACGGAAGTACGCTAGCACCGGATAGGAAAGGTGGCTTTCGAGGAGTTGTGCGGACCATCGCTCCCAATCCTTAAACAGCTTGCGCAACTCTTCATGGCCCCCAGGAAACGTGTGGCGCAGAAGAAGTTCTCCCGAAGTGGGAGGCGTGCCCGCCCTCGCGTCGAGCAGCACGATTTCCGTCTCACGCTCGGCGAACGACCCATAGATAAACGGCAAATAGCCAATCACCGCGGCAAGAAAACCAAATCCAAATCCGGATTCCACCACCACCAGAAAACGTGAAACTCCCGAGCGGGGAACCACGTCGCCGAGGCCAAGCGTGAAAAATGTCGTGCCGCTCAGGTACAAATCCGTGTAGAAACTGGGCGTGCCGCCAGAAAGATTCACCGCCGATCCGGCCCCATACTGCATCATTGCAAAACTCAGGATTAGCCCCGCGGCCCACACTCCGATCAGGACCAGCAGCGAAATCGGCCCGTAAAAACCGAGAAACGACTCGCGCCTCTTTTTCGACGGAATCAGCCGCGCATAGATTTTCCAGGTGCTCCACGTGAATAGGTAGTAGAACCGCGCCAGACGGAATTTGCGAGTGACGCGCCGAGGCAGGATGATGGCCTCAAACGCGTCCCAGGTCACAATCAGAAAAATGACGACGCCGGCGATGAACACACCTGGAGCGAGAATCATGCTGGGTTAGCCTCTTTCATCGCGGCCGTCGCAGTGCTCAAGCGGATATGGATGTCACCAGGCGCGCGTTCACCGAAATTTCTGCCTTGAATAGCCTGGAAACGGGGCAACCGGTCTCCGCGCCCTTGACGGCGGCGTCGAACTTGGCTTTGTCGGCGTTGGGAATCGTGGCCACAAGATCGAGATGGCTCTTGGTGATCGAAAAGCCTTCGCCAACCTTCTCGAGCGAAATCGTACAGGTGGTCTCCAGCTTCGAAGCGATCATGCCTGCGTCGCCGAGTTGCTTGGAAAGCGCCATCGTGAAGCAGCCCGCATGCGCCGCGGCCAAAAGCTCTTCGGGGTTGGTGCCTACGCCATTTTCGAAGCGGGTCGAAAACGAATATTGCGTCTCTTTCAATGTGCCGCTATCGGTTGAGATGGATCCTTTCCCGGATTTCAGATCGCCTTGCCAGACTGCGGATGCTTTGCGTTGCATGGGTATCTCCTTCTTGCTGACTTTGGCTGCGGGTCAGACAACTTTGATTCACCAGGGCGGGAGGTGGTTATGCAGCCAAGCCTGAATTCTACCACTTGTGGAAGATGAAAAACGCCGCCAGCGAAATGAACGCGAAGCCGACCAGGTAGTTCCACTTCATCGGCTCGCCGAGATAGGTGATCGAGAAAACCGAGAACACCGAGAGGGTAATCACTTCCTGAATGGTCTTGAGCTGTGCGGTGTTGAATTCGTACGAGCCGATCCGGTTGGCCGGCACCTGGAAGCAATACTCAAAGAAGGCAATCCCCCAGCTGATGGCAATGACCTTCCAGAGTGCCACATTACGGAACTTCAAATGCCCATACCATGCAAACGTCATGAAAATATTCGAAATGGTGAGAAGAAGAATTGTGCGCAAGATTTGCTCCAGGTTGAATTATAAAACCAGGACGAGTGGGCGTAAGGAATTCGTTACGAGAAACATGGGATGGTAGAGGACTCGAGAAACTAGAGGAGCAGCCGGAATTGTTCCGGTTCTATTCCTGCTTGTCGGAGGATAGCCCGGAGTGTGCCGGTGTCCAACTCCGAATGATCGGGAACTACAACCTGGGCAAAAGGATTCTGCCGGCGAAGAATGATGTGACTGCCGTGTTGTCTTCTAACTTCAAACCCAGACTTCTTGAGCGCGCGAACGCATTCTTTGCCAGAGATGCGCGGCAGTGAGGTCATACCGCCAGAACAATGGCTTCGAATCGTTCTTCGGGGACAGGTAGGCCATCCCCTTTTAAGGCAAGAATATAGCCTTCAATCGCTTCGCGAACATTGGCGATCGCTTCTTCTTTCGTCGTGCCCTGGCTAATGCATCCGGGTAGCGACGGGCATTCCGCCACCCAGTAACCTGATTCCCCGGGATAAAGGATGACTTGCCGCATGGAACCTCCCGAAAGAGGAGTCTAACACGGAGCTACGCGTTGAGGCTGAGGGAGACCAACCCCGGCGGCGTGGCGGGCACGATGGGCGGAAGCTTGGAGCGGTCAACTGGATTGTAAAGTGTGTCGCGCTCAACGGGGACGCGACCGGCGGCGCGGATCAGGCGCTCGAGTTCGCTGAGGGGCGTGAACTCCGACGTCTTGGCGCCCGCATCGTGGTAAATCTTTTCCTCGACCACCGTGCCGTCCAGATCGTTGGCCCCGAAGCGCAGCGCGATTTGCGCGATGCTCGGCGTCAGCATGATCCAGTAAGCCTTGATGTGATCGAAATTGTCCAGCATCAGCCGCGACACCGCGATACAGCGCAGGTCGTCGTAGCCGGTGGGCTTAGGAATGTGCGCCAGCGCCGTGTTATCCGGATGAAACGCCAGCGGGATGAACGCGACAAAGCCGTGTGTCTCGTCCTGTGCCTCGCGCAAAAGCACCAGATGGTCCACGCGCTCTTCGACCGTTTCCACGTGGCCATACAGCATCGTGGCATTCGAACGCAGCCCAATGCGATGCGCCTTCTTCGCAATACTCAGCCACATCCGCCCGCTCACCTTGTGGTCACAGATAATCTTGCGTACGCGGGGGTGAAAAATTTCCGCGCCGCCGCCGGGGCAGGAATCCACGCCGGCTTCTTTCATCTTCTTCAGCGTTTCCTCAATCGTCAGCTTCGCGATGCGCGCAAAATAGTGCACCTCAACCATCGTGAACGCCTTCAGGTGCACATGCGGATGCCGCTGCTTCAACCCACTGATCATCTCCAGAAAATGGTCGAACGAAAGATCGGGATGCAAGCCGCCCACAATGTGAAATTCCGTCGCGCCTTCGCGCACGCCCTGCGCCGCGCGCTGGTATACCTCTTCGAGCGCGTAGGTATAAGCGCCGGGAGCGTTGGGATCTCGCCCAAACGCGCAAAGCTTGCAATGAGCGACGCATACGTTGGTCGGATTGATGTGGCGATTCACGTTGTAATAGGTGACGTTGCCGTGGCGCTTTTCGCGCACGTAATTTGCCAGCCAGCCGACCGCAAGCAAATCCGGCGAGCGGAACAACGCGACGCCATCCTCAAAGGAGAGTCGTTCACCGGCAAGCACCTTATCGGCGATGGGTTTCAGAGTTGTGTCGTTTATCGTCAGTTCAGCCACGGTCGTCCCAATCTATTAGAGGGCGATTTGCTCTTCGCCGCTACTTGAATTCGCTTTTCGAAAGTATCAAACAGTTCAAACGCGCCATAAAGCCGCCGCGGCGCCCCAGAACAACAGGAACAACATACTAATATAGCCGTTCACGGTGAAAAACGCAGCGTTCAGCTTGCTCAGGTCGTTGGCCTTCACCAACGAATGCTCATATCCCAGCAGCGTGGCCACAACAGCAATTCCAACCCATGCCGGCCAGGGCAACCCAAATCCGTACGCCAACCAACTCAGCAACGCCACCACGCCAACATGCATCACCCGCGCGATCTGCAAAGCGCCGGCAATTCCGAATCGCTTCGGGATCGAATACAGCCCCGCGTTTTTGTCGAACTCTACGTCCTGGCAAGCATAGAGCACGTCAAAGCCGCCAACCCACAATGTGACCGCGCCGCAAAGAATCAGCATCCGCCAATCGAGGCTCCCGGTAATCGCAATCCACGCCGCCGCAGGAGAAATGCCCAGGGCAAACCCCAGGAACAGATGAGACCAGTTGGTGAACCGCTTCGTGTACGAATAGAAAAAGAGAATCGCAATCGCCACTGGCGCCAGCTTCAGCGCCAGCGGATTCAATTGCCACGCGGCAACGAAAAACACCACGACGGCGAGAAGAGTGAACGTCCATGCGAAAGAAACCGAAAGCGCCCCGGTTGCCAGCGCCCGCATCTTCGTGCGTGGATTCTCCTTGTCGTAGCGCAAATCCGCAATGCGGTTCAGCGTCATCGCCGCGGAGCGCGCCGCCACCATCGCCACCACAATCCACAAAACCTGCCGCAGCGTAGGCCAGCCGTGCAACGTCGCGCGCGCCGCCAGCAGCGCTCCCGTCAGCGCAAACGGCAGCGCAAACACGGAGTGTTCAAACTTGATCATTTCCAGAACAGTGCGAATTCGCCCGGCCATCCGATTAACTCTCCGCCTCTTTGGATGCGGCGCTGCCCGTCCACCGAAACATTTTTTCCTGCGGCAGCCCGGCTTGCGCCAACACGCGGCAAACGTACTGAGTCACCAGGTCATCAATGCTTTTCGGCATGTGGTAAAACGAAGGCATCACGGGCATAATCACCGCGCCGGCAGCTTGCGCCCGCAACATATTTTCCAGATGGATGCGGTTCAGCGGCGTATCCCGGACGCAAAGAATCAGCTTCCGGCCCTCCTTCATCATCACATCAGCGGAGCGGGCCATCAAGTCATCGCAAGTTCCGCAAGCGATCGATGCGAGCGCGCCGACGGTGCAGGGAATCACGATCATCGCATCCACGCTGTAGCTGCCGGAGGCAATAGACGCGCCAACGTCCCTATTGGAAATGACCTCGATCTTTTTGGGCGTGCGTCCAAGAACGCGTCCCGGCAGCTTCTTCAGATCGCCCGACGTAATGCGGAGTTCCTCGGCAAACAACCGCTGCCCCGTTTCCGTTACCACCAGGTGGACGCGGCCCACGCGCGGATCGTCCTCCAGCATGGCAAGCGTCTTCTGCGCGAAAATGGCGCCGCTGGCTCCGGTCACACCCACGGTAATCGTTTGTCCCTTGATCGAAGGCATGGAATTGTCTGCGGTTCTTTCAGTCTCGCAGCGGCTCGCAGGCAAGTCAAGCTTAGCCGCGGCGGCGCTGCGATGTTAAGATGCGTAGCGGTCAAACGCGATGAAATCCGACGAACTATTGAAACTTTTGCAAGCGGTGGAGTCTGGGAAACTCCTGACCGAAACAGCGCTTGCCAAGCTGAAGCATCTGCCGTTCGAAGACATCGGCTTCGCCAAAGTGGACCATCACCGCGCGCTGCGCCAGGGGTACGCCGAAGTGATTTTCGGCAAAGGCAAGACGCCCGCGCAGGTGGCGGAGATTGTCCGTGCAATGGTCTCGAAAAAGGCGTCGAGCCACAACGTGCTGGTCACCCGCGCCAACGCCAAGATATTCTCCGCCGTGAAGCGCGTCAGCCACGCTGCGAAATTTCATGCCCTCTCCGGCGTGATCACGATCGAACGAAGCAAGGAAATTTCGGGGAAGGGAACCATCCTCGTCGTTTCCGCTGGCACCAGCGACATTCCGGTCGCCGAAGAAGCCGTGCTCACCGCTCGCATGATGGGCAATCGCGTGGAGCAACTCTATGACGTCGGCGTCGCCGGAATTCACCGCTTGCTGGAGCATCGCAGCGAACTAACCGAAGCGCGGGTCATCATCTGCGTCGCCGGCATGGAAGGCGCTCTGCCAAGCGTAGTCGGCGGTCTTGTCGGCATTCCAGTCATCGCCGTGCCCACCAGCACCGGCTACGGCGCAAGCTTCGGTGGTGTAGCTGCGCTGCTCGGCATGCTGAATTCCTGCGCCTCGAATGTGACGGTAGTGAATATCGACAACGGCTTCGGCGCTGCCTGCGTCGCTTCCTGCATCAACCGCCTGTAATCAATTATTTTTCAAAAGAACCTTCAGCACGCCGCGTTTTTGGGCGTGTGCGATGGCTGCGGGCGCGTCCTTCAGTGCAAAACTGCGGGAGATGAGTGGCGTAGGATCAACCTTGCCGGAGCGGAGCAGCGCAATCGCTTTGGCAAAGGGTCCGCAACGCGAGCCAACGACCGTGATTTCTTTCACCACAATCGGCCAGGTCTCCACCGGTGCCGCGCCGTGAAACGTGGATTTCAGCAGCAGCGTGCCGCGGGGTTCTGTCATCCGCTGCGCGAGCGCCAAGCCCGTCGGCGAACCGGTCGCTTCCACCACCAGTTGGTAATTTTCCTTCACACGTTCCAAATCGCTCGCATCACCGCGAACTTGTTTCGTGCGAATGCCCGCCCCCCGCGCCAGACCTAGCTCGCTTGTGTGTTTTCCGTACAGAACAACCCGTGAACCCGCGGCCCTCAGTACCAGAGCGATCAGTTGCGCCAGCTTGCCATCGCCCAACACGGCTGCCTTTGGAAACTTTCGAATATCAAGTTGATCGAGAATCTGGCACGCAGCGGCGAGCGGCTCAATAAACACTGCTTTTTCGTCGCTAACGTTCGACGGCACAAGATGCAGATTTTCCAACGGCAGCGCGAGATATTCCGCGAACGCACCATCGTGGGCCACAATGCCGAGCACGCTCCGCCGCGCACAGTGCGTCTTCATTCCACGCTGGCAAAAATCGCACACCGGCCGAAATCCGTAAGCCGCACAGGACACGTTGATCTCGCCCGCCACGCGCTTGCCTACCCACCGCTTCTTCGTCTTCGCGGAAACTCCGGCGACCTCCACAACCTCGCCAACAAATTCATGCCCCGGCGTTCCTCGAAAGCCGTGGTACCCACGCAGAATCTCCACGTCCGTATTGCAAATCCCGGCCATCCGCACGCGAATGAGCGCCCATCCCGGCCGCGGCTTGGGAATTGGCTTTCGCACTTCCGCCAGCTTCTTGTCTTTCACCACGAAGCTAAGCATCTTCATTTCATGTTTCGGATTCAACAACCTCACGCTGTCTCCTGTAAAGGTGTCGTCCTGAGGCTATCCGATAAGGACAGCCGAAGGATATCAACTCCAATGCCCAGGAAATGGTATGAGTTGGGATCCTTCGGGTGCAAAAGGCGCACCCATCAGGATGACAAGTGGCGTCGAGGCTAGAACGATAGAAAAATCGTGAGTCCAGTAAGACAAGTCTTAACGCAGCGCCCAGGTCAGCGCTTCCGCAAGAGCGGCCTCCTGCTCCGGGAAAACGGTGCGCAGATCAATCAGCAACCTCTCGTCTTCAATCCGCGCAATCACAGGCGCTGCGCCTGCGCTCAATCGCAGCCGAGCTTCCAATTCGCTGGCGGAATATCGCGCACTGCCGAACCGCAGGACCTTCGTCGGCAGCGATTGCGCCGGAGTGGAACCTCCTCCCACAAGCGATCGCCCATCGCCAATTTCGACTTCCGCGTCGGCGTTAGCAATTTTTGCCGACAACGTTTTGTAAAACGCTTCCGTGCGCGCGGAAACTTCCTCGAAGCTCATCTGCATCATCCTCAGTGCCGGAATTTCGTTCCACGCTCCGCGAAGATACGCACGCAGAGTCGCTTCCATTGCAGCAATTGTCAGTTTGTCCACGCGCAGCGCCCGGAACAGGGGGTGCCGGCGCACTTTCTGCACCAGCTCTTTTTTCCCGGCGATGATGCCCGACTGCGGCCCACCCAGCATCTTGTCCCCGCTAAAGAGCACCAGCGAGAATCCTGCTTCCACACTTTCTCGCGCCGTCGGCTCGCTTATCCCTACGGGTGATAGATCCACCAGGCAGCCGGAGCCCAGATCCTCCACCACCGGCAGCCGCGTGCGTTGCCCGAGCGCAATCAACTCCGCCACCTCCGGCTTTTCCGTAAATCCAGACACCGTGAAATTCGAAGGGTGTACCCGCAAAATCACGCAAGTTTTCTCATTAATCGCATTTTCATAATCCGCGATCCGTGTGCGATTCGTGGTGCCCACTTCGCGAAGCACCGCGCCACTCTGCTCCATGATTTCCGGAATGCGAAAACCGTCGCCAATTTCGATCAATTCGCCGCGCGAAACGATGACCTCGCCCCCGCTCGCCAGCGCCGCCAGCGTCACCAGCACCGCTGCCGCGCAGTTATTCACCACAATGGCCGCTTCCGCCCCGGTCAGCCGCTCGATCAGCCGCGAAGTGTGCACGTCGCGCTTCCCGCGCGCGCCGGCCGCAACGTCGTACTCAAGATTGGAATATTGCGTCGCGGTTTGCTGAAACTCTTCCAGAATGGCAGCCGGCAGCGGCGCTCTCCCCAGATTCGTGTGCAGAATCACGCCGGAAGCATTGATCACACCGCGAAGCGACGGCGCAAGCACCTGCTCGACACTCCGCACGATACGCAACTCAATCGCTTCCGCTGCAAGGTTGCCTTCTTCCAGCGGCTCGCCTGAAACAATCTCCCTCCGCAATTGGGCCAGAACACCGCGAACCATCTCCACCAGGAATCCGCGTTCCAGCATCTTGCCCAGATCCGCCACCTGCGGGCGCAGCAGCAGTTCGTCCACCGACGGCAGCTGGCGCAGCAGCGCCGTCTGGTCCCCACTCGACGCGGGTTTTGCTTTTTCCGCCATGCCGCCATTGGAGCACAGCAGGGAATCGCCCCGCAATTGCCAACTGCTCGAACGGCCAGCCCTATACACTCCCAGCCGTTGTTTCATGCGCAGCGCGGCGCCCCTCTGGCGTTGACGTCCGCCAAAACCGAATCTAGGATGAACTCTCAAGGATTTCCATCTCATGGCTACCATTGACGAGGATCTCTCGGCACTCGAGCGCGACATTCGCCAGCTCAAGATTGAGTACGACATGTATTTCGGTGGCGGCCGCAAACGTCCTCCCACTGAAATCGAATGGCGCATTGAACTGATCGTCAAGCGCTACGGCGAACGCGGCGGCGACATGAAGTTCGGTCAGCGATTTCGCTTCGGCAATTTGGCCCAAACTTACGCGAAGTATAAGGACGTTTTTCGCAAGCGCCTTGCAAGCCGCGAAGAAGGAAAAGTACAGCGCCACTTTGGCGCCGCCGCCAAGGCGATCGAAGCCGAACGCGCCAAGGCCCAGGCCGCCACCGCAGCGGCTGCCTCCGCCGAAGCAGCCAAGGTTTTCCGCGTAGTCTGCACCGCCCCGGAAAAGGAAGCCGACAAAGTCGAGCAGCTCTACGAAGCCTTCGTCCGTGCCAAGCAGCAAGCCGGCGAAGAACTTGGCAAGATGTCGCGCGCCGGCTTCAACGAATTCGTGCACAAAAAGACCAAGGATCTCCAGAAGCAGAAAAACTGCCACGAAGTCGAATACGTCGTCGAAACCGTCGACGGCCAGGTAAAACTCAAAGCCCTCGTCAAATCCTGATATACCCCTCCAAAGTTTTCCCACAGGTCCGCGTTTCCGAAAATTCGCGCCTCCGCGTAAACTGGTACGTCCTTTACTGCACTGGAGGCGACATGGCTGTGGAGCGCGCGCTGCTCAGCGTATTCGACAAAACCGGCATCGTTGAATTTGCCCGCAGGCTGGCGGCGCTGAAAATCGAAATTCTCTCGACCGGCGGCACCTCGAAACTGCTCCGCGAAGCTGGCGTACCGGTAAAAGACGTCGCCGACTTCACAAACTGGCCGGAAATGCTCGGCGGACGCGTGAAGACACTGCATCCCAAGGTGCACGGCGGCCTGCTCTTCCGGCGCCATAATCCCGATGACTTGAAGCAAGCGAAGGAACACGGCATCGCGCCAATCGACCTGGTGGTCGTGAATCTGTATCCGTTCGAAGCCACCGCCGCGAAGGAATATCTCCCGCCCGAAGAGCTCATCGAAAATATTGATATCGGCGGCCCCACAATGCTGCGCTCCGCCGCCAAAAATTTCGAAAGCGTAACGGTCGTCACGGACCCCGCGGATTACGAGCGCATCGCCAAGGAGCTCGAAACCAAGGGCGACACTACACTCGCCACCCGGCTCGACCTCGCGCGAAAAGTTTTCGGCCTCACCTCGCGTTACGACGGCGTGATCACGATGAATCTCGAGCGGCTCCTGCTCCAGGGCGAACAGCTGGAGGTTCAACAAAAAGGCGGTCTCACCGAGCGAGTCTATCTTGCCCTTCGCCGCAAGCAGGAATTGCGCTACGGCGAAAATCCCCACCAGGCCGCGGCTCTCTACATCCCCGCCGGCCATCCGGCTACGGGACTCGCAGCCGCGAAACAGCTTCAGGGCAAGGAACTCTCGTACAACAACTACGTCGACCTCGAAGCCGCCCGCAGCCTGGTTGCCGAGTTCGAAGGGCCTGCTGCGGTCATCATCAAGCACAACAACCCGTGCGGCGCCGCCGAGCAATCCACTTTGCTCGATGCCTACACAAAGGCGCTCGCCAGCGACCCGGTCTCCGCGTTCGGCGGCGTGCTCGCGTTCAATCACATCGTGGACGCTCTCACCGCCGAAGAAGTCGCCAAACTCTTCGTCGAATGCATCGTCGCTCCGGGGTTTGCCGATCGCGCACAGGAAATTTTTGCCACCAAGAAAAATCTTCGCTTGTTGCATTTGCCGCAGGGCGGCCTGGATCACGACAAGGAACTACAAATGAAGCGGATTCTCGGCGGCATGCTGATTCAGCAACCCGACCTTGGCAATCTCAAAGATAAGGAATTAAAAGTTGTGACCAAGCGCGAGCCAACCGCCGCCGAACTCGTCGACCTGAAATTCGCCTGGAAAATCTGCAAGCACGTGAAGTCCAACGCCATCGTCTTCGCCAAGGATCGCGCAACGCTCGGCGTGGGCGCGGGACAAATGAGCCGCGTCGATTCCGTAAAAATCGCCGTTATGAAAGCGCAAAATTCGCTGAATGGAACTGCCGTCGCTTCCGACGCCTTCTTCCCGTTTCCCGACGGCGTCGAAGAAGCCGCAAAGGCCGGTGCCACCGCCGTGATTCAGCCCGGAGGCTCGGTAAAAGACGCCGAAGTAATCGCCACCGCCGACCGCCTCGGCCTGGCGATGGTATTCACAAACATGCGGCATTTCCTGCACTAAAGCGGGCACGTGCAGCAAATTTATTCCCGTCCGATGCGGTCTACTTCTTTTTTCACTGCCAGTGCGTCGAGCTTCTGGAGGGGCAAACTCAAAAACAAATCAATCCGGCGTCCCAGGGTCACAAACGCGTCGCGAAACGCACGTGCAATCTCGTCGGGCGACCCCGCGACATTCCCGGGATCGGGAATTCCCCAGTGTGCGGTGACCGGCTGGCCCGGCCACACCGGGCAGATCTCAGCCGCCGCGGAATCGCAAACCGTAAAAACAAAATGCATTTGCGGCGCGCCGAGCTTTGCAAATTCATCCCAACTCTTGCTCCGCAATCCTTCAACCGGCAGCCCCGCCGATTCCAATTGCTTCACTGCATACGGATGCACACGCCCGGTGGGGTGGCTCCCCGCGCTGAACGCACGAAAGCTGGGCTGGCCGCGACGATTCAGGATGGCCTCCGCAAGAATCGAACGCGCGGAATTCCCGGTGCACAGAAACAACACATTGTAGCTAGGTTGCATGGCGGCGAAATTCAGTTGCAGCAATCCGTGCCGCAGCACGGCATGCCGATGGGCTTGGTTGCGCGCAGGAATGCGCTCATGAACTTGTCCTTGATCTGCGGGCCAACCTTTTCCGCGTCAAATCCCGCCGCTTGCAGGAATTCCCGCGCCTCTTCCACCTGGTAAACGCGCGTTGGTTCCACCTCAATCCCGTCGAATCCCGCCGCATCCAGCTTTTCCACGTACTCGGTCTCCTGCAACGCACCCGCGATGCAGCCCACCCACAATTCCATGCTCTTTCTTGTCTCTGAGGGAACTTCGCCGCGCAGCACCACATCCGAAACCGCCAGCCGTCCGCCCGGCTTCAAAACGCGAAACGCCTCGCGCAGCACGCGGTCCTTGTCGCCCGAAAGATTGATCACGCAATTCGAAATGATCACGTCCACGGAGTTGTCGGGCAGGGGAATGTTTTCGATCGTCCCCTTCAGGAACTCCACATTCTGAACGCCGGCCTTGCGCTGGTTTTCCCGCGCCAACGCCAGCATCTCGTCGGTCATGTCCAATCCATAAGCTTTCCCGGTTAGCCCCACTCGCTTCGCGGAAAGCAACACGTCGATGCCCCCGCCGGAGCCGAGATCGAGCACCACTTCGCCCGCCTGCAATTTCGCCAGCGCCGTCGGATTCCCGCAGCCAAGCGACGCGGCTACCGCGTCCGCCGGCAGGCTGCCCTTCTCCGCTTCACCATAAAGATTTCGCGTGATCGGGTCGCAGCCGCTCAAAGACGCCCCGCCGCCGCAACAAGCTGTCTTCCCCTCGGCAACCTGCTTCGCCGCCGCCCCGTACTTCTCCTTCACCACTTCCTGGATATTCGGTTCGGTCATGATCGCTCTTCTCCATTCTCACTTCGAAATTTGCACAAAATCTTCCGCCGACACCGCGCGATTTCGCGTGCAGCATTCCTCATAAAGGAACCCAAGCACTTCGCGCAGCGCGTCCGTGTTCGCCGTGTACCACAGAAAAGTCCCCGCACGGCGCACATCCACCAATCCAACCTGCCGCAATTTCTCCAGGTGATGCGACAGCGTCGAGGCGGGAATCCCCAACTCTTCCTGAAGCTCCCCTGCCACCATCCCCGTGGGGTGCGCCGAAAGCAGCAATCTCACAATTTGCAGCCGAGGCTCCGCGCCAATGGCGGAAAAGCGGTCGGCGCATCGGGTGACTACGAGTGGATCGGCTTTCTTCATATTTCGATAATTGCAGAAATACGGAATCTTGGCAACCTCTTTTTTCCGAAACCCTCTCCTCCCCCTCAGCATCTTACTTTCTGGGTGCTACTTTTCTTCGAAACGCCCGCCTTTTTCGCTTTTGACCGCGTTTCCGTAGCATGGGATACTGAAAAAACGAACTCTATGACCCTAAATCGCTTGCCTCTTTTCCTGGTCGGCGCCTCCCTGGTGGCACTACCCTCTCTCGCCCAGAACGCCGCTCCCGCGCAACCCTCCACGGTGCGCAAAGATCCTGTTCGCGCCGACGCTTACTTCAACTTCACAATGGGCCACATCTTCGAGCAGCAGTACGAACAGACGGGCGCCGGCGAATACGCCACCCGCGCGATCGACTCGTACAAGAAGGCGTACGCCGTCGACCCGCTCTCGCCCATCATCGGCGAGCGCCTCGCGGAAATGTATTGGAAGGCACAGCGCGTCCGCGACGCGGTTACGGAAGCCAATGAAGTTCTGAAGCGCAACCCCGACGATCTCCCGACGCACCGCCTGCTGGCCCTCGTCTATCTCCGCAGCCTTGGCGACATCAACGGCTCCAATGTCCAGACCGAAACCATCGTGAAGGCCATTCAGGAATACACCGCCGTTCATCGTCTCGACCCTTCGGACCAGGAAGTCACCATTTGGCTCGCGCGCCTCTATCGCCTGCACAACGAGCCCGAAAAAGCCGAAGGCGTCTTGCGCGATTTATTGAAAGACGATCCCGAAAACGATGCCGCCGTCGAACAACTGACGCAATTGCTTCTCGACCAGAACGAAGCCGAGGAAGCCATCTCCTTGCTCGCTGGCATGATCGACCGTTCGCCCTCTGCCACGCTCTACGACCACCTCGGCGACGCTTACACTCAGACGCACGATTTCGCGAAGGCGGAAGCGGCCTATCGCAAGGCCACGGACCTGGATCCCACGGAGTTAAGCCACCTTCGCGGGCTTGCGCAAACCCTGCTCTCCGAAGAGAAATACACCGAAGCGCTGACCGCCTATCAGAAGCTC
>WNFR01004576.1_pt1 | contig 19485 bp, 21 predicted proteins | sample 5400221 | NCBI WGS metagenome assembly WNFR01 (sample SAMN13153357, study PRJNA577476) | soil metagenome | isolation source: 40 cm soil under Madrone tree | place: USA:California | collected 2016-06-14 | reverse complement strand
CCGAGAAGCGGTAGCGCCGGGTTGGTTCAGCAACATTCAAGTTGTAAAGAAAACAGGTTATGTCGTTGGTTGGATGTCACGCAGTTGGACCCGGTCGTTTCAATGTCGGAACCGAGGAGCGGTAGCGACCGGGTCCACACGCGCGACATCCAACCAACAATAAAATCTGTTTTCTTTGCGACTTGAATGGGACCGCACGAACCCGCTCGCGACCGGGTCCACACGCGCGACATCCAACCAACAATAAAATCTGTTTTCTTTACAACTTGAATGTTGCTGAACCAACCCGGCGCTACCGCTTCTCGGTTCTGCAATTGAGTAGCAACGCCTCATTTGTTAGTCTTACCCCGGTTTCCAGAAAAGCAAATGACAACTCCAGTTCTCGATAATCCGGTTCTCGATAATCCGTTGCGCACGGGCATGCGTCTGGAGCGCGTCGCACCACCATGCGCAATCGTAATTTTTGGCGCTACCGGCGATCTGACCAAACGTAAGCTGGTGCCTGCTCTTTATCGGATGGCTCAGCAACGATTAATTCCAGCGCAATTCGCAATCATTGGCACCTCCCGTCAGCAGATTGGCGATGAGGAATTTCGTAACCGTATGCGGCAGGCGCTCGCTGAGTTTGCCGAAGATGAGGACGTCGACGAACCATCCTGGCAGCGGTTCGCCAGTGGCATCTCTTATGTCTCAGGCAATTTTAGTGACCCAAACACATATACGGCGCTGCAGGCCAAATTAAGCGAAGTCGAAGAGGCCCGGCAGACCCAGGGAAATCGTATCTTCTATCTGGCAACGGCGCCCGAGTTCTTTGTTCCCATCGTCAAACAATTAGGCGCTTCCGGCATAACAAACACGGAAAAAGGCTGGACCAGGATCATCGTCGAGAAGCCTTTCGGACATGATCTCGAGAGCGCCCTTGAACTCAATAAAGAACTCGCACTAGTCTTTAAAGAGAGTCAGATTTATCGTATCGATCATTATCTCGGCAAAGAGACGGTGCAGAATCTGTTGGTCTTTCGTTTTGCCAACAGCATTTGGGAACCGCTCTGGAACCGGCAGTATGTCGACCACATTCAGATTACAAACGCCGAAGCGATCGGAGTTGAAGGCCGCGGCGATTATTACGAAAAGGCAGGCGCCGTTCGCGATATGATTCAGAACCACGTTTTTCAGGTTACCTCTTTGATAGCGATGGAGCCGCCGTCATCTCTGAAACCTGACAGCATCCGAGACGAGAAAATCAAAGCGATGCAGTCGGTGCGGCTAATTCCCCCTGATTGCGTCAACGAGGTCGCGGTGCGCGGGCAATATGGGCCAGGCTATGTACTGGGTGAAACAGTCGTTGGTTATCGACAAGAGCCCGGGGTAGATCCCAATTCATCAACCGAGACTTTCGCAGCGCTCAAGCTCCAGTTTGATAACTGGAGGTGGGCGGACGTACCTTTCTACATTCGCTCTGGAAAACGTTTGCAGGAGCGCATAACGGAGATCGCCATTCAGTTTAAGCACGTGCCGCGCCAATTGTTCACCGAAGCAGACGCGCCCGTGGAGCCCAACGTCCTGGTGATTCGCATACAACCAAACGAGGGCATAACTTTGCGTTTTGGCGTAAAACTGCCGGGCCAGGCGATGCGTATTCGGTGGGTAAATATGGACTTCCGCTACGGCTCGTCGTTCGGCGTCAAGCCGCCCGAGGCTTATGAGCGATTGTTGCTGGATTGCATGCTGGCGGATTCAACTTTATACGCGCGCCGCGATATGGTGGAACGCGGCTGGGAAATCGTTACCCCGATTCTTGAGGCATGGAAACAGCCAGCAACAGATTTTCCTAACTATCCCGCCGGGTCCTGGGGCCCGCAGGCGTCATTCGATCTGATCGAGTGCGATGGCCGGAGCTGGCGAGTGCTTTAACGAGATGATGATCTTTGTGCTTTGAACTTGGTGCTTTGAACTTTGTACTTTGTACTTTCTACTTGATGTTCGAGCTTACTAGGTCCTCGAAAACGAAACAAAGCACAAAGCACCAAGGACAAAGTACAAAGTACAAAGGGACAAACTGCAAAACACCAAGTACAGGTTTAGACTTTATGCTTTCTGCTCCAAGACAAATCCAAGTCCCCAAAACCCTCGACGTTGAATCCATCGAGCGAGAGTTGGCTATGCTCTGGGTGAAAACGGCCCAGGTTGCTGACGATCAACAGGAAGGCGCTGTGTTGCGTGCGCGCGTGGCTAACCTGATGGTCTTCATTCCTAATCGTGCCAAACTCGATGAGATCAATGCCACGCTGTTGGAACTCAGCCCCGCTCATCCGTGTCGTGCGCTCGTGGTTACCGTTGAGACAGACGCTCCGGAACATGACATAGAAATGTATATCTCATCGTTCTGCAGGAGGGGCATCGACGCTGAGACGACAGATCTGTGCTGCGAAGAAGTAACGCTGGTCGCGGGAGGAAGCTTTGTCGCGGAATTGCCCAGCGCAACTCTACCGCTGTTGATTCCGGACCTGCCGGTCTTTCTTTGGTGGCACAATATCTTCACGCTGAACGACAGTTTGTTTGAACCGCTTTGTCGTGGTGCTAATCGGCTAATAGTTGATTCGGTTGCATTCCTGCCCGAGGGTTTGAGCGCCATCGCCAAACTCTGCGGTAGTCGCAATCAGTTGCGTCTTGGAGTCAGTGACATCAATTGGGAGCGCTTGACGTTCTGGCGCGGGTTATTGGCGAGCTTTTACGATGTGCCGCAATACCACAGCGCGCTCGGTGCCCTCAGTGCTATTGAGGTTGACTATAGTGCACCCGAATCTTCTGCTCAGATGATTGCACCGCAGGCAATGTTAATTGCGGGGTGGCTCGCAAGTCGATTGGGATGGGAGCCTGTGCGTGAGTCGCGCGAAATGACGCCCGAGGGTCTGCAGATCGATCTTAACAATGGCACCGCACAAATACGGCTGAAGCTCAACAAGGTTGAGCGAATCGATTTGAGGCAAGGCAGGCTCGCGAGAGTTGAGTTGCGGTCAGACGGAGAATCGGCAGCTTTTGTTGTCAGACGAAACGAGAATGGCCTTCATTTGGAAGCCTATGCGAACGTTGCGGGAGAGATTCAGCCAGGCCAATTGTTACCAGTGAGAAACCGCAGCACAGCGCAGTTAGTTGGCAGGGAGATGGAGATTCTGAGCAACGACGAGGTGTATTCCGACGCGGTGGTTATGGGGATGAAGCTTATCTCTTAGGGGAAGAATGCTATGGTCTGACTGGTTTTTTGGGCGGCACTGCTCGCGGTATATCCCCGTCGTCAATCATGTTTTCACTGCTCTCCACCAAAGGCTTTGACGTTCCACGCAGAAGCGGAGGAATGCGCGACACCGGTATTCTCACAGTTGCGATTGGTTCGATCCGTCTGAGAATGGCTCCTCCCCGACCGGCAACCCAAATGTTATTTCCCCCTCGATAAGCAATCGAAAACAAGCTAGTACTGGTAACGCTAGGCTGAATTTCCCATGTGCGACCTGCATCCTGGCTGTGAAGGATACGGCCCTGCTCGCCGGCCACCAGAATATCGTCGCGATTGGCAACCGCTACCGCAAACAAGTTGCTTGTCATCCCGCTCTCAAGATCTTTCCACGTCGCGCCACCATCGTCAGTCCTTAAAATGATTCCTCTAGCCCCTACGATGTAGCCGCGTTTTGAATCGGCAAACGCCAAAGCGTACAACCATTCTTTCAGGTTTCGGTCGACCCGTATCCAGGTTTCCCCGCCGTTCTCTGTACGTAGGATAGTACCGCTGGAGCCAACCGCAAATCCGTGCAACTCATCAACAAACTCCACATCTTCGAGCCAGTTGAGAGTATTGGTTTGTTGAAACTGCCAGGAGACTCCTTCATCTTCAGTGTGCCACACAGCGCCACGAGCACCGACAACCCAACCTTTCGTAGTTGAGACAAAGCAAACACCAAATAGCTTCTCCTTTGCCGGACTAGAAATAGCTGCCCAGGTTATTCCCCCGTTCACCGAATGCAGAATGGTGCCTCCGTCGCCCACTATCCAGCCAGCCTTGTCGTTAATAAACCTGATGGAATTCAATGAAGCAGTCGTGCCCGAAGGCCTCACGGTCCAACTCTTTCCCCCGGAACTCGTAAACATTATCTTACCGCGCGCGCCCACGGCCCAACCATGTGAGTTGTCGGCAAAGAAGATGTTCGCGAGATCGTCCCGCCCACCTTCAGTCAAACGGCGCCACGAAAGCCCCCCATCATCGGTGCGCACAACAAGGCCATCCTCACCGGCGGCCCAACCGAGAGACTCATCAGCAAAATAAACCGAAGCCAGCCGCGGACTCGTACGCACATTGACCGGAAGCCATATATTTCCTCCGTCGCCGGTTGTGAGCACGACGCCGCTTTCCCCGGAAGCCCAGCCATGCAACTCGTCGATGAAGAAAACCGAAAAGAGATCCGTAGTTACCAGGGGATTAGCGGCCACCCACGTTTCGCCACTATCGTCTGTTCGAAGGATCGTACCGCGATAACCCACGACCACGGCCGTCTTCGTTGAAGCGAAGCCTACGCTTGTGAGAACAGAGTTGCCGATACCGCTCTGCTGTCTCCATTCAGCACCTCCATTGGTTGTAACCAGAAGTGTGCCTCTCGCACCTACGGCGATTCCATTCTTTGCGTTAGCAAAGGCCACCGAAAAAAGATGGGCAGAAGTGTGACTGCTCTGCGTTTTCCAGGTAAGACCTCCATCCGTTGTCGCTATGATCGAACCAAAGGTGCCAACCGCCCAGCCGTGAAGAGGATCATCCGGTGCGAAGGCAACTGCGAAGAGATGATCACGGATGGCTGTCGGTCGCACAACCCATCTGCGGCCGCCATTTCTGGTTGTAAGCACAACGCCGCGCGCTCCAGTTATGACAACGTGAGATCGATCTTTGACGTAAAGCCCATAGAGTGTTGTATTAGCCGGACACTCCTGCTGCTCCCAAACAAACCCCCCATCGTTGGTGCTGAGCACAGCCCCGTCCGACCCGACCGCCCAGCCATGTCGCTTATCGCTGGTGAACCTGATGGCGTTGATTGAATTCCCTTGCGGCAGAGGGTTTTGCCACTGCCAACCTCGCATTTGATCCTGTGCCGGGGTCGCGATGGCGAGTAGCAGAACAGCTGCCGCCATCAACAGATGACGCGCAAGACAGGACCCGAGGGAGAAGTTAGAACCCGATCTAAAGGATGTGAGAAACAAATTTAGTGGCCTTGGGACAAAGTAGTGTTACTAAACGGGACGGAAAATTATAGAGATCAATTGTCGTAACGTCCATGAACCACCCAGAAATCGTGAGAAGTCCACTAATTTGAACATTATTCTACGACGTTCACACCCACGGCGCCGGGCGGCTCGGCAGTTCCAACTGTGTCCACAGCCTCCCGCAGTATGTCTTCGTCAACATGGCCGGCGGCAGCGATGCGCCGCGCCGCACGATCGGCTGCCTCCTGTACCAAATGGCCCACGTGCCCGCGAGTCCACTCCCAAACTATTTCATGTCGCGCTGCTGCCTGATCCAGACGGCGCCACCAGTCGGGATTCGCTTTCCGGCGAAAACGACCACTCATTGTTTCTACAACGTAACGCGAGTCAGTGAATAGATGAACCTGACACGGCTCGCGTAAAGATTCCAACCCCAACGCTGCCGCAACGATTTCCGCTTGCTGGTTGGTCGCATTACCCAGGTATTCACCAACAGCGCGCCAGATACCTTTGTATCCGAGCAAGGCCACTGCAGCGGCTCGAGTCAATGCCTGGCCATTACCCAAGCTGGAACCATCACAAAAAATTGTGACTTGTTTGTAGCGACCACGCTGAGTCTTTCCCTGTGTCACAGTAGTTCTTTAGTAGTGTTAAAGTTGTATCGGACTTAGCCTATCACGCAAACCAGCAAAAACGTATGAGCAAGCAATCGCGGGTAAGATAGAATCACTCCGACATCATGACATGATCCGAAAACTAACAAGAACAACCATCAAGGTCGGTCGTTTATTGCTGAACGCAGGTCGCAAGCTGGTCCTGCAACCCGCCGAGACCTTCCTTATCTGTAGAATGGCATGGTGGGTCGGCATCCTTTCGCTGACCGCAAAATGCTGTCCTCTACCTCGTGCTTTGCGAATCGTCTCAACAACGAGATCGCGAAGATCTCAGGCAACAGCCCCGCACATCCAGGATCGCCTTGCCCGCGCAATCGATCTTCTGTTATCAGCTGATGTCCTGTTTTTCAAACCAATCTGCTGGAAGCGCGCGGCCATACTGCACCGCTACCTTTCGCAGAATGGAATCGCCACGCACATTCTCTTTGGTGTACGAAATGACGCCCAAGGTAAAGTAAGCGGTCATGCCTGGCTCGAAGCCGACGGCAAACCACTGCTTGAATCGACGATCCCGAACTACATTGTTACTTATTCGTTCCCCTCAGACGGCCACTTTAATCTCAACTCCGGTAACTTCCGACTGAGTAATTTTCGCAATCGTTCCGGTAGACGTTTGGCGACGCTGGGCCAATCCACAAAAACCAAGTACATAGCGAGCTGGTGCGGGAAAAAGATGTTCATGAGGAAGAGCGTCGAGAGATGAAACACGACACCTACACCCAGAAACCACCAGCGCAGTCGCTTCCAAAAAACTGCCAATGGAAAGAGCAGCTCCCATAAGAGCGCGGCTCCGACGATGAAAGGAAGAACGGTGCGAACTTCGGGTAACCAGAATGCCAGCCGAAAGTGTGTGTCATGCAAGTTGTCGAGGGAATGGTAGATCGCCAGCGTTGGCAAGTTGTCAGCGCTAAAATACCTGAAACCCGAAACACGCAGCTTGACCAGTGCGGAGCTAAAATACACCCAGGCCATCAGCAACTGCATCAACAGTATCGGATAACCATAAATAAATCCCGGTTGGCGCTCGTGCTTGCGCCTGGACCAGCTGTCTAGAGAAAATCCATCACCACAAGGCGTGAACGCAAGAATAGCGAGGTAGTAAACGCCGAGCATCTCATCATGGTTAAAATGACCAAAGCTCCTTACCAGCCCCTGATAAAAAACAACCAACAATAGCGAAGTCTTGGTCGTCAAGGACGTCAAGAAGCCACTCGTGCTTAGAACCAATGACAGCACCAGCGCCCATTTCAACAAACCTACTCCGGTAGGAGTGAGTAGATCATCATAGAAAGACCAGGGTAATAGTTTCATCACCCCGATCGGGCGAAGGATTGTTACAGGGAGCTGGCCAAGAGCCGAGAATGAAGTCAATAGTACAGAGACCAGGAAAGTACCCTGCACCACAAAACGTACGGCGCCTAGCGCAGGAGCGTTTTCCGGAACCAAACGGCTCATAGTTCTTTGCGCCAGGAGTCTATGAATTTGTCATAGTCGGCGTAGCGTCCGCCTTCCCAGCGATACATGTCAAGCCGGATAGCTTTGAGGCGGCGCGGAGACGAAACGGGTTGTTTATTGTTGTAGATTCGCCCCCAGGACTCCAGTAGATCCGGTATCCGTGCTCCAGGTGGCAGATTCTCAATACCACCAACGCTCGCCAGCAGCGCGGCGTTGGTGGGATGAAGTGAAGCGAGCTTGAAGCTGCCGTTCATCACCGTGGCATTCACCATGGTCCAGTTGCGGCTGTATAGCGCGTTAGTCAAATCGATTGCCGGAACGTCTACAGTCTCACCGGAGAGGGTCTCACCACGCAGCACAAAGTAAGTGTGACCGCGTTGCAACTCACCGCCCCCTATCATGACAGTCCAGGCAGCGATCGGATAAGTGTTTCGGAGATATAAGAAGGCCCAGAACAGAGGCAGGAATATCGCGCAGGTGAGAATTGAATAACGAATGAACCAACGCCGCTCGCGGCTCCGATCGCGAAGGTTCTTTAGCGGCTCCTCTTCGCTATTTCGCATTTCGTCGCGGTACCGCAGGAGGCAAGAGACTCGGCATTGTGGCCCCTCACTATTCTGTGCTTACGAGTTTATAAGATTGGAAGTCGTCAACAACCTTCTGCACACTGCCAGTTGCATGCTCGGCCGTCACTTCGTAAGATGCCGTCACATCCCCAACAATTTCTTTAACAGTCTTACCCTGCTCCAATCCCTTCCAAACCAACATGGCAGTCTCATTCAACTGATAGTACCGCTTGGTATTCAGGTCGACTAATATTCCTTCATCACCATCAAAGTCGGTGAAAACAACATGCTTGCATGGCATCAGGTTAGTTGTGCTCATAATCTGTTATCCAATTACAGGAAGCGAGCGGTCTCCAGTTAGTGCCACCGCAGTTGGCGCGTTGTGCCAGGGGATTTTGCCATAACTTTGCATACAAAACAGGCACGGCGAACCAATGTATAAATCCGGAGCCAAACCTTTCGCTTGCAGCACCGCCAAAGCGTCTGTGCGTTTTTTTAACTGGGCAGCTGCCACAGCGAGCAACCTTTTATATGCTGGCGCGAACGACTCGACGTTCAGGTCGGCAACAACATCGCCTTCCTCCGCGGCGCCGCGAAAGCCTGAAAGATTACAACAAAGGGTAAGCCGTCCGAGATAATCTATATTGAAGCTCCTCCCTGCCAGTGGCGAACACGGTGCGCGTGGATCATCGTTGTAATAGCCCACATCGATTCCGATATTCATTTTTAGAATACGGGCCAGCAGTGCGATCTCCTGCTCAGCGATCTTTCGCTCGTCCAGATTTAGCGACTCGTCATCACTTGCCTTCGAAGTTGGCATGACATGCGCGAAGCTCAGGTTGGCAGCTCCCATACGGGCCACAAAAATGGCGATCTGCTCGAGTTGGGCCATTGTGTCTCGCCGAATGGTGATCTTGGCGTCGAATGGCAACCCCACCTTGTAGCAACGAGAAAACGCCCGCACTAGCCGATCGAAAGAGCCATTGCCGCGCCAGCGGTCATGCGTTTCTCTCGTTATTCCATCAAGGCTGAAGGCCACATGGGTTATCGATTCCCGGTTAGCGAGCACTGCCGGCCAGATTCGCTCGAAATGCCACCCGTTAGTCACAAAACTTGACGTCAACCCAGCGGTGGCGACGGTTTCAATCACTTCTGTGAATTGTGGATGAAGGGTAGGCTCCCCGCCTGTGAAGCCGACACGAGTGATACCGCCAATCTCCTGCGCATCCTTGAGGACACGCTTCAACAGGTCAACTTTGAAGAATTTAGCATAGTTACTGTAAAGAGCTTCTTCTGACCGGAGGCAATAGTTGCAATGAAGATTACAAATATTAGCCAACTCGATACTCACTCGCTGTGGACCATAGTTATTTCGCAGAGTAGGATCGCTAGGCATGTAATTAGGCGCCAATATAGGAGGTCAGCAGATCAGAAGTACGTTTCGGATTCAGTAAATCAGCACCGGCAGAGAAATCAAACGATCTGCTCTGACGTGCGAGGCGCGAAAGCATGTCGAGATTCTCAACGGCAATTGTCTTATCATATGTAGCCCAGGGACAAGCCCTAATCAGTCGTTTCATCGCTTCTGCCTGTGATAATTCACATAATCTGGTTTCTGCCTCGCCGTTAACCCTCGTGAACAACAAGAAGCTCGGCTTGACAGTCTCGATCTGGGCACCGGGAAAAATGGTCTGCGGATCGAAACATCTCTTGACTACTCGCCTTTCTTGCTCTTGGCAAGAAACATTTTCAAAAACTGCCACGCCGCTCATTAAGGCGGTGTTTTCGGTAATGGCAAAAGGCCGTCGAAAGCTTCGGGCTTCGACTTCGCTTTCCCTGAGACTCAGGAGTAATTCATCATCGGAAAGGTATCGCCATCCTGCGGCCGCCAGTTGCAGAGTGAGGGTTGACTTGCCGCTGCCAGACGGCCCAATGATCATCACTCCTGTTTGAGCGGCGGGGCTAGCAACGGCGGCGCTGTGAAGTTCAAAGAGTCCGTAGCGTCGCAAAGCCGCACAGATAGCGAAAGATGTTGCCTTAGTTAAGTTGCGATCCGGAAAGTCAGGGCACTGTTTGATCCATATGTTAACATCCGCGGAATTTGCTCTGTCGATAAGCATTGACGAATTGCCGAGATCTAGGTAGAAACCACTGCCATCGGCGTAGCAATGGCCGCCGTCCTCAACTTCAAAGTGATCAAGTCCGTCAGGAATCCGCGGCGAAGGCTCGTTGCAATGAAATGAAATGATCACATGGGGAGGCTGCTCCGAGGGATCGACTTCAGTGAGGAACCATCTCTCGAGCAGGCTGTCGAGTAGTTCGCCTAACGATCGATCACGACTCTCGATTAGGAGAAAACGACCGGCGACCGTATATAATTTACGGACCGCCGGTCGACCAAAGTCTTGAGCGACTTCCATACAACCGGAAAATCTTCTTTCTCTTAAGAGTCAGTTTGTTGGGCCGCTAGCCACGATCTGGAAAAAAGTTGTAGCTTCCAGCACATCAACAGGGAGTGAGATCTCAGGTTCGACAAACAGCTTCTTACTGGTGCTCGCGGAATCGCTGCCGATGCTTTTCTCAGCTTGTTTGGCTGGTTGCTCTCCGTTAGGGATCTCGTTTTGTTTAGCCAAGGTTGAGCGCCTTCTCGAATCTTTCGTGTATGTTATGACGTGAATCTCCTCATGGCAACTAAATTTTAGACCATGCGTCGTTGAAGCTTGCTTTCCCCAGGGTCAAGGCGCCTGCTGAGTCACCTTTTCCGGCGCCCCTAAAGCCAATCGCAACGCCCTTCTTTCAGCGTGCTGCAAATCCGCCCGCATAAAAAGTTTGATGTTTGGCGACAACCGCCTGATTGCGTCCTCAACAGGCAGTTTGTTGATAACCATATCGACGATTTCGGATGACTCAGACGAGATGTCCACAGGAATGCCCAGCTCGTCTCCAATCTTGAGCAGAACTAAAGCCAGTGGCTGGTGCTTCGCTCTTACCGTGAGGAAGTCATCCTCAAAAAGAACTTGCAGCGGTTGTTCTTCCAGCTTTTTCTTCTCCTCGTCGGTCTGCGGCTCGACTCCATCTTCGGTGTTGCCTTCAATTAGCAGTGACTGATTATTGCCGCGAACGACGGCGTTGGCCGGCGGTTCAGATTGGTTAGCAGCATAGAAGAAAATCCCCAAGGGTCGGGGCTGGTTTCCGGCTGCCATATTAATCTCATAGTCGATATAGACCTCGGGCGCCAGGAGTTGCATAGCAGGCTCCAGCGTGAGCTCGCTGAATTCGACAGAAATCAACTGTTTCTCCATGCCTTGCCCCAAAAAGACCGGGATCTTTAGGTTTCTCGATAACTGTTCAGTCACATCCGCCAGCTTGGCCTTTTCGGCCTTGAGCGAAAGATTCAAGATCGGCTTCGCCTTAACCTTTAGAGTGAACGCAGGTTTGGTCGCTGCCCTCTCCTCTTTCGGTTTTGCTGCCTGCGCCTTTATCTCCTGCTGCTTGGAATCTTGAAGAGCAGGAATGGCGGGCTCTTGTGCCGCCACGTATGAACCGATTAGGACGACAACAAGTGCTGCCAATCTGACATTCGTAGACCGTGTTCGACTCTCTGAAAATATTCGTTTCAAGCTCTTCTTATTGCTCCTGCAACGCTCGGCGGGGCATTTGATGGACCCTTACGCGGGACGCCAATTCCCGTGAAGCTAGCACGGGCGAAAAAATCCGTCAAACTCACGAACCTCGGGGTAGCGTCTTAAGTTGCGAGATTGAACCTGATAATGCCACTCAACCGCAGAACAGGAAGTGGTAGCGACCTGGCCGGTTCTCAACACTCCACCGCGAATCATTCAGCCAGGTGATCGAACGAGCATCGAATCCTCAACCCATGGGAAAATAACTAGTAACTTGAGTGAGGCGAATCGGCCAGGTCGCTACCGCTCCTCGGTTCTGACTTTGAGTCTTATGTTGCGGATACCGCGAGGTTCTACTTGATCACAGATCAAGTTTGTCGGTCATCCAGCAAGGCGCGTGCGTTGCGCTTCAGGCCCGAGAGCTTCGCTCGTTTCATTGGACTGTGACGAAAACGTTCAGCGTAAGCTTCGGGAGACAGGTCAACAATATCCGTCAACTTTGCATTGATGTTTCCTTCTCGCGGAGAAAAGCTATCTTCTTCCTGTGTGACTTGTTCAAACCGATTCCAGGGACAAACGTCCTGACAAATATCGCAGCCATAAAACCAGCCTGACAGATTTTCCCTTATTGGCTCGGGCAGGTTTTCAGCGCGCAGCTCTATAGTCCCATAAGAAATGCACCGGTTGGAATCTACGACATAGGGTTCAGTGATCGCTTGCGTTGGGCAGGAGTCGATACAGAGCGAGCAGCTGCCGCAATGGTCCTCCACCTCTTCCGTGTTGTACTCGAGGTCAAGGTTCAGCAGCAACTCACCAATAAAAACCCAGGAACCGTATCGGGTCGTGATCATATTTGTGTGCTTGCCAAGCCAACCAAGTCCCGCGCGCACGGCCCATGCTTTATCCATAACGGGCTGAATATCGACGCAGACTTTGCCTTCAGCTTCCGGACGTTGCTCTTTGATCCAGGAAAGCAATGCTCGCAGCTTGCGGTTGATGACTTCATGATAGTCGTCACCCCATGCGTACCGAGAAACCTTGCCGGTTGTCGGGTTGTCTTGATGTTTGTGAGGCGTGTAGTAATTAAGTGCGACCACCACGACTGAGCGCGCCAGGGGGAAAATCTTCAGTGGGTTCGTGCGTTTCTGGCTATCGCGCGCCATCCATTGCATTTCGGCGTGATAGCCTCGAGCCAGCCATTCATTCAGACGATCAGCTTCGCTGTCGAGAGGCGCTGCCCCAACAATTCCGACCTGATCGAATCCTTCAGCCTGAGCCCGTTCTTTAATCAGCCGTGAGAAGCTTGCCTTGCTGGAAGGAGATTCGCTAGAAGCGGAAAGGATTTCACTGAATGCTTGCATCCACGACAGCATAAGACGGGGGAGATTCGGAGTCTAGTGATGCTATGCCGCGCAGACCTTGCTGAACGACTCCGCCCATTTGCTGGTCACTACGTTTCCGTAAAGCTGGTGTTCTTTCTGCCGGCGGATGGCGCACGCTCTTCTAAATGCGCTGGTCTCGCCATACTTGCTAATCGAAACGGACGTACGTCCACGCTTTTCTCGTCCGGCATTCCAAGTCACTTCGTAGACTTCGTTAAGATAGACTGTCCCATCTTTGCCCCTGTACTTCTTGGCTGTTCGGCGCACCCCTACAACACCACTGCGGTTGCGCCTGCTCTTACCCACAATCACCCAATCAGTCCGTGGTTTGCCCAACTCCTTTTCAAGCTGGTTGCGACATTCGATGGCTCGTTGTAGTGCCGATTCTTTACCACCGTTTCTTTGATCGCTGACGAATTTCGACTTTGTGACGTTGTTGAGTCTCACTCGAACATACCAACCGACGGTCTTGTTTGCCGGACAATCAATACGGCTGATGCCTTTATATCCACTCTTCGCCATGAAGCTGAATCTCCCGAAAGGAAAGTTTGCCGCTAAAACTATCCTCTTGCGACGATGATGTCAAAGGCGTGTTACTAGCCAATGAGCTAGCATGACCTCTCCCCACGTATGAAAGACGCTTGCCGACGAAGTTTTGCTCGCAGTACGCGTAAGGCGAGACTCAGGTAGACGAATATTAAGTTGCCGGATTAAGCCAGACGAATAGCGCCGACTCTTTTGCTATTGGATCTTTTGAATAGTTACGCTAACCATCGGTGTGTCGCCCGGGGTGCGATTGTATGAGAGCCAGTAGCCTGCTTTCGGGTAACGCACTAACTTGTACTTCGATCCATCGGGCTTGGCCTCAATATCCCCGCCAAACACTTGTTGGGGAGTTATCACACTGCTGGCCCCGTTGGTGAAATCCACCGAGATCGTTATTACCTTATGCGTCTTGTCGTAGAGAACCTGGGCGGTCTCTTTTTCGCCGAAAGCAAAAAAATCCTGCTCTTCGCCTTTATCGGCGGGGGTGCCTAGTTTCTTGCGCACTTCATCTGCGAGAGAACCTATCTGGATCCCGCGGTACTCATGGAGAATTGGTTCCGCTTCAGCCGGCCCACTGGGCCCGATTTCGCGCGGTCTGGGCCGAGGAAGACCCCACCAGGGTCAGCCCGGCAATGACCATAAGCAAAGGCCTAAATAAACCCATGCTGAAGGATCTTGAAAGGTTAGTCATTGGTTGCTCCTTTCCAAGAAAAGTGTAATTAAGATCTGCGCCAAGGAAGGTAGACGGAACCTGAAGAAAGAAAGCCAAAACCGGATCGACGTGGTTCCCTCAAGTCTGCGTGTCGCGACAATAAGCCTAAAAAGTTTGCGATGTCAATTGTTTTGCGAACGAATACGCGGAAAAAAGAGTGGCGGAAGCGTAAACAGTCCATTATGTTAATGCATCCGTTGACTGCGATTTAGGTTTAGCGTAGAAGCAAAAGTGTTATTGCCAACGCCTTTCCTGTAAGCTCAATGTAATGGGAAAAACGACGAAAGCCTTGTTGCTCTTTAAGGCAAATCAAAAGGAGTGAATCGATGAAAAGGAATGCGCTTTTGATGGCGCTCTTACTGGTCACGGCTCTGATCGTTTTTGGAATGTCTGGGTGCCAAAAGCCCGCCGCGCCGGATACAAATCGAGGGGCGACATCCGCGGCCAATACTAATTCCGCAAAAGAGACGATCGATACTGCCGCTATTGAGTTAGAGTTGAAGCGCATCGAGAACGACTTCCCACGGGTCTTAAAAGAGAAGGACACGGTGGCAGTGGATCGGGTCGAAGCAGACGATATCGCCGTTGTCTATCGTGACGGAACGGTGGGTAGCAAGGCCCAGGACATCAGCGACATTAAGAGCGGCAACCTATCAGTCGACTCTTGGGAAGTGACCGACATGAAAGTAAACGTTCTTGACAAAGACGCAGCTGTCGTAAGTGGCCGGAGCATAATCAAAGGTGGAAAGTACAAAACTCCTGACGGTAAAGAAGACTCTTCTCCTAGCCGCTGCAGTATTAACAGCAATTGCATGCGCGGCTCCTCCCACAAACCGAGAGGCCACAAGTTCAAACGCAAATAGTGCCGCGGCAGCTAAACCCGCGGCGCCATTATCTGAATCTGATGCCATCGCCAAAGAGAAACAGATTTGGGACGCCATTCAAAAGAAAGACTACGACGGCTTTGGTAGCATGTTGACCGACAACTTCATGTATGTCTCGAGCGATGCGGTCTATGACAAGGCTGGATCGATAAACGGCCTTAAGGGCTTCGAACCGAGTGACGTCACTTTCGCGGACTGGAAGTTTTTGCCGATAGACAAAGATGCGAGTCTGATCACCTATACCGTAACTGTCAAAGGAAAAAGCAATGGGCAAGAGATACCGCCGCAACCTTTGCGTGCGAGTACTGCATTCGTGAATCGAGACGGCAAGTGGTTGGCAATCTACCATCAAGATACGGAAGTGAAGAAGATGCCTGCGGCTCCGGCGGCTAACAAAGTAGAGAAGGCTGCGCCGAGTGCGACCGCTACGCCGACTGCAACCTCGACCAGCTCGGACGTGATTGCCAATGAGAAGGCAGTCTGGGCTGCTTTGAAAGCCAAAGACTACAATGGGTTCGCATCTTTTCTAGCTCCCGAGGCAATCGAGGTGGAGGCAGATGCTGTCTACGATAAAGCCGGTTCAGTCAAAGGCGTGGAGCAGTTTGACGCCTCGAAGTCAGAATTGAGCGACTTCAAAGCACTGAAGTTCGAGGACGCCGCCGGTCTGGTGACTTATACCGTCAAGCTTCCCGGCAGCAAACCAGCGACCGAACACCACACCACGATCTGGGCGAACCGAAGTGGAAAGTGGTTGGCGTTGTTTCACCAGGGAACCCCAGTGATGGCGATGCCTCCGGCAAAGGCAACGACTCCGGAAAAGGCCGTGACTCCGGCGAAGGCAATGACTCCGGCAAAGACAATGACTCCGGCAAAGCCCGCTGCGACGAAGACACCGGCGAAATAGGTTAATCACTACGGCGCGGTGGTAATTATTAAGACGACCAGATGCCCGGAATGCTTTCAGCGCATGCCGGGCATTGCCCCTGCGGCGTCACGCGCATCTGACGTATGAGATAACCATAGCGTTCCACCAGAAGCTCGTCGCAACTGGGACAATAAGTGTTTTCCCACCGTCCCACTTTCCCTGGAAGATTGCCCGCATAGATGTAACGTAACCCCGCCTCTCGTCCGATTTCGCAGGCCTGAATCAGTTGTTCGGCAGAAGTGTTGGAGTTTTCCGTCATTCTGTAATCCTGATGAAATGCTGTGACGTGCCAGGGAATATCAGGCGATACCGAAGCAATAAACTCCGCCGCGCGTTGCAACTCTTCGCTGGAATCATTGAAGCCCGGAATGATTAGCGTAACGATCTCTTCCCAGAAGCCACGTTCGTGGACCATCTTCACCGTGGCAAGGATGTTGTCGACTACACCTCCAAGCTGGCGATAGTTCTTATCGTTCATCGACTTGAGATCGATCTTATAACAGTCAGTCCAGGGCCGCAGATAATCGAGCACTTGCGGAGTAGCATTGCCGTTTGAAATGAACGCGGTCATGAACCCCTCGAGTTTGGCCTTCCTGAAGACGTCGATGGCCCACTCTGCAGTTATCAGTGGCTCGTTATAGCTGCTGCCGACCATCGCTGCTCCATAAGCTTTAGCCATAGTTATCAATCGTTCCGGCGAAACGATGCTTGGGTTAGTTCCGGCAGCGTCATCGCGGAGGGCTTGCGATGTCAGCCAGTTTTGGCAGTAGCCGCAATGAAGATCGCAGCCGAGCATACCGAAGGTTAAAGTGTCGGAGCCTGGCAGCACATGAAAGAAGGGTTTTTTCTCCGTCGGATCACAGGCGAGCGCGGCTACGTAGTTTGTTGGTACACGCAGATGTCCGCCCTCATTGAAACGAACTTTGCAGATACCGCGTTTACCCTCCTTGATGAGACAACGGTGTCCGCATGCGTAACACTTAAGGGCATTATCCGCCAGGTGTTCGGTCAATTCCGCGGCGCCTTCGGTAGTCATTGCGTCGAGAACTGCCGCAAGAGGAGCGCTTGATGTAGTGGTTACAGACATTGCTACTTCTAAAAACCTCGATAGCGGATTACTTGTGCAAGAATTATACTGCTTGAAGAAGTCAGTTGTCCGTTGTCAGTAGCCCATTGTCGGATCTGACACTGTTAATTATCAACATATACCCACGGTCGCCACTGACCACGGACAACGGACTACTGGCAAATTACCGATGATTATAGAACAAATCACCGTCACCGCTTTTCAGCAGCACACTCGCGTCCTCGGTTGTGAGAAGACCCACAGCGCTATCTGCATTGACCCGGGTGACGATTCAGCGCGGATAGCCGAGGCGATAGACAAACACGGCCTGAACTTGGAAGCCATTGCGTTAACACATGCACACCTGGACCACGTAGGTGGGGTCGCGGCGCTCAAGAAACTCAAGCCCGCAGCGAGGATCATGCTGCACAAGGGCGATGAACCAATGTATCAGCAACTACCGGAGCAGCCTGCCTGGCTCGGAATTCCGCGAGCGCAGTGGCCGGCCCTGGGATTCGATTTCGCAGCGCCACCGCCCATCGACGCCTATTGGAGGGACGGGCAGAAGTATTCTGTTGGCACGCTCGAGTTTGAGGTGTTTCATTGCCCGGGCCACACGCCGGGTCATGTCGTATTGTTTGAACGACGCGAAAAAAAGGTCTTTGTGGGAGACGTGTTGTTTGCTGGTTCTGTTGGCAGGACCGACTTACCGGGCGGTTCAACGGAACAGTTGTTGGATTCAATTATGAACAAACTCCTCACGCTGGATGACGACGTGGAAGTTTATTCAGGTCACGGGCCAGTGACCACAATTGGACGAGAAAGAGTTACCAACCCCTTTCTCACAGGTGTCTATAAGCTGGGCACAGGAAGATTCTGAGTTTAGAGTTCAAGGGCAGTGTCCTAATTTGAAATTCTCTGCGCCACCTCTGCGCCCTCTGCGTCTCGGCGGTGAGCGCATATGAACCTAATTCTTCACCGCAGAGACGCCGAGGTTGAACTGAGGGTTGTCCAACTATTTTTTTGTTGGCCCGCGCAATCGGTTCGCTTTGAGCTCATCCCACCTTTCTTTCTGATCAGTGCTGAGCTGGCTCGGCAGCGTTTCAACCGGAATGCTGTTCTGTTCACAAAAGTGGCGCCATAGCATGAAGCGCAGATCGAATGCCCCAGTTTCGTCTGAGACGGTGTTGTCTACCGGCGGTGGTTGCTTCTTTTCCTTCCGCTTCAACATATAGTCTTTCTTCACCTGCTTGAATTGATAATACGAGTTTAGCAGTTTTTGAAGAATTAGTTGATTAGGATGAGAACTTAGTAGTTCCTAATCTGAGATTGTATTAGTGCATTCTCGGTGTTCTCCGTACCTCCGTGGTGATGAGAGTCCCGAAAAACATTTCACCACAGAGACACGGAGAACACTGAGAACCGTGACACGTGAAATCTCAGACGTGCTATTCGCGTTGCACACTCACTGCGGAGGACTACCTACGGTCCCAGTGAAGAGATCCTGTTTTCAAGAGGCACTGTGAAGATAGATTGCGCCCGTGGGTGAGGGCATACCGCCGGCGGGTTCCAGGGTTATCGCAAACACCGGCGAGTTCATCGCCAGAGCGGGCATCTGATCCTCCAAAACTCCATTACCAGTGCTGTCGGGAGTGAATACCTTTCCCGGCATCGGCTTATTCCCCACGATATACCAAAGCTGATATGCCTTGCCCGAGGGTGCGGCCGGCAGACCTTTCGCCATCAGCATCGCGTGACCGTTTTTGTCAAAGGCGAGTTTCGCAGACGCTCCAGGCGCCATGTTAGTTGCGGAAAGCTCAGCCATTCGTGTGCCCGGTGCGGTTAGCATTTGGAATGCTCTATCCTTGCGCGCGAGATCTTCCTGAAGGCTTTTCGTCTCGTTCGATAGTTTAGTGAGTTCAGCGTGAGCTTCCCGGTTCTGTTTCCAGAGGATGATTAAGGAGACAAGTAATGCAGCGAAGATGACCGCCGCCGCGATAGCTCCGAGAGATCCTATCGATTGCCAAACGTTTCTGGGAGGCTGCTTGAAGGGCAATACATGCGGACCGGCTACTACTTTAGCAGCACTGTCCGGTTGTGCATTTTGAGCTTCCGCTCGTATCTGGTCCAATATTCGCTCACGCACCTTTGGCGATGGCTCCGCAGTACTGGCAGCAAGGGCCAGTGTGGCTGCGGCGGCATTCCACTGGACCAACTCGTCCCGACAAGTCGCACAATGCGACAGATGCTGATTCAGCGCATGCTCCGCCTCATGGTCGAGCGCGGCCAGCGCGTGCGCCGATAGCATTTCTTTGTACTCTTCGTGGACCATTAACTTCGTTTCCGGTTAATGTTCAAAACCCAAAATTCTCACTCTTATTTGCCAGGAGCTCCCGCAGCTTAGTCAT
>WNFR01002416.1_pt1 | contig 19488 bp, 17 predicted proteins | sample 5400221 | NCBI WGS metagenome assembly WNFR01 (sample SAMN13153357, study PRJNA577476) | soil metagenome | isolation source: 40 cm soil under Madrone tree | place: USA:California | collected 2016-06-14 | reverse complement strand
GATGCGCCGGGCGCGATAGTGGTCGCCCAGCTGCGGCAGGAACGTCGTCTGGATCGCGTCGCGCCAGTCATTCGAGAGATCCTCGAGCGAGCGGCCCAGCGCGCGCTTGAACGCGGCGTCGAGTCCCGACGTCGCGGAGCTCTGTAATATTTCGCCGATCACTTCATCGCCCCACTTCTCGCCGATGTAGGCCCACAGGGCGTGGCCGTAGCGATAGGGGAAGATGTAGGGATCGGTCGTCATGTCCTCGATCGAGGGGAGGTGTCCCTCGAGGGCGGCATCGCGGAGCCACATCGCCGTCTCGGGATTGATCGGTCCGAGCGACAGATACTCGGCCATCCCTTCCATGAACCAGAGCGGCGGATTGACGGCCATGAGCGTCTGCACACCGGCGCCGGCGCGGCCCCGGCTGTACACGTCGTACTGGAACTGGTGCACCATCTCGTGCTGCAGGACATGCTCGAACTCGGCGTACGAGCCGGTGAAGGGCAGCACGGCGCGGTGCTTGAAGAACTCCGTGACGCCGCCGAGTCCTTCTCCCGACGCGTCGACGACGTTCGTCTGCTGGAAGTCGGACTGCGAGGCGTACAGGATGATCGGCTTGCGGCTCGAGAACTGATGGTGGAGGATGCGCGACAGGCGGGCATACGCACGTTCGGCCATGCGCGCCGCGTCCAGCGCGCCGCCGCGCTCATCCGGGTAGTAGTAGATGTCGAAGTGTTCGGTCTGAATCGATTGGAAATTGAAGCTGCGGTACTGCACCTTGTTCTGACCGAAGTACTGCGCGGCCGCCGGTGTTGCCAGGATCCCGACTCCCAGTACGACCATCAGACGAGTCACGGTGCGTCCCATGCCTGCCTAGCCTTTCGCGCCCTGTCCGCCTGAGTCGCCGGCGGCGACCACTGGGGCGTCCCCCCACAGCCGTTCGAGCTGGTAGAAGTCACGCAGCTCGGGATGAAATACATGGACCACGAAGTCCACATAGTCGAGCAGTACCCAACGGCCCTGTGCCAGCCCTTCCACATGATGGGGTTCGAGCCCCGCCGGCGCGAGTGCCGTTACAAGATGCTCCGCCATTCCCCGCACATGGGCGACCGACGTTCCAGAGACGATCACGAAGTAATCGGTGGCGGCGGTCAGCCCCCGGAGATCCAATACTACCGGATCGACCGCCTTACGGTCGACCAGCGCGTCCACGACCTGTGAGAGCTCAGTCTTCATTCTGAAAGAGCGCGGCGATCACGGGTGTGATCGGCGTCACTCCTTCACCACCGTCACCCGGACCTCGGGCCGCACTTCGGGATGGATCTTGATCCCGACCTTGTATTCCCCCAGCTCGCGAATCGGCTCGGCGAGGTCGATCTTCCGCTTGTCGACCTTGATGCCCAGCTCCTCGAGCTTGCGCTGGACGTCGCCCGCGGTGACGGAGCCGTACAGCTTCTCCTCTTCGCCGACTTTCACCTCGAAGGTGAGCTGGACGTCGGCCAGCCGTGTGGCTTCCGTCTCCGCCGCCGATTTCTCGGCTGCGTGTTGCTTCGCCAGCCGTTCGCCCTCGTAGGCGATCTTTTTCTTGTTGGCGTCCGTCGCCGGATAGGCGAGCCCCTGGGGCAGGAGGTAGTTGCGGGCGTAGCCGTCCTTCACCTTCACGACTTCGCCGATCTTGCCCAGATGCTGTACGTCCGCCCGGAGAATGATTTCCATCGCTTAAGCCCTCACGGTGTATTGGACCGCTGCCGCTCGCGCGCTTCCGCGAGGCGGCGCCGGTATTGGTACCACGTATCGGTGATGCCGAGCGTGCACAGCCCGGGGAGCACGAACACCAGCGGCACGGCCAGTGCCGCCGCCGCGGCCGCGACGACCACGAGCGTCAGCGCCGAGATGCCGAACGCTTCGGCGAATGTCGCGACGATCGCCGCGCCGCGCAGCACATACAGTGTGCTCGCGACGAGTCCGAGATTCGTGCCCGCGACCTGCAGCACGCTCGAGACGGGGAGAATCAACACGCCGAGCCAGGCGACGATGCCCCACACCCACCCGTCGCCCATGTAAAAGTCCCTGAAGCGCACCGGGGCGGGCGCCACGCCTTCACCAGCGGTGCGTGCGACGATGCGCCGATACAGCTGCCACGCCAGCGCCAGACCGGCGAGTGTCTGCAAGGCGAGCATCCCCGGCCACGTGAGACTGACGAAGCGCACTATCGGCTCGTAGATCGGGAACGCGTCGGGCGCCATCTCGACGATCGACCGCATCGTGATGCTGGCCTGCCGGGTCGCTTCCCATCCAAGCGCGCCCCACGCGCTGGATCCCCAGATTGTTTGAATCAGCAGCGCCGCCGCGAGTCCGGCCACGACGATCGAGCGAATTGCCTGACGCAGGATCGGGGCGGGCTTGAGCAGCACGAACGAGACGAATGCCGCGGTCACGAGCACGATGTACGCGCTCGTCGCGGCCGCGAGCCGGCCGCCGCTCCCGCCGCTCAGGACGAGCAGCGCCAGACTCACCGCCCCGATCATCCCGGCGATCGGCTGCGACCAGCCGGACCCCCGTTCCCCTCCGGGCGCGATGATCAAGAGCGCCGCGCACGGTAGACCCACCAGACTGGCGGGGGCCCACAGCACGAAGACGGTCAGCGCCAGGAGCAGGCGCCACCACGACTCTTTGGTAGCTATGCGGTGTGACCCTTGATGTAAGGAATCAGCGCCAGCTGCCGCGCGCGTTTGATCGCCGTCGCGAGCTGCCGCTGATGACGCGCGCACATCCCCGACAACCGGCTCGGCAGAATCTTGCCACGTTCGGTGAGAAAGCGGCTCAACGTCCGGTCATCCTTGTAGTCCAGCACGCGCGCGCCGGATTCGCACACGGGACAGGTCTTGGCGGGACGTCTCACGCTTCCTCCTCTTCCAACTCTTCTTCTTCAGGGACGACGGCGGCGGCAACCACCGGCTTCGGCTGCTCTTTCGCGGCTTCGACGCACATATACCGCAGCACACTCTCATCGAGCTTCACCGCGCGCTCGTACTCGGGCAGCAGATCGCCCGCCGTCTGAAACTCGGCGACGACGTAGTAGCCCGTCTCTTTCTTCTTGACCTTGTACGCCATCGTGCGCTTGCCCCAGTGTGACACGTTCGACAGCGTGCCTTTCCCGTCCTTGGTCAGCAGGGCGTGAAAGCGGTTCAGTTTTTCGGTGATTGCCGGCTCGTCCAGGGCACTATCAAAAATGTAGACCGTTTCGTACCGACGATTCATGCCACCTCCCTTTGGTCATAGGTGACCCGGTGCGGTGGAAGGCACCGAGTAGGGGATTATGTGAGCGCTAAAGCTAAACGGCGTGTGGAGGCGTGGAAAGGCGTCTAAAGGCGTTGTATTGTAGACCATGCCGGCGCTGGCACAGTTCGTTCTCGCGCTTCTCGCACAGACACCATCGTCCAACCCCTGGGCGCGCCTGGCGGCAATCCCGGACAGCCTCAGCGTACCGCCTGCGCCACGCCCGCAGCCCCGCGCGGCCGGCGTGAACCGCGTATGGCAGGATTCCAGCCGTGGTACCGGCTATCTGACTGCGGTCACGAGCGCCGACGCGTTCACCTGGCTGCGCGATGTGATCCTGCCGCTCTATCGGGCGCCGGGCGATCGACCGTTCGCGTGGTTGGCGCGCGGCTGGACCTATCGTGTGGCGAGCGGCTGGACGCCGTACACGATCGGTGGGTGGATCGGAGTCGTATATGACGGTCCAATCGCGCTCATCGTGTACGAATTACGAGGCGACGGTTGGTTCCGGTTCCGTTATTCCGCGCCGGCGATCACGGACGACGGCATCGCGTGGGCCCATGCATCGCAGCTTGGTCTTGGGGTGACCGCCTTGCGACTCGTCAGCTGGGAGTCGCACTACCTCAATGCAGGGACTGCGACCTTCTTCGTGGACAGCGCTCGCCACGCGCTGTACGCCGCGCCCGATACTTCGAGCGACGTTGTTGCCTGGCTGTCGCTAAAACCGAACGGCGAGCACGGGGGATATGCGCTCTCGGCACTCGAGGTTCGCGGGGAGTGGATGCGAGTTCGAGTCCAGTGGCCCTACCCGGTGTGCGGGAAGGCGGTCGGGCGTACCGCGGAAGGTTGGATCCGCTGGCGGACGCCCACGCGCGGTTCGCGCTTGGGCGGGTACATGATCTGCTAACATGATCGCCTTACCAGCTGTCACCGCTGCCATACTCGTCTCGTCAGTGCAGGCGCACGCCCTCTCCGATACCAGCGCGCGCATTCGCGGCGTGGCTATTTCCGACTTCAACGGTCGTCCCCTTGCGGGGGTGAGGATTTCGGCGCCCGAAGTCAAGAAGTTCGTGGTGAGCGACTCGGACGGGCAGTTTGCGCTCACCGGCTTGCCGGCCGGCAAACGGGCCATCCGCGTTTGGTACGAAGGGCGGGAGACCCAGGACTACGTGTTCACCTTGCAGGGCCAGCAGACGAAAGAGATTGCCGTGGTGCTCGACGTCGATGCCGACGATCTCAATCCGCTCGTCGTGGAAGCGCGGCAGGCGAACATCTGGCGGGACCTGGCCGGATTCTACGAGCGGCGGCGGATCTATGGCGCCTTCGCGCACTTCTTCACCCGCGAAGAGATCACGCGGATGGGGCCCAAGCGGCTGAGCGGGCTACTCACGCTCGAGGGCATCGTGACCCGCTGTTATCAGGATTGTCGCCCCACGCGATTCACGCGCGGCAAGCTGTGCGCGGTCGCGGTGAGCGTCGATGGCGTGGCGTTGCGCGAGATGGACTACGATCAGATCGCGGTGTCGGACGTCGCCGGTGTCGAAGTCTACCGTGGTGTGCCGCCGACCGATCTGAATCATTCCCTGGCGCCGACGGTCGGTTCGTCGATCTGGATGGGGACCGGACTGTCAGCGGCCGGCCAATGCGGCCTGGTGGAGATCTGGACGCGCTAGACGTTGAAGCGAAATAGCAGGATGTCGCCGTCCTTCACGACGTAGTCGCGTCCTTCACTGCGCACCAATCCTTGTTCGCGGGCAGCCTTGTAGCTGCCCGCTTTCACAAACTCCCCAAACCCGACCGTCTCGGCGCGGATGAACCCACGCTGAAAGTCGGAGTGGATCTCGCCGGCCGCGTCGTAGGCCGTGTCGCCGCGATGCATCGTCCAGGCGCGAACTTCGTTCTCGCCCACCGTAAAAAACGTCTGGAGGCCGAGCAGTCGCTGGCCGGCGTGGATCAGGCGGTCGAGTCCCGGCTCTGAGACGCCCGCGCTCGCGAGATACTCGCGGCGCTCGTCCCCGGCCAGCTCGCCGAGCTCGGCTTCGAATTTGGCGGAGAAGGGGACGATCTCCGCTTCTTCGTGGTGCGTCTGCACCGCCGCGCGCAGTTTCTCGATCCATTTGCCGCCACCCGAAGCGAGATCGTCTTCGTTGACGTTGGCGGCGTAGAGGATGGGTTTGGCGGTGAGCAAGCCGAGCGTGCGGAGGAACTTGATCGCGTCGACGTTTTCACCGGCTTCACGGGCGCCGCGGCCGGCATTCAATTCCGCGACGACGCGCTCGAGCAGCACCAGCTCGAGCTGGGCCTCCTTGTCGCCGGCGCGCGCCGACTTCCGCGTTTTGTCAAGCCGCCGCTCCACCACCGCGAGATCGGCGAGCGCCAGCTCGCTCGTAATGACGTCGTGATCGCGCACCGGATCGACGGGCCCCATCACGTGCACCACGTCGGGGTCCTCGAAGGCGCGAATCACGTGCACGACCGCGTCCACTTCGCGGATGTGCGAGAGAAACTGGTTGCCGAGGCCCTCCCCCTGCGACGCGCCCTTCACCAGGCCGGCGATATCCACGAACTCGACGACCGCCGGGATTTTCTTTTTGGGCTTGACGACCTGGTTGAGCGTCTCGAGCCGCGGGTCAGGCACCTCGACGACGCCGACGTTGGGCTCGACGGTGCAGAAAGGATAGTTCTCCGCCGCCGCGGCTTTCGAGGACGTCAGCGCGTTGAACAGCGTTGACTTGCCGACATTCGGTAGCCCAACGATGCCTAGGCGCAGCATCAGGTTTTAAGCCACTTGTCGACCGCGTCGATCATTTGCGGTATCAACGCCTCGACCTGTTCCAGCTCTGCGGGTTCGAACGCATTGAGCACATAGTCCGCCCAGTCGCCGATTCCCTCCGGCAGCGGACCGACTCCGATTCGGAGCCGAGCGTACTGCTGCGATTGCAGCGCGCCCTCGATGCTCTTGAGGCCGTTGTGCCCGCCGGCCGAGCCGTCGGGGCGGAAGCGAAACGTGCCGAGGGGGATCTGGAAATCGTCGACGAGAATGAGGAGATCGCGAGCCGGAGCGAACGCCGGATCCGCGCGCAGCGACGCCAGCGCTGCGCCGCTGCGGTTCATGAAGGTCGTGGGCTTGAGGATGCGCACGGGCACGCCGGCCACCGTGCCTTCGGTCGCGCGCGCCCGCTCGGCGCGACGGAAGGGGGGAAGCTGCCAATGCGCGGCGACGGCGTCGGCGAGGAGAAAGCCGGCATTGTGGCGCGTCGCCGCGTATTCCGGGCCCGGATTCCCCAGGCCGACGACGGCGCGCAAAAACTACGGCTTCTCTGGGGCCTTAGGAGATTTCTTCTCTTTCTCCTCAGCCGCAGGGGCTGCAGCTTCGCCTTCCGCGCCCTCTTCATCCTCGCGGACCTTGCGGATGAGCTCGGGCTCGGCGACTTCGATCGCGGCTTCGGGTGTCGGCGCGGCGACTTCTTCGGCGCGCGGCGGCACGACGGTCGCGATCGTCAGATCGGCACCCGTCAGGATGACGGCGTCGGCGATCGCCAGATCCCGCACGTGCAGCGAGTCACCGATCTTGAGCGCGCTGACGTCGAGCTCGACGCGGTCGGGTATGTTCTCGGGCAGCACTTCGATTTCGACTTCACGGGTCACCTGATCGAGCACCCCGCCCGCGTTGCGGACGCCGTCGGGCGTGCCCACGAGGCGGACGGGGACCTTGAGCGTGATCTTCTCGCCGCCCTTAATCTCGTAGAAATCGACGTGGATGATGTCGGGGCGGAGCGGATGGCGCTGGATCTCGCGGATCAGCGTCCGGGTCGTCTTGCCGTCGACGCTGAGCTCGATGAGCGTGCTCTCCGGCTCGATGCCGGTGAGCGCTTTTTCCAGCGCGAGTGCGTCTACCATCAGCGTCTGCGTGGGGCGGCCGTGGCCGTAGATCACGGCAGGGACCTTCTTCTGGAAGCGCGCCTGACGCGCGGCGCCCTTGCCCGTTTCCGCCCGCACCGTCGCGGAGAGACTCACCGTCTGTGCCATACTTCAGTCCTCAGTCCTCAGTCTTCAGTCGTCAGTCAAACAACGAGCTGACCGACTGATTCGAATGTTCATAGCCGATGGCTTTGGCCATCAGGCTGGCGATCGACAACACTTTCAGTTTCTCGAACTGCCGATCTTCGGGAATCCGGATCGTATTCGTCACACACACTTCCTCGACCGGCGCGGCGCGCAGCCGCTCCACCGCCGGGCCCGACAGCAGCGCATGCGTCGCGAACGCGAAGATCCGCCGCGCCCCCAAGCGCCTCAGCGCCGCCGCCGCTTCGGCGATCGTGCCCGCCGTGTCGATCATGTCGTCGGGGATCAGGACGTCTTTCCCCTCGACTTCGCCGACGACGTTCACGACTTCCGCGATGTTCGCGGACGGGCGCCGCTTGTCGATGATCGCGAGCGACGCGTCGAGCCGCTTCGCGAACCCGCGGGCCATCTTCGCGGAGCCGACGTCCGGCGCGACGACGACCGGATCGTGCAGCTGCTTGGTCCGGTAGTGGCTCACGAACACCGGCGCCGCGTACAGATGGTCCACCGGGATATCGAAGAATCCCTGGACCTGGTGGGAATGAAAATCCATTCCCAGGACGCGGTCCGCTCCGGCGTGGGTGATCAGGTTCGCCATCAGTTTGGCGCTGATCGCCACGCGCGGTTGATCTTTCCGGTCCTGCCGCGCGTAGCCGAAGTACGGGAGCACCGCGGTGATGCGGGCGGCGCTCGCCCGGCGCGCCGCGTCCATCAACAGCAACAGCTCCATGTAATTTTCCGCCGGCGGATTCGTGGGCTGGATAATGAAGACATCCCGCCCGCGCACGTTCTCGTCGATCTTGACGAAGATTTCGCCGTCGGCAAACCGCCGCATCGACACCGCGCACAGCGGCTGTCCCAAATGCTGGGCCATCTCCTCGGCGAGAGGCCGGTTGGCCGTGCCGGCGAGGAGCAGCAACTGGCTGCGTGACAGCGACAGGTCCCGCATCGGGCACAGGAAAGTAGTCGGCAAGCCGCGTGTCGCCAAGGCCTTAACCCGTAGGGCGGGGGGCCGTATGTTAGAGCCGTGGACGACCTTCAGTCGCGGCTCGCCGCCGCACTGGCAGGCCGCTACACGATTGAGGGTGAGATCGGTCGCGGCGGGATGTCCATCGTGTACCAGGCGCGGGACCTCCGCAACGACCGGTGGGTGGCCCTCAAGGTGCTGCGGCCGGAGCTCGCTGGCGCGCTCGGTCCCGAGCGCTTCCTGAGAGAAATCAAGGTCGCCGCCGGCCTCGCGCACCCCCATATCCTGCCGCTGTTCGAGTCTGACGTCGCCGATGGTCTGTTGTTCTATACGATGCCCTATGTGGAGGGGGAGTCCCTACGCCACCGGTTGCAGCGTGAGGGCCGGCTGCCGATCGTCGACGCCGTCGCCATCGCCTGTGACGTCGCGGAGGCGCTGTCGTATGCCCACGCCCAGAACATCGTCCATCGCGACATCAAGCCTGAGAACATCCTGATCGAAGCGGGGCATCCCGTCGTCAGCGACTTCGGCATCGCGCGCGCGATCAGCGAGGCGGACGAATCCCGCATGACGGGCGTTGGCATCGTCGTCGGGACGGTGGACTACATGAGTCCCGAGCAGGCGGCCGGCGAGGAGATCGACGGCCGTACCGACGTCTACAGCCTTGGCCGCGTCCTGTACGAGATGCTCATCGGATCGGTCCCGTCCGGCGCGCGCACGTCGATCGGAACCGAACGGCACGAGATCCCGATCGAGATCGACCTCGCAATCCAAACCGCGCTGGCTGTAGTCCCGAACGAACGCTTTGCCACCGCGAGCGAGTTCGCGGCGATGCTCAGACAGTCCGGCACTGTCTCGCCATCCGGTTGGCGATTGCGCCGCACGCGGCGTCGCCAGCGCGTCGGTGCCGCGGTCATTGGCGCTGCGGCGATCGCACTGTTCATCTGGCGGCCCTGGTCGACGAAGGGAACGGGAGCGGCCAGCCTCGATCCGGCACACATCGCCGTCCTGCCCTTCGAAGACCGGAGCGCGAACGGCGAGCTGCACCAAGTCGCGGAAGGCATGACCGACGAGCTGGTGCAGGAACTCGTGCAGGTTGAAGCGCTGCACGTACCATCGCTGCGTCAGATCAAAGCGCTGCAGGCGAAAGGCGCATCCATGGACAGCGTGCTTCGCGACCTCGCGGTCGGGACGTATGTGGAAGGCACGGTGAGCGGCACGAGTACGCGTCCGCGCCTCGACGCCCGGCTCGTGAATGCGTCATCCGGGGAGATCCTGGCGAGTTTTCAGTTCGATCGGCCGCGGGGCGATTTGCTGCACGTGCGGGACGAGCTGATCACGGATCTCGCGCGCGAGCTGCGCGAGCGTCTTGGCCAGCAGGTGAGCCTGCAGACGAGCCGTGCGGAGGCGACGAACGTTGAAGCATGGATGCTGCAGCAGCGTTCGCAGGAGCTCTCCGAATACGCGCGGCAGATCGGCATGCGTGGCGATGGTGCTTCGAGCCGCCGCGCATTCGATCAGGCCGATTCCCTCGCCACGCGCGCCGCCGAGCTCGATACCAAGTGGACGGAGCCCGTGTTGCGCCGCGGCTGGATCGCATGGGCTCGCGCCGTCGTAGCGGCGAGCGCCGAGAGTGGTACTGAGTCGGGGCGCAAGCTGCAAATCGCCCGAATCCGTGATGGGCTGCGGTTCGCCGAGGACGCCCTGCAGCGCAAGCCCCGCGATCCCCGTGCACTGGAGCTGCGCGGGTTTCTGCGTTTCCGGCTGTGGGAGCGCGTGCCTGCGCAGGAAGGGGGCGACAGTCTGCTCGCGGCGGCGGAGCAAGACCTCCGCAGCGCTGTGGGTGACAATCCGGGATCTGCGCGCGCGTGGTGGACGCTGAGTCAATTGCTTAGTGCCGCGCGCGGGGAGCACCTCGAGGCCGAGGTCGCGGCGAGAAAGGCGCTGGAGAAGGACGCCTACCTGGCTGACGCGGAACAAATCCACGTCCAGCTGTACGCGTCGACACTCGCGCGTGGCGCTTTCGACGATGCCGATCATTGGTGTCGCGAGGGGCAGTCGCGCTTCCCGGATGACCCGAATTTCCTGGAATGCCGGATCACCGTGCTGGGATGGACCGGCCACACCACCGCCGATCTCGTTGCCGCGCAGCAGGAGCTGCAGCGGCTGGACACGATCGCGATGCTCGATGCCGGGCGGTCATACCGCCAGATGCAGGTGGTCGCCATTCTCGCGCGGGCGGGACTGACTGACAGCGCGCGGACGTGGATGCATGCGATCGAGCGGCGCTATCCTGACGAGGGACTTGGCCTGCCGGTCGCCTCGGTCTACCTGCTCCTCGGCGAACCCGACTCGGCTCTGACCAGGCTCACGAGGTTGCTGCGCGTCAATCCCAATTGGCGCCAGTACGTCGGCAATCATTACTGGTTCCGCGCGCTGCAGCGCGATCCCCGTTTCATCGCGCTCACCACTGACAGCACCCATCAGCGATGAGCGCGAGGGGGGGATCCTGCATCAGCGCGGCGGCGGCGCGGTAGACGAATCGAGCGAGCTCCGAACGAACGAAATCAAGTCCTCACGCATCCGGGCGACTTGAGCGGGCCCATAGAGACGTGTGTAGTACGGTACGATGAACCGGTCAAAATCCTGAATCGTGTAGATCGTGGCCCCGGCGTGCTCGGGATCGAGCGCAACCGTAATCCGCCGCCCGTTGCGACGGATAAACGTGACGTCGATACGCGCGACATCCTGCAGCCGCATCGCGGTCGCGGTTGCCCGCGACGAGTCCTTCGGCGGGCAAATCCAGAGCGTGGTGCGCGTATCCTTATAGCATCCCGGCAGGATGACCTGCGCGTAAGTGCCGCCTGTGATGGACACATCGGGTGTGGTCTTGGTTGCATAGACGAACCATCTCGGTCCAAAACTGTGCGCGGCCGCGAGCGCCGAATCCGGCGTAGAGAATCCGCCGAATACCGGATAGAAGCCCGAGTCCTGGGCGACCAGGTACACGACTCTTCCGGTGCGGTACGCATCTGCGGACTCTGCGAGCCGGCGCAGCAACCCTGCGGAGGGAGGAGGATGGTCGTTCTGCATGATTGTGGTGGACTCACGCGTGAGATCTCCGCGTGCCCAACCGAATGCAGTGACACCCAGCACCAGGGCCGTCGCGGTCCCGGCAAGCATGAGCCAGCGATTGCGCGCCATGAGGATCTCCTCTGACAACGGTACCCGGCGGGGTTCGATCGACGAACAGCGGGATGAGCGTGGCCCCAAAAACCGGACGCGTCAAGCCGACCGTGACGGGCTCGAACGGATGCGGGTCGGAACACGTATAACCAACATCCTCCAACGGAGACCGCATGCGTTCTACAATGCTGATCTTGCTGGGCTTATGCGTCGCGACGCCGCTGGTTGCACAGACCCCGCAGGGCGATGCACCAGCCGCCGGAATGGGCCAACGCCGCTTCCCACCGCCGCCAGACCACTGGATGACGATCGATTCGCTGACCCAGACCCTCGGGCTGACGCCGGCGCAGCGCACCAAGATTACGCCCGCCTACACCGCGCTGAACGGCGTGATGAAAGACGCCGCCGCGCGCCGTCAGGCGATCCGCCAACAGATGCAGGCTTCGGGCGGCTTCACCCCCGGGCAGGAGCCCACGCCTGAACAGCGCGCGAAATTCGACAGCGTGCGCACGGAGATGCAGGGGTTTCAGGCTGAGGCGGACCAGTGGTACGCCACGATCCGCAATAACCTGACGCCGGACCAGCAGACCAAGTTCGATGCGCTGCCGAAGCCGATGGTCTTTCGGCCCATGGGAGGCGGCGCGCCGCGGCAGTAGCTATCGTTCGGGTCCCATCTAATCGGATCCTGAGCGATGCGTCGTCTTTGTCTTCTTGCTCTCGTCGGTGCCGGGCTGGGCGGCACAGTAGCCGCCCAACGCCCGGCTCCTGACTCCTCAATCCTCACCGTCGATCGCATCTTCGGTTCCCCCGAATTCCGGGGCGGCTCGCTCCCCTCGCTCGCCTGGCTCTCCGATGGCATCGGCTATACGACGCTCGAGCCGACCGCCGGCGGGAAGGGGGGGGGCCAGGACATCGTCCGCTACGACGCCGAGACCGGCCTCAAGACGATCCTGGTGCCGGCGGCGCGGCTGGTGCCGGCGGGCGATTCGACGCCGCTCGCGATCGAAGAGTACTCGTGGTCGGCCGATGGCCGGCGCCTGCTGATCTTCACGAAATCGCAGCAGGTGTGGCGGACCAACACGCGCGGCGACTACTGGGTGCTCGATCTCGCCGGGTGGACGCTCAAGAAGTTGGGCGGCAACGGTCCCGCCTCGACGCTGATGTTCGCCAAGTTTTCGCCCGACGGCGGCCGTGTGGGGTGGGTGCGGTACGGCGAGTACAACATCTACGTCGAGGACATCACCGGCGGTAAAATCACGCAGCTGACGCGCGACGGCTCGCGCACGACGATCAACGGCACATTCGACTGGGTCTACGAAGAAGAGCTCGGGCTGCAGGACGGCTGGCGCTGGAACTCCGACGGCCAGTCGATCGCGTACTGGCAGCTCGACGCGACGGGCGTGCGCGACTTCCTCCTCTACAATGTCACCGACTCGCTGTACGCCTTCACGATTCCCGTGCAATACCCGAAGGCAGGACAGACGAATTCGGCGGGTCGCGTCGGCGTCGTGAACGCCGCGGGCGGCGAGACTCGTTGGATCAGCATCCCCGGAGATCTGCGCAACACCTACATCGCCCGCATGGAGTGGGTGCCGGCCCGGGGCGGCAGCAAAGAGCTCGTCATTCAGCACATGAACCGGTTGCAGGACACGCTCCAGGTCATGATTGCCAACGCGCAGACGGGACAGGTGCGGACCGTCATCACCGAGACAGACAGCGCCTGGATCGAGCAATTCGACGGGCTGCGGTTCCTGAACGGCGGGAAGGACATCCTGTGGGAGTCGGAGCGCAGCGGATGGAGCCAGCTGTATCTCTTCCCGCGCGACGGCGGTGCCCCCCCCCGCCCGCTGACCAGCGGGAACTTCGACGTGTTCGGCGTGCAGCGCATAGACACCATCGGCAAATGGGTCTACTACATCGCGTCACCGGACAATCCGACACAGCGCTACCTCTACCGCATCAACTACGCGAAGGCCGGGCCGGCGGTGCGGCTCACGCCGGCCGGTGAGGCGGGGGTCCACTCTTACGACCTGTCCCCGACGGGCCGGTACGCCGTCCACGTGTACTCGCGTTTCGGCGTCCCGCCGACGACGACGCTCGTGAGCCTGCCGGAGAATCATTTGATCCGCACGCTCGTGGACAACGCCCCGCTCAAATCGAAAGTCGCCGGTCTGCGGCTCGGCGCGACCGAGTTCCGTCAGGTCGACATCGGCAGCGGCATCAAGCTCAACGCCTGGTTCATCAAGCCGCCGAATTTCGATTCGACGTCCCGCTATCCCGTCCTTTTTTATGTCTATGGCGGGCCCGGTTCGCAGACGGTCACGGACGCCTGGGGCGGGCAGAACTATCTCTGGTACCAGATGCTGGCGCAGCGCGGCTACATCGTGGCCAGCGTCGACAATCGCGGCACGGGCGCCCGCGGCCGCGCGTGGCGCAAGCTGATCTATCGGCAGATGGGCGTCGTCGAGACGCAGGATCAGGCGGCGGCGGCGCGGGCGGTCGGTCGGCTCCCCTACGTCGACTCGACGCGGCTCGGCATCTGGGGCTGGAGCTACGGCGGCTTCATGACGCTGAACGCGCTGACCCAGGCGCCGGACGTGTATCGGATGGGGATTTCCGTCGCGCCCGTGACGCACTGGAAGTACTACGACACGATCTATACCGAGCGCTATAACGGTCTGCCGCAGGACAACGCGGCGGGATACGACAAGGGCTCACCGCTCACGTACGCGAAGAACCTGAAGGGCCGGTTGCTGATCGTGCACGGTTCGGGCGACGACAACGTGCATTTCCAGAATACCGAGGCGATGGTCAACGCGTTGGTGGCGGCGAACCGGCCGTTCTCGCTGATGGTATATCCGAACCGCAACCACGCGATCTCGGGTGGGACGACGCGGCAACATCTCTTCACGCTGCTCACGACGTTCGTCGAGGAGAATTTGCCGGCGACGACGAACGGGGAGCGACGCGCGGCGCTGCCGTAGATTGGCCGTGCGCGCCTCGATTACCGCCCTCGCCTGGTTCTCGCTCGTCACCCTCGCGGGATGCGAGCGGCCGAGCCATCCTGGCGGGGCCGTGCCCAGGGCGGGGCACGTGTTCATCGTGACCGAGGAGAACCACGATTACGCATCGGTGATTGGGAGCTCGTCGATGCCGTATCTGAACACCCTCGCGCAGCAGTACGGTGTCGCGACGCAGTACTACGCGAACACGCATCCATCCATCGGCAACTACTTCATGCTGGCGACGGGCCAGATCATCACGAACGACGACAGCTATGCGACGATCGTCACGGCGGACAACGTCGTACGCCGCCTGCTCGCCGCGGGGCACACGTGGAAGTCGTACGCCGAGGATCTGCCGTCGGTCGGCTACACGGGGCCCGACGTGGGGGGCTACGCCCGCAAACACAATGTGTTCGCGCTGCTGTCCGACGTCGCGAACGACTCAGTGCAGCGCCGGAACCTCGTGCCGTTCACTCAGTTCGCGACCGACCTCGCCAACGACGCGCTGCCCGACTACACGAACATCGTGCCGAATCTGTGCAACGACGCGCACGACTGTTCTCTGGCCACGGCCGACACCTGGTTGCAGAACAACATCGCGCCGCTGCTCGCGAGCGCCACGTTCCAGCGGGACGGCCTGCTGCTCATCACGTTCGACGAAGCGGGGAGCGACAACACGCATGGTGGGGGGCGGATCGCGTGGATCGTCGTGAGCCCCAAAGCGACGGCGCAATACCAGTCGACCGCGCTCTATCAGCACCAGAGCTCGCTGCGCCTGACGCTCGAGGCGTTGGGGATGACGCAGTTCCCCGGCGCGGCCGCCCCGGCGCCCGCGATGGCCGAGTTCTTCACGCCCTGAGTTAGAAGGCTCCATGATCAACTGAGCAATTCGGCGGCATTGGTCCGTCGTACTGTGTCGTGCCTGACGCCGCGGTTGCAATCGGCAACATCCCGGGCTATATCCGGCCGCACCCCCCGGAGGGACCGGCCTTGGACGCCTGGGTGGTCGAATTGCAGCGCGGCAAAAGCGACGCTGCGTGGGATCTGTTTCTCGATCGCTATCGCCGCCTCATTTTCGCGGCCATCCGGCACTACGCCCAGGACTATGACGACGTCATGGATGTCTTCGCGCGGGTCTGTGAGTCCCTGCGCGAGGCCAATCTGAAACGGTTACGCAACTACATCGAGCAGCCCGCTTCCTCTCATAGCGCACAATTCTCGACCTGGCTGGTGACGGTCATTCGTAATGTCACCATCGACTGGTTTCGCCATCGCGATGGCCGTCGTCGTCTGACGACGGTGGCCGCCGAATTGCCCCCACTGCGGCGACGCATTTTCGAGCACGTCTTCCTTCATAAGCGAAGTCACGTCGAGACGTACGAGCTTATGCGAAGCGGGGATTGCGTCGATCTCTCGTTCGGGCAGTTCCTCGCCGAGGTAAGCGCCACGTATCGCGCGGTGGCTGACGGCCGGCGCGGGCGAATTCTCCGCGAGCTGGGAGGGCCGGCGCCGCCGGTGGAAGAGGTCGAGGACGACGGTGCGAGCGCGACCGAGCGCCGCGACGGGCTGGAGGACGCGCTCAGCTGTCTCAGTCCCGAGGAACGCGTGGCCGTCGAGCTGTACGTCATAGAAGAAATGTCAGCCGAGGCGGTGGCGAAGGTGGTCGGCTGGCAAAACGCGAAGGCAGTCTACAACCACGTCTATCGCGCGCTCGCCGCGATGCGCGCTCGGCTGAGCAGTCTCGACGGCCCTGGCCGTCATATGTCGGGTAAGATATGACCGATTTCGACCGTCTCGATCGCCTGCGCGGCTACTTCCACACGGGCGAAACTCCCATAGCGAAGCCGGACTGCCTGGATGAACATACGGTGGCGGCCCTGGCCGACGGCGCCCTCGATGCCGAGCGGCGGGGTCGTGCCCTGGCGCACGTGGCAACGTGTGCGCATTGCCGCCGCGCGGTCGCATCGGTTGCCGCAGCGCTCGCCGACGGGCCAATCACCCATGAAATCGAGGTCGTCGAGGGACGCCGGCGCCGGCGTGGACCGCTACTTCGGATTGCGGTGCCCTTGGCCGCGGCGGCGACCGTTCTCCTGTTTCTTTGGTCGCCGCGGAATGAGGGGGCGCCAGGGCACCGGGGACCGCCTGCACCGCCGCCGGCTACTACGCCCGTGCCGCGATCGCCGGTTGGGGTCGTGGCCCTGGTCAACGATCTCCGGTGGAGTCACGTCGCCGGCGCAGACCGATATCGCGTAACCGTCTTCGACGCCACCGGTGGTGTGGTGTACACCGCCGAAGCATCCGACACGGTCGTCGCGTTCCCCGATTCCGTCCCGCTGGTCCCCGGCGCTGCATATCTCTGGAAGGTCGATGCACGCACCGGATTCGATCGGTGGGCAGCGTCGGTGTTGGCTGAGTTCAGGGTCGCGCCGGAATCGCGGCGGCGATGATACTCGTCGGGATTGCGTGTCTTGCCGTCCTGCAATCGCCAGCTTCCGATTCTCTCCGACTGCTCGCTGTCAGCTTGCCCGCAACTTCGCTCGTCCTCGAGGTACGCGAGCGGCCGCTGGCCGTGCGGGACGCGGTCACCGAGTCGCTGCGACGGGGCGAGCTGGACGCCGCGGGCAAGATCGCCGCGGCGTATGCGATCGCGTGGCGCGATTCGTTTCTCGTGCGCGAGGTCGCGCGCTTTGCGACCTGGCCGGCGGCGCGCCGGTCGGTGAAAGTGGCGGTCGACAGCATGCGCCGGGCGGGTATCAAGGCGTTCGGAGCCGATGGCCCGCACGCCGCAGTCGTGCTGTGGCAACGCGCGCTCAGGCGCGCCACGACGAACGGCGATTCGGCGGGGATGGCGGCGCTGCTGGGCAACATCGGGGCGGGGCTGCTCGAAGACGGGCAGGTCGACAGCGCCAGCGCATACCTCGAACGCGCGCGTGCGCTCGCGGCGGCGGTCGGCGACGTGCGCGTCGAGGCCAACGCGGTGGGGGCGCTCGCCGGCGTCCAGGAAGACCGTGGTGACCTCGCGAGTGCGCGCGAATCCTACGCGCAGTCGCTCACGCTGCGGGATCGCATCGGCGACACGCGGGGCACCGCGGCAGATCACAATAATCTTGGCCTGCTGGCGCAACGCCTCGGCGACCTCGACGAGGCGCAACGCCAATTCGATCGCGCGCTGGCGCTCAATCGGCACGACGGTCGCGATGAAGACGCGGCGAAGAACCTGGTGAACCTCGCGGGTCTCGCGAGTCTTGCTGGGGACTTCTCCCGCGCGGAGCTGCTGTATCGCGACGCGCTGGCGACCTGGCGGGCCCACGAGTCGTGGGCCGACGCCGCGGTGGCGCTCCACGGTCTCGGCCAGTTGGAGCTGCGGCGCGGCGACTATTCCGCCGCGCGAGTGGCGTTGCGGGAGGCCCTCGCGATCTATGCGCGCACCGGGCCGATTGCGGACGAGCTCGCGGTGCGGCGCGATTTTGCAGGGGCGCTGGCGGCGGCAGGGGATCTGCAAGGTGCGCGGGATGAGCTGAGCCGAGCGCAACGCCGCGCGGATTCAACGGGCGCGCCACCCGGCGCGCGGGCGGGCATCGCGCTGGCGCGGGCTGACCTCGCGCTGGAGCTGAATACGTTGGCCGAGGCTCAGCGCCTGTACGCGCGCGCCGAGGCGCTCTACCGGGTGTCGGCGGAGCCCGCGGGCGAAGCGGAAGCTCAGGAGGGGCGCGCCGTGTTGCTCCTGGTGCGCGACGACGCGGTACACGCTCAGCCGCTGCTCGAAACCGCGCTACGCACACAACTGGGATCAGGAAACGTGCGCGCTGCCGCCTTGACGCGCGTGACTCTGGGAAGAGCGGTGCTGACGCGCGGCGACACAGCCGCGGCTCGAGGTCACCTGGCGCGTGCGGTGGGCGAACTGGATCGAGGTGGCGATCCGGTGGCGGCCGCGGCCGCGCTCGGTGAATGGGCGGCGCTCGAGGCGCATGCGGGCGCACCGGTCGCGGCCGATTCGCTCTATCGCGCGGCGCTCGACCGGCTCGGCGACCGCATCGCGCCGGAGATCGCGTGGCAGCTGCATGCCGGCTGGGCGGCGGTGCTGCGCGGCCAGGGCGCGACCGACGCGGCCACGCGCGAGCTGCGGAGTGCTCAGAACGAGCTCGATCGCCCCAGCCGCTCGCTCGTCTTGCCGGAACGACGCTCGGCGTTTCTCGCCGACAAGTGGGACGTGTACGCCCAGCTCGCGCAGGTCGAGCGGGACCGGGGCCGCGTGGGCGCCGCCTTCGAGGCGAGCGAGCGGCTGCGGGCCCGCGAGATGCTGGAGCTGCTCGCGCGGGGCCGCATCACGAGCCCGGCCGACACGGCCGAGGACCTTCTCGCTCGGGAACAGGATCTGCGTCGGCGCATTGGTGAGCTGACGCACGACTTGGAGCAGTCAGACGCGACGGACCAGACGCTCCGCGGATCTGACGTTGCTCTCAACGCCGGCACGACCCGCGAGTCGCTGGTCCGCGCGCAAGAGACCTATGCCGACCTCCTGCTCGAGGCGCGCGAGCGCGCACCCCGGCATGCGGCCCTCGTGGCGCCCGACGTCGCTACATGGCAAAGCGTCGCGCGGCGACTCACGCCTGGCGCAGCGTTCATCGAGTACCTGGTGAGCGACTCGACGACGCTGGCCTTCGTCGTGACCAGCGATACGATTGCCGTGCTGGATCTCGGGACGCGCCGCCGGGACCTGGCGCGACTGGTCGAGTTCGCCCGCGGCGTCCTCACCCCCCGTCCCGATTCGCTGTGGCGCGCGCCGCTGCGCCGCCTCCACGCGGCGTTGATCGCGCCTCTCGAAGCGACGGGATTACTCGCCGACAAGAGCCGGTTGGTCGTCGTTCCGCACGTTGAGCTGCAGTACCTGCCGTTCGCCGCGCTGACGGATACCGCCGGACGGTTTCTCGTCCAGCGTTACGAGCTGGCGATGACGCCGTCGGCGTCGGTGTGGATCGCGCTCGGCGACCGGCCGGCGGG
>WNFR01002415.1_pt1 | contig 19491 bp, 20 predicted proteins | sample 5400221 | NCBI WGS metagenome assembly WNFR01 (sample SAMN13153357, study PRJNA577476) | soil metagenome | isolation source: 40 cm soil under Madrone tree | place: USA:California | collected 2016-06-14 | reverse complement strand
GCGGCTCTTCTTTGATAATGTCACCGCGCAGGTCGGCGGCGGAACATTAAAGCTGACCGGCAGCGTGTACTACGCCGATCGCCCCGTGCGCTTCGATATTTCCGCTCACACGGACAACGCCCGCATCCGCTACCCGGAGGGCATGAGCTGGCAAGTTGCCGGAAATCTTCGCCTCTCCGGAACCCCTGACGGCGGCGTTCTCTCCGGGCGCGTGCAAATGGAACGCGTCAATCTGGCGGGCGGCCTGGAAACCGCCGGAGCACTCTTCGGCGGCGGTCCAGGCGCGGCAGGGCCAACCACCGGTTCAACTTTCTTGCGCAACCTGGTCTTTGATGTGGAAGCGGCCTCCACTCCCGACGCTCGCATGGAGTGGCCCAACGCCGAACTTGAAGCCGACGCCAACTTGCGTATTCGCGGCAGCTGGGAGCATCCGATTTTGCTCGGACACATTCACGTTCTTTCCGGCGATCTGATGTTTCACGGAAGCAGGTATCAAGTGGCGCGCGGCGACTTGAACTTTGCCAACCCTTTTCAGTTGAATCCGGAGGTCAACTTCGAAGCCACCACCACGATTCAGCAATATGAAATAACGCTGAATTTCAGCGGGCCCGCCAATAAGTTGTCGCTTTCTTACCGTTCCGATCCGCCTCTGCCGAGCAACGACATCGTCACGCTGCTGGCGCTCGGCCAGACCAGTACCGAAGCTGAAGTCCGCAGCGGCGGTACCGGCGCCGGATCGGCGGGCGTTGGCACGGGCGCTTCGGCGTTGCTTTCCGAAGCGATTTCCAGCCAGGTTGGCGGGCGGCTCGAAAAGCTCTTTGGAATTACCAGGTTTCGCGTGGATCCAGGCCTGGCCGAAGTGGCTTCGACCGGGTCAGAGCAAAACGCCGCCGCGCGCGTAACGGTGGAACAGCAAATCGCGCGAAATCTTACCATCACTTACGTCAGCAACGTCAGTTCAACGCAGCAGCAGATCATTCAAGTGGAATACAACGTGAATCGCAACGTGTCCGTGGTTGCGCTGCGCGACCAGAACGGCACCTTCGGCATCGACGTAAAGATTAAGAAGCGCTTCGACTGAGGGAAGCCAGCGATCGGCATCACCTTTTCCAGCAGCTCTTCTGGCAACGATGACGTCTATTTTGCTGTTGTCGCAGCGCTCACGTGGGTGTTTACATGGAGACATGAGGAAGAATACGGAGCCCTGGTCGCGGTCCTAGCTCAGCTTGCTCTTCCGCAAGCGGCAGATCAGATAACGTTGTCGGGGCGGGCGAGCGGCGAAGACGTAAGGCACTACAAGTTATGGTTGCTGCGAATCGCCGAGGGCTTGCTGGGTGCCTGACGGTTGTGACTGCGGGTGAGCTGGCGCGTTGGTATTGGGATTGCGGCGGCGGGTGTTCATTGCGCGAAAACTTTCGCCGACGTTGGGGTATTCTGCGCGAAGATCCTGCCAGGCCAAGCGTGCCGCTTGACTGCTGGCGGTGCGCGTTGCCAGTTGCGCTTCGTGGGTGATCTTAGGCATTTCTGCCGCTACTTTTTGCCCGAGCGGCGACCCATAAAATTCCAGCAGGTCTTTGATTTCGTCTTCGCTGAAGTGCTTGTCGTAGATGCCGACCAGTTGCTTGGTGACGGCGTCGGCATCGAATTTCTTATGGAATTCCGCGAGGTAAGCATTGGTCAAAACTTGCGCGCGGTCGTTATTCGCCGCGGTCTCCAGCATTTTCTGACGGTACTGTTCGGTTGCTGAGCTAGCGGCATCCTGAATCGCATCGCGCGCGCCAATCAGTTCCAGCAGCGAACGAATCTCTTTTTCCTTCACCGGATCAATCGAAGCGCTGGCCGGCGCGCTGTTCTGCTCGGAAGCTTCCACCGAGGTGTTCGACGCTCCCTGGATGGCAACCAGGAAGGTTCCAACGTATATGACAATCAGCGCGAGTACGGCCTTCATGAACTTCCTCATTTCGATTGGGCTCCAAGTACCGCCCGGTCGTCCTGTATCACGCCCATATTGTGGCGAATTCGCGCGTCCATGGGAATTTGGACTGAAGTACAGCCGTGTTGCACCGGTGACTGTCCGTGTGTGCAGGTGGTGTTGAAACGAGGCGTGCTAAAGAAGAGCTTTTTGTATGCCGGGCTCCAAGTAGAGCCCGGTCGTTCCACATGGCGGGCTCCAGGTAGAGCCCGGACATGGTCAGGGCTGGATTTGCACCAGATCGGCCGGGGGCTTCGAAGCGCCGGAATGCCATCGCTGAGGCCGTATCGAGCCGGTTCGCAAGCGGTTCACCAACTTACCGACGCCGATCGAACCTCTGACGAAGTGATCCACCTTGAGCGGACCCGCTACCTTAATCGTTCTGATCCAGTGCAAGGCGCTGCTGATCGAACAACCGCACTGCGAGCAATCGGGCGTGCCACCAAAAACACAAGGTTCCACGCGGCTTTGCAGATCGGCCGAATAATTGGCAGACATCTTGGAGAAAAGGCAATCATCCGGATTGCTCGGGGGATGGACGATAGCTTCAGCCATGCCCTCGGTGATTAACAGTTTTCGGTATTGCTTAGATAAGGAAGGCAGGCTCCGCGCCAGATGCACGCGATCATCCGGCGTAAGCATTTCCGTACTTTGCTCGCCGACCTGCGGGGTGTAAACGCTCACCCAGATGCGATTTACCTCGTCGCGTGCGTTCCAGAAGGACACATACTGTTCCAGGTAGCCGGGGCGCGCCAGCATCGGGCGCGTGACGACCCAGTGAATGTTGACCTCGCGGCCCGCGATGTTTTTGAGAATGCGCTCGTACGTGGCCGGTTTGCGCCGTATATCGTGATCTGCAGGCAGCCCGTCCACCGACACCGCGACCCGCAAACGAGGGATTTTCATCCACTCGATTGGAATGGGGATCACAGCGCTGGTAACGACAAGCGTGAATACGCCCAGCTCACTGAGCGCGGGAAGGATGCGGCTCAGTTCGCGATGCCGGACCAAAGGCTCTCCGCCTACCAGCGAAACATGCATGGGCTTGTGCTTTCGCACCAGGTCTAAGACGCCATTAACCAGCGCGTCTCCGCGCAGGTCATTCAGTTCGCGAAGGGTGACTCCGCTCCCCAGGTGAGTCTCACCATAGGCGTAGCAGCCGGGGCAGCTGAGCGGGCATTCACGAGTAATTTCGATGGACAACATGGGCGCGCTTCCGCTCAGGATTCCCCGCCAAGCGGCGAGCACTTCGCGCGAAGTCAGACTCGGATTGGGAGTAGTAGTAACCATGTATCTCTGATGCAAGCCTCGCGATGAGAGGTGCTTTCTGCAACGCAAAAATTTGCCGTAACGTGCATATACAACCAGGATTTAAGATGCCTGTCCGCATAACAGGAAAATGTTGACGAGATTGGTATGCCCCCCGGTAAGGCGGATCGTCGGGCGATGAGTCACGCGACGTGCCGCGAGAGGGAATTGCGCTAATTAGGTTTTTGTGCCGCGCGTTTGTTACGATGCAGCGCAATGAGCGCCAACCCGAAAGGCCAACAACTCACAGCTATGCCGCCGGCTTCCGCCGAAGCGGCAGGCGGGGCGCGGGAGATCGAGCAGGACGTCGCCAAGCGAGAAGCAGGCTTGCACAAGCGCCTGTCGTCCCGCCAAGTTGCGATGATCGGTCTCGGCTGCACCATCGGCACCGGACTTTTTCTGGGCAGCGCGATCAGTGTGAACCTCGCTGGCCCGGCCGTGATTCTAAGTTTTGCTGCAGGCGCGATCATCGCTCTCACCGTGATGTGGGCGCTGGCTGAAATGGCGGTGGAGCATCCCGCCGCCGGCTCGTTCGGCTTGTACGCGGAAATGTATCTTCATCCCTGGGCCGGATTCGCGGTGCGCTATACCTACTGGCTATGCCTGGTGATGATCGTCGGAAGCGAAGTTGCTGCTGCAGGCATATATTGCGCATTTTGGTTTCCCAATGCGCCTGCCTGGATCTGGATCGCCGGTTTTTCCATCGCACTGGTTCTCATCAACACGCTCAGCATTGAGGATTTCGGCTCCGTCGAATTCTGGTTCGCGATGATTAAGGTTGTGACCATCGTCGCGTTCCTGATTCTCGGCGCGATGCTTTTGTTCGGCTTCGGCTTCCCCCGCATTGGCCTGACCAATTTCACCGCGCACGGTGGATTTTCGCCGCAAGGCTGGCGTGGCGTCGGGCTCGGAGTCGTGATGGCCATCTTCAGCTATCTGGGATTGGAAATTGTAGGAGTCACAGCCGGCGAAGCAGCCGATCCAAAGTCCGCTGTGCCTCGCGCTCTGCGGCGCACTCTCGGCTATCTGGCGCTTTTTTACCTCGGCGGCTTGGCGCTGGTGGTCGGCATCGTTCCCTGGCCGGAGATCGGCCTTCGCAAGAGTCCTTTTGTTCTCGTGTTCGAACGTGTGGGCATCCCTGCCGCCAGTCACGTGATGAATTTTGTCGTGCTTTCGGCTGCGCTTTCAAGCGCGCTGTGCAACCTATATTTCTGCGCGCGTCTGATGTTCTCGCTGTCTCGCGGCGGCTACGCTCCAGCCTTTCTGGGCAAACTCAATAAAAAAGGAATGCCAGTCCCTGCAGTATTTGTTTCTAGCGTCGGTCTGCTGCTCGCCTTCGCTCTGGTCCTCTCTCAGACCTTCAAAGAAACCACTTTCGTTCATATGATCGGGCTGGCGTTTTTTGGCGGACCATTCATCTGGCTGATGACGCTGGCGACGCACATCGCATTCCGGTTGCGTGTGGCAAAAGAAAATCGCGTCATCGCGCGTATCGCTCCGATGGGAATCTGGAGCTCCATTTTCGGCATCGTCGCGTTGCTGGCGGTTCTCGCTTCCACCTGGTGGATCCCGGATTTCCACGTGGCATTGCTTTCCGGTCCGCCGTGGCTGCTATTCCTGACCGTGTGTTATTTTATTTGGCGAAAACTCCGCTCGCGCAAAGCCCCGGCCGGAGCTGCCCCTCATGGATGAATTGCTCAAATGGCGCAGTGAATTCCCGATTCTCGGCCGCTCCACTTATCTCATCAGCAACTCGCTCGGAGCGATGCCGCGCGGGGTTTACGATTCTCTGCATGGCTATGGCGACGCGTGGGCCGAACGTGGCGTTCGCGCCTGGGAAGACTCCTGGTGGGATCTCCCGGGAAAAGTGGCCGACCAGATTTCTCCGCTGATCGGCGCCGGCCCCGGGGAAATTTCGCTGCATCAAAATGTCACCACCACGCAGGCGGTCATTACCTCCAGCTTTGATTTTCGCGGCCCGCGCAACAAAGTGGTGATGACCGACCTGGAATTTCCGTCGGTGCAATATTTTTATCACGCGCAACGGCAGCACGGCGCACGCGTGGAACTTGTACCCAGCGGCAACTCGATTCGCTTCGATCTCGAACCGTTTCTCGCCGCTATCGACGAAACCACGCTGCTGGTTCCTATCTCGTTGGTGCTTTTCCGTAGCTCATTTATCGTCAATGCCAAAGCCATCATCGAAAAAGCTCATCACGTCGGCGCGCATGTAATTCTTGACGTGTTTCAGGCCACCGGCACTGTCCCATTCGACGTACGCCATCTGGGCTGCGATTTTGCCGTTGGCGGCGTGCTCAAATGGCTTTGCGGCGGTCCCGGCGTGGCCTATCTCTACGTTCGCGAAGATCTGCGGCAAAAATTGCGCCCGGCACTGACGGGATGGCTCGCACATCGCCGTCCATTTCAATTCGAAAGCGGCGCAATCGATCCCCGCGACGATTCCTATCGTTTCTTAAACGGAACGCCACACATTCCCGCGCTGTACGCTTGCCAGCCGGGCCTCGAAATCCTAAATAAAGTTGGCACACGGGCCATCCGCGAAAAATCTGTACGCATGACCACACGCATTTTCGATGGCGCCCGCGCGCGCGGCTGGCGCGTCAACACCGCAGAAAATCCCGCTGAACGCGGCGGCACCGTGTCCGTAGATTGTCCGCACGCTTGTGAAGTCTGCCGCGAATTGCTGGCGCGAGACGTCTTGGTGGACTACCGCCCGCTAGCCGGAATCCGCGTTTCGCCGCATTTTTATAATCAGGACGAAGAATGCAATTTCGCTCTCGCGCAAATTGAGGAAATTCTGGACACTCGTGCCTGGGAAAAACACGCCGTCGCCGCGGGTCAGGCGTGAACCGATGACGAGCCCTCCCCTGGCAAGCCAGACTCTGGCATTTCAACTTTCCATCATCGTCCCCTCCTTTAACGAAGAACTTCGTCTTCCTCGGTCGCTGGAATTAATCGCCACATACGTCAACGCCTCCAGCCGCAGCACCGAAGTGCTGGTAGTGGATGACGGCTCGACCGACGGTACCGCCGAAGTTGCCGCGTCTTTCCGCGATCGCATCTTGAATCTGCGCGTTTTGAAAAACGGCGAAAACCGCGGCAAAGGCTACAGCGTGCGCCACGGCATGATGGAAGCCAGAGGCGAGTACGTGCTCTTCACCGACGCCGATCTTTCCGCGCCGATCGAAGAAGCGGACAAACTTCTCTCCGCGCTACAGCAATACGACGTGGCGATCGGCTCGCGCGCGATGAATCGCAAACTAATCGAAGTGCACGAATCGCCGTTTCGCGAATTTGCCGGAATCATCTTCAATCGTATCGTGCGCATCGTGTTGTGGCTTCCGTTCGTGGATACGCAATGTGGCTTCAAGGCGTTTGGCCGCGAGCGCTGTCGGATCATTTTCGAACAACAACGCATCGAGCGTTTCGGCTTTGACCCCGAACTGCTGTACCTCGCGCGCCATCACGGACTCAAATCCATTGAAATTCCCGTGCGCTGGTCGCATTCGCCGGCCACCAAAATCAACATGCTGCGCGACAGCATTCTGATGTTTCTAGACGTGTTCACGATCCGCTGGAATTCAATTCTTGGCCGCTATCCGAAGCGAAAACAGAATCGTTCGACATCGTTTACTTTATAGCACAAAGTACTTGACAGCGATCCGCGATTTCGGCTATTCTCCCTGCCATGGCTCTGCCTGGACCTCTTCGTTCTTCTTCCCGCGCTCCCATTCCCATTGACGCGCGCGCTGCCGACCATCTTCGCTACATTCGCGAAACCATGGAGCGCGCGGCTGAATTTACCGCCGTCCCTGGTTGGGGCGGTGTAGCCATGGGGGTTACCGCGCTGGTTGCCGCATATTTCGCTTCACGCCAACTCACAGCGGATCGCTGGCTTTCCATCTGGCTGATCGAAGCGTTCGTCGCTGTCGCCATTGCCGCTCCCGCCTCCGCCACCAAAGCGCACCGCGCCAACGCTAAGCTGCTCTCCGGCCCGGGCCGCAAATTTCTTTTGAGTTTCGCGCCGCCGGTCGTCGTTGGAGGCTTACTCACCTTCGCTCTCGCGCACGCCGGGCTGCATGCGCTGCTTCCCGGCATGTGGCTGCTACTTTATGGAGCCGCGATTGTGACTGCCGGCTCGTTTTCGGTGCGCGTGGTTCCCATTATGGGGCTATGCTTGATGCTGTTGGGCGCGGCGGCGCTTTTCGTTCCCCGCCACATGGGCGACCTGTTTATGGCGTTCGGCTTTGGCTTCGTGCAGATCGGATTCGGGATTTGGATCGCCCGGCGGTACGGAGGCTGAAATAAGTTTGCATGTCAAAGTCATCGACAATTCGACACGACCACGCGGCACGCGAGCGCACCGCCGCGCTGGGTTCTAAAGGACAGAATCGCGAAGCCGTCTCTCCCGACCTCGATCGTCTGATTCACGAACGCATTCGCCTGGGCATCGTCAGCGCCCTGGCGGTCAATCGTTCGCTCACCTTCAACGAATTAAAAGCACTCTTGAAAACTACTGACGGCAATCTCAGCGTCCATGCCCGGCGTCTGGAAGAAGCCGACTACATCGTGTGCAGCAAATCCTTCGACGGCCGCTTGCCCAAGACGGAATATCACCTTACCGCGGCTGGCCGCAAAGCTCTCGAGCGTTACCTCAACCACATGGAGGCGTTGATCCGCGCGACGCGCGAGGGATAAAAAATTTGTCTATTAGCTTTATAATATAAAGTTATTTATACATGCTCTCCGCGGCGGAGAAGGAACACCACCATGACCACTCAACACGTTATTCTGCAGCACATCCTTAATGCGCCCCCAGCGATGCCAGCCCCTTCGCTGCATGTCGCCATCATCACCGACGGCAATGGGCGCTGGGCCAGTCACCGCGGATTGCCGCGCTCCGCCGGCCATCGCGCGGGAGCCGAAGCCAGCCGCTCCATCATCGAAGCCGCTCCCAAGCTGGGCATCCACACCCTCACGCTGTTCGCTCTTTCTTCCGCCAACTGGAAACGTCCGCCCGCCGAAGTCAACGGCATCCTTCGCCTGCTGCACGAATACTTGCTGACCGAAACCACGCGTTGCGTTGAAAATGGCGTGCGCATCAGCATCATCGGACGGCGCGATCGTATTCCCGCGACGCTGCGGCAAACCGTTGCTGACGCGGAATCCGCCACCGCTCGCGGCACGCGCCTCCATCTTCGCCTGGCCATCGACTACTCCGCGCGCGAATCCATTTATCTCGCCGCTCGCCGCTATTACAAAGCCACAGAACTTTCGCTCGAGTCTTTTTCGGCGGTCCTTTCGGAAATTTCCCGCGGCGGCTCAACCGATGTGGACCTTTTGATCCGCACCGGCGGGGAGCAACGTCTCTCCGATTTTCTGCTTTGGGAATGTGCGTTTGCCGAGCTGGTTTTTCTGGACCAGCGCTGGCCGGATTTTACCGTCGCCGATCTTCGCGCTGCGCTCGCTGAGTTCGCCAGGCGTGAACGCACGCGAGGCGCGTTGCCACAGGAACTGGCGACTGAAACTTTTTGATCTATTCATCGCTGAACACAAGCGCATCGGCCACCGTGTCCGACATACAATAAATCTCATCTTTTCTTCAGATTGCTCCCACCGCCACCCGGGGCGCACACCCTGACGTTTCCCATGTTTCGGTCGTCTATACCTCAGGAGACGCAGATGGGAACCATGCGACTTGCGCTGCCCTGGGAGGCTAAAATCTTACGGCAGCCGCGCCGTCAGGAGGTGAGATTGGGACGACCGGAATTTACGCAGCGTTCTTCCTCACCTGTCGCCGATTTATCGCCGCTAGCCATGGATGACGCCGCTCTCGCCGCTGCCTGCCAGTCGGGCGATCTGCAAGCATTCGAACGCCTGTATCGCCTGCACGCCTCGCGCATGAAGAGCGTCGCGCGCAATTTGCTAGGCAGCACCAGCGAAGCCGAAGACGCAGTACAGGACACTTTCCTGAAAATTCAGCGCAGCATTGCCAGTTTCCGCGGCCAATCCAGTTTCGCCACTTGGTCATTCCGCATCTTGATGAACACCTGTTACGACGCTCGCCGCAGTCGTAAGCGCAAAAAAGAAGTCGCTCACGACCAGCCCGACGAAACTCCCACGCGGCCCGAACCACGCGCCGCATCGGCCCATCCGACATTGCGCATCGCCCTTGAACGCGCTGTATCTCAATTGACCCGCCACCAGCGCGACGTTTTTCTTCTTTACGAGGTGGAAGGCTTCCGCCATTCCGAAATCGCCTCCATCCTCGAAATCAGCGAAACCGCCTCCAAAAACACGCTTTTCCAGGCCAAAAAAACTCTTCGCCACATGCTCGAAGCCCCGCGCAGCAGCGCAGCGGTACCCCTATGACCATTTCATGCAACGATCGCGAAAGAATTTTCCTCGACGGCACGCCGCAAGAATGGGCCGCGCTCGAAAGTCATTCCACCGATTGCGCCGCGTGTGCCGAAGAACTCCGCGCCTGGAAGAATCTCTCCTTGGCCGCCAGCGATCTTCATCAGGCATGGGATTCTCCTTTGTTGTGGCCACGCATCGAAGATGCTCTCCAGCGGCAGCTCCCGGCCGCAACAAATTCCCGTGGGCAGCGATTCCTCGCCGCATGGAACTTGGGTTCCTTGCGGTGGCAGATGGCTGCAGCCACCATGCTTCTGGTTGTCCTTACGAGTTCTGCGATTTGGTTTCTAAGGAATCCGAAATCGTCCGGCCTTGATCGAAATCCGACTTTGCTGACGGACCGCGCAGTGAACGACGTTGAACACGCCGAAGCCGCTTACGAGCGCGCTATCGACAAGCTCGACGCGCAAGCTGGTCCGCAACTGCAAAATTCTTCAGCACCCCTGATGGCCAGCTATCGCGAAAAGCTTCTGGTCCTCGATAGCGCCATCGCCGATTTGAAATCCCAGGCAAGCATCAATCCCGCGAACGGCCATCTGCGCCGCGAACTGCTCGCTATGTATCGCGAAAAGCAGGACACGCTCGAACAGGTTTTGGAGGCCAAACAGTGAGCCACCCAGCTCCCGGCAATTTATTTAAGACCACACGGCGTTACCCGGCCTGGCTCTTTTCCGCCATTCTGTTTTTTTCCCCCAGCGGCCCCGCTCTCGGCAAAGTCCCCGCCCAGCAAGCGCTCACGCGCGACTTCGAAAAAACCGTCACGCTTTCCGGCAATCAGGGCCTGAGTCTCGATCACCGCTTCGGGCAAGTGCACATCCACGGGGATTCCGGCCACCAACTGAAAATCTCCGCGAAAATTCAGGTGCAGGATCGCAATAGCGCCGACGCCCAGGACTTCGCGGAAAAAATCCAGATCGAAGTTCGCGAATCAAGCGATGGCGTGCACGTCCGCACGATTTATCCGGACACAAAATCCTATCTGCCAGCTATCAGAATTGGCGGCCGCACTTCCTACTCCGTAGACTACGACATCGCCATGCCCGCCGACGCCCCGCTCTGGTTGCACAATGATTTCGGCAACGCGGATGTTTCCGGCGTCCACGGCTGGTCACAAATTGAAAATGGCCACGGAGTTTTGACCGTCCGCGATGCCGGCGCCGCCAAGCTCGTCAACTCTTTTGGCCGCGCGGAACTCTCGAATGCGTCCGGCAACTGTTCTGTAACCGACAACAACGGCGCAGTCAGCGTTTCCAACGTCAAAGGAACGCTGGAGGTGCGCGATCGTTTCGGCGAAATCGAAGTCTCCAAGGTCGGCGGCGCAGTCACTATTTCCGGAGGCAATGGCGCTGTCTCGCTTTCCGATGCGGGCGGCAATTCCACAATCAGCAACTCTTTCGGCGAAGTCACTGTCCGCAACGTCACTGGTAACCTCGCTGTATCCAACAGCAATGGAAAAATTGATGTCGCAGACGTGTCCGCAAACGCCGACCTGAAAACCAGTTTCGGAGCCGTGGAAGCTGCGCGCATCGGCGGAACGCTCGCCGTCCACAACAACAACGGCTCCGTCGAGATTTCCGAAGCCCGCGGTTTTGTTTCCGCCACCACCAGTTTCGGAACGGTCACTGCCAGCCATCTGCACAGCGGAGCCAACATAGTGACCGGCAACGGCGCCATCGAGCTCACCGACATTCAGGGTGACGTTTACACCAAGACTTCCTTCGGCTCCGTGCACGTCGAGAATGTGAAAGGGAAATTCACCGCGCAGGATTCCAACGGCGCCGTCACCGCGAAAGGCATCGAAGGCGACGCAACAGTCGACACCTCGTTTTCCGGCGTGACTCTCGAAAACATCGGTGGAAAGATTCTTGTGAACAATCAGAACGGCGCCATCGATGTAACTGCTGTTCGAGGCTCCGGCTGCAAAGACATCATTCTAAAAACTTCCTTTTCCCACATCGCTGTCCGGGTTCCCGCCAACGCCGGTTACAAAGTGAATGCCCACACATCCTTCGGCCGTATCACCACCGAATTGCCGGTCACAGCCACCGGCACAATGGGCGGCGATTCCCTCACCGGCGTGATTGGTAACGGGACCTGCGGTCTGGGCTTGCAGAACTCGAATGGCAACATCGAGATCACCCGCGCACCGTGATCTGATCATCTCCTTCCGCGCGCTAGCGAAAATGCCTTTCGAATTACTCGGGTCGCTGTCGGCGTCAAAGAAAATTTCTCCAGTTCGTCTTCGCTCGCCCACTCCACGTCCGTTACATCGCCTCCCGCCACCGCTTCTCCGGATATCCGCTCACATAAATAATCCACAATCACGAAATGAAATCGCGGCCGCCTCCGCTCTTCCATGGTTCTCCACGTCTCATCCGCTCCGCGTCCGAAATTGATTCGTTCAAAAACTTCGATCATCTCCGTCACGCGCACTTTCAGCCCGGTTTCTTCAGTCAACTCGCGCGCGGCTCCTTCCATCAGCGTCTCGCCAAGTTCCAATGTTCCGCCCGGAATCGACCATTGCCCTTTCAACGGCTCGCTTCCTCTCCGAATCAGGAGCACTCGCTCGTCCTCAATCACCACTCCACCCACGCCCACAATCGGCCGCTCCGGATACTCCCTCCACGAACCCATTCCGCCCCGCTTTCCGTGCTGCCCGCCACGCTTAAGTGCTTCCGCTCTGTACGCTGACGCAGCTTTCCTTCATCTATACTTTGACTTCCGCATTCACGGTATATAATACGATGGTCGGTGGCGGCCGAGATTCTCCATGGGTCCCGCCCCGCGAATATTTTTACGGAGGATCGTGCCGTGATTCGCTGCCCCGATTGTGGCGCCGAAATAGATGTGGACGAGGACGAAGTCGAGGAGGGCGAAATCTTGAGCTGCCCAGAGTGTGAATCCGAATTGGAAGTTACCCAGACGCATCCCGTCCATCTCAATCCTATTTCCGACGACCTCGATGAAGAGGACGACGAAGACGAAGACGAAGAAGAGGATGAGGACGACGACGAGGACGACGAAGAAGAAGACGATGACGAACTGGAAGAGGACGAAGAAGAGGACGAAGAGTAGTCCGGTACGGCACATCGAAGCCGGTCTGTGCGGCATCTCAATAGCGTGAAATACCTTTTTCCCAAGACCGCCGAAAAGTGCAACGTGCGATTCTCGTTTGTTAATTCCGTTCTGATTGCTGCTTTGCTGCTTTCGCTCGCTCGATCGCTCGGCGCGCAAGAAACGGCTCAACCGCCGGCCTCGCAATCCTCGCCCTCTTCAGAATCCACCTCGAAGCAGAATCCCAATCAGTCGGCCGCACGCCACTCCAACGATTTTCTGGTTCGCGGTACGGTTTTCACTCAGGAAGGTTTCGCATTGCCCGGCGCAGAGCTGCGCATTCGCCGCTCTGCTGAGAAAAAATTCCGCTGGCAGACCTTTTCCAATTCGCGCGGTGATTTTGCCGTCCGCGTCAAAATGGGCGCGGATTACGAAGTGCTGGTTCGCGCTAAAGGTTTTGCAGAGCAGTCTGTGCCCGTGGACGCCAAAACCGGCGACCGCTACAGGGATCTGGTTTTCCGCATGCAACATCAGGGAAACAAAAAATCATGACCAACCGCAAAAAAATCTTTATCGCCGCTTGCATCGTGTTTTTCTGTGCGCTGTCTGTGAGCGCTCAGGATAAGAAGCATAGTTCGCAGCTGAAGACCGTTCGCGGAGTTGTTTTGGATAAGTCCGACAATAACGTCCAGTCTGCCGTCGTTTTTTTGAAAGACACCCACTCCAATCAGGTCCGCAGCAATATCACGAATGATCAAGGCGAGTATCGCTTCAGCGGACTGGACCCCAACGCCGAATACGAGCTGTATGCGGAAAAAGACGGCGCAAAATCGCAGACCCGCAATATTTCCAGTTTTGAAAGCCGCATGGACATCGTCCTCAATCTCAAATTGCTGCAGCGCAAGAAAGATTAAGTCGCCGCAGCTGTGACTTCCGCAAACGACTCACGCTGCGAACACTCGCAGTGCCCGATGCAGAATTTCTATTTCCACCGGCGTTTTCCCCAGTAACTCGCCGTCTCCCTGAAAATCTGTTTCCGTCTCAGCAGTCAATCTGATTTTTGCAGCACGCATTCGAACCACCCTCTTGGTCTGCAATTCGCCCCTGACGAGCAGCCGCGGAATGAGTGCCAGCACCTCTGCCTTCCGCAACATTTCAATCATCACCACTTCCAGCATCCCGTCGTCCAGCTCCGCCTCTGGCGCCAAACGCAATCCCCCGCCGAGTGTCGGTGTGTTCAGCACCGCTGCCAAAAGCACCTGTTTTGTGACTCGTCCCAAAATTCCGTCCGGAAACTCCGCCTCCACCTGCACGCCGCGAAATCCCTGCAGTGCTGCGATCGCCGACGCGAGATAGCGCAGCCGGCCGGGCCACTTCGCGAATCTTCCATTCGCATACCGCAACGCTTCCGCATCTATCCCGATCCCGCCGCCGCCCAGATAAACCGCGTTCAGTCCGCTCGCGTTCTGAACCCGCACTACGTCCACCATGCGAGTTTTTCCGCGCACAATTACTTCGACTGCTTTTTCCACATTCTTTGTAATTCCCAGTGCCGTCGCAAAATCATTGCCCCCGCCGGTCGGAATAACGCCAACTTGCACATCGCGTCCAATCACCTCACCAACCAGCAAATGCAGCGTGCCATCGCCGCCCATGGCAATCAGCGTCCCGCATCCTTCGCGTACCGCAGCCTGCACCCGGCGGCAAAATTCTTCAGCGGAGTTGCTTTCCACAATATTCACGGAATATTTCCGCCGTGCAAACGCTTCGCGGAGTTCCGCGACTTTGCGCCCTGCGCTTCCGCGACCCGCCGCCGGATTCACAAATACCGCCGCAGGCAAAGGCACAATTCTCTCCATCCCGGGCTCAATCTGATTTTTCTGATTACTTTGTGGTCGGACTGCGGAACTCTTTGCGCGGGCAGTCTGTCATAACCGCCGCTTTACAGGCAATCTGAAACTGCAAACTCAGCTTTTCGCGTTGGGCTGAAAACCCGCCAGTTCCAGAGCTTTGGCGACTTCGGGATTCTTGCCAAACTGTTCCCACACGAACCCGCTCCGCGCGTTCTCCGCCATCAACAACGTTATTCCGGCGTCGATGCCAAGCACATCGGAACTGGCCCAGCCGGTCAGTGGATTGAACGCGTCCACGAAACCGTATTTTTTCCAGGTGCGCTTGCCGAATTTCTCGCGAATGTTTTGCAGCACGCGAATGCACTCTTTGGGCATGAACACCAGCGACCCGCCCGTCGCGCACGGCACGATGCTGCCGTCTATCCTGCCCATCGCCGGCGGTCCGCCCCACACCGCGTAGCCATGCTCCGAGTCCGATGCCGAGATTCCCCACAAATCTTCTGAGTAATCCGGAAACCGCACTGCAAGTTCCAGGCACCACATCTTGTGGATTTTCGTCGCCACGATCGAATTAGCAAAATAATCGGCATACTTGTCGTGCAAGCCGCGAAAATTAAACCACGCGTGTGAGTATTGGTGCGCGAAAAGCGGAGCGTGCGCTCCAATATACGGAACTTGATCAAATTCGAAACGTGGTCTTTGCCATTCGTTCCAGACTGACGGTGCCAGCGGGTGTGTGCGCGATGCGAAACCCAGCAGATACATCATCATCAGTTCGCTGTAAGTGTCCCATCGTGATTTCAGGAATCCTTGCTCCGGGATCCAACCCATTGAAAATGTCTGCCCGCCATGTAAAATCCAGCTCCAATCGATTCGCTCGTAAAGTTCCGTCGCCAGCCCCTGGATTTCTTTGTCGTCGAAATATGCCCGGCACGTGAGTGCGCCGCAAAGGAATAAACACGTATCTATCGGCGATACTTCCGAGTTCAGGATGCGCTGACCGGTTTCCCCGCTTACGAAGTGATACATAAATCCATGCTGGTGCTGTATGGTTCTCAGCGCGAAGCTCAGCGTGGTACGAACCCGGTCTCTGACCGCCGCGTCTTCTTCCCATCCTCTTCGCGCTGCAACGCACATCGCGGTTAAGCCAAAACCCGTCGCCGCCACGCTCGACGCATTTCTCGGAGTTCCGCCATCGGCCGATCCGCGATCCTCGATCTGCCCGGTTTTCGCGTTGGCTTGCTCCCAAAAATACAGAAAGCACGCTTGTTCGACTTCGTCCAAAAACACGTCTTCGTCCGCTGTAAATCGATAAAGGGAGGGATCAAACGAGAAAAGTCTTACCGGCAATCCCGGCGCCGGATCTCGCGGCAATAGCTTCTCCGGCTCTTGCACCGTGCTTTGGCCCAAGGCCGGATATGACGGAAAAGCCAGCGGAACCGCGGCACCCAGCAGGCTTGCCTGTTTCAGCCACTCTCGCCTACTCAGCCTATCTCGGCTCACGCCGCAAGCCTCGGGCCTTGCCGCTTCCTGCAGGGCATTGAACCGCGCATGACTTTTCGCTCATACGGCGCGTTATTTTACCTTTCAGCGCTTGCTCTTTCCAGTTGTAGTCTAAATAACGGTCTAAAACGATTTATTTGACTGAACTTGCGCCTGTTGTACTTGCCATTTTCGACAACTCGTCTCGGTCGGGGGATTGCCACTCTTTATTCTTGATTCTGGTGCCGGCGGGGGGAATCGAACCCACGGCCTAGGGATTATGAGACCCTCGCTCTACCACTGAGCTACGCCGGCAGAAAGCAGCCTTTCATCCTACGTATTGGCTTCCAAGAGAGTCAAGCCCTCTCGCACATCGTGCACATCGTCGTTATTACCTTAAGGCCACCATCGCAAGATCACATTTGCCGTCTGTTCTCGGCCATAAGTGCCCCACATTCCCTATAGTTCTAGTACTTATGTACCCTTGTGAAGCGCATTCCGAGACTCTAGGATTCTCGTGTCGAGAGGGCTCTTGCCTCACCGCCTGGCTTAACTCGCCAGCGGCAAGGGTAGGAAGCCAATTTCGACAGAAAAGTACAGGTCTGCCCGTCAGACCTCTTGACATTGGTGTCTAAAACGGTACAGTACCTCCGGGATAGTTGTGTTCCTCGGAGGAACAATGTCAAAGAAACTGACGGTTGTCGCGGCGCTGGTCATTCTTGTCGGCGCAATGGGACTGAAAACTGCTGTCGCTGGTAGCGGCAGTGGCTCTGTAATCATGGCAAATGGTGGGGCGCCTACGCCACCATCGCCATGGAAGAATGGTGGAGCACCAACGCCTCCATCACCCTGGAAAAACGGTGGAGCACCAACGCCTCCGTCTCCGTGGAAGAATGGTGGAGCACCAACGCCTCCGTCGCCCTGGAAGTAAGTTAGTTCCAATCAGCGGTTCGATCAATCGCTGAGTGGACTCGGGCGCGGAATACTTAAGGAAGTTACGTGCCCGGACCGTTGCAATATGCAGTTTGGTTCTTTTGCACACTCTTTGAAGTGGCCGTGTTGGTGTGCGCGTTCCGGTCTAAATCGATCCGTCGCTATTTCTTACTTAATTTATATGTCGCATGTGAGGTTCTAGCGAGCGTTGTTCGCTTCGAGATCCTCCAGAATTACGGTTGGAAGTCCTCTAATTACGCCTACTTTTATTACTATTCCGACGCACTTCTTACGATACTTCTCTTCTTCGCACTGAGCAGCCTTTACTCTCAGGTTTTCCACGAACTGAATGTCGGGCGTTATGTGCAGTTCGGAGCGCTGTTTCTTCTGTCGGGTACCGCCCTTTTTTCCTTTGCCGTGGTTCAGCAATCCAGCGCCAAGCTTCTGTCTCATTTTGTTTTCGAACTCGCCCAAAACCTCTACTTTGTCGGCCTGGTGCTGACCTATATTCTTTGGGCTGCGGTGCTTAAACTGCGCGAAACCCGCACTCGGCTGATCCAACTGGTGCTTTCGCTTGGCATCTATTTCAGCCTGTACGCCGCAAATTACGCCCTCCGCAATCTAAATCCGTCGATAGCTTCTGTTTTTGAGTCTCTCAATCCTGTGATCGGATGCTTCCTGCCGTGTGCCTGGGCTTATGCGTTTTGGCGCATTCCTGATGACGCGCGCTTGGCTCCTTCCAGGTTGGCGGTGATCCCACGATGATGGCCGCCCTCATTCTCGTCTGTTCCCTGGTGTTGATGCTGCAGTTCTTTATCTCTTACTGCCGCTCGCTCATCGCCGCTACCGCGAAGGAACCTCTTCCCATCGAAGTGCAGGAAGTTACTGGCATTTCCCGCACTGCCTCTCCCGACGATTATTCGCGCGTGGTGCAGCTTCTCAATCTCTGCCCGGATCGGCCCGAAGATCGCGGCTCGCTCCGTGCCGTGAGCGCCTATTACCACTTCCTGGCCTTTGTTCGTTCAACCGTTGCGCGCGCCGTACCTTCTTTGAAGTCATGGGCGGATCGCGAAAGCGCCCAATGCACCTATTTCGTCGCCGTCGCTCTCGGCCGCCGCATCGCTTTCAGCCGCGATCTGCTGGCGCAGCAGATGTTGCCCTAATCGCTTCGTTCCGGGGTTTCAGGGTTTGTACTTACAAACCCTAGAGCGAACGTCGTTCTTCTTTCGCAACTCCCACCGCAATTTTCTTCATTGACTTTTTTCCCGTGTGCTATTCTGCTCTCTGATTCACTCCTCGCCGGAGTGGAAGCGTCCGCAGCGCAAAACGCACCGGTGAATAAAACTTGCTTGCAGTGTGGCGCGATACTCCCGTCGGGAGTACGTGTCTGTAGTTTCTGTGATTCGCAACTTTCTGATGCCGCCTCGTCGGCGGTGCCTCCCGGGCAGCAAACCCGCGGAAATTCCACGTTGGAGCAACTCGCCGACTCTGTCTGGCGCGGCGAACTTGCCAATCGTGTGGCTTCCTATCGCGCGCGCAGGCGAAAAAATTCCGTCGACGATGGCCAGCCAGAGCTCCCGTTCGAGCAGCCCGCTGCAGCTCCGCCCATTGCGCCTGCTGTAGCCTCAGCCGTGGCCATCGCCGAGCCTCCGGCGATCGACGACGATTTTTCCTTCACCATCGCCATCGGTCGTACCGCCAATCGGAGTGCTGCCGACGAGGCGCAAATGTTTATCGATGTCTCCATTCCGCCGCCTTCGAACGCAACGCCGTCTTTGCTGGATCTGGCTCAAACCACAGCTTCTCAACATTCCGGCTGTTACCCCGTCGCTTCCATCGACGAGCGCCGCCTCTCCGGCTTGATCGATGCCGCCTGCCTGCTCTTCGCCTGTGGCGGATTTCTGGCGCTCTTCGGCTCTCTCGGCGGCCACTTCGCTTTCAGCAAATTGAGCGCTGCGGTTTACGCCGCTTCCTTCGCCATCGTGTACGTGCAATATTTTTCGCTTTTCACCGTCTTCGGCGGTACCACTCCGGGGATGATGCTACGCGGCCTGCGGGTCGTCGATTTCTCCGGCGAAGAGCCGTCGCCGCGCCAGTTTCTGCTTCGTGCCGCCGGCTACATGCTTTCGGCGGGAACTTTCTTTCTCGGTTACCTCTGGTCGCAGTGGGACGAAGACGAACTCACCTGGCACGACCGCATTTCTCACACTTATCTCAGCTCTGCCAACACCATTGCCGATTCCGAACTCACCGGCGTCGCGCACACCCATTAGCCGGTTTTGTGTAGTGGCGGGTGCGTGCGCTTGCTTGTTCTAGCTCGCGCCACTCGTCCGACTTTTTCTTCGGCTTGCGCGGCTTGCTGGAAAAAAAACGCGCCAACGGATGTTGCGCCTTTCGCCCTAAATCTTCCGCTTGTAAAGATAAACGCTGTACTTGGACAGCGGGCGATAT
>WNFR01002992.1_pt1 | contig 19496 bp, 16 predicted proteins | sample 5400221 | NCBI WGS metagenome assembly WNFR01 (sample SAMN13153357, study PRJNA577476) | soil metagenome | isolation source: 40 cm soil under Madrone tree | place: USA:California | collected 2016-06-14 | reverse complement strand
GTTCGCGAATCCAGCGGGCTGGCATGGTACACGACGCCGACTCCCACTGCGCTCGTCAAAGCCAAAGTTCCGGTAAATCCAAAGGAATGAAAGAACGGAAGGATTCCCAGGATGCGGTCTTCCTTGTGCAACATAAAAACCTGATTCAACTGTTCGACATTGGACGCGACGTTATATTGCGTGAGCAGCACGCCTTTCGGATCGCCAGTCGATCCACTGGAAAAAATAATCGTGGCCACGTCGTCCAGTTTCGTTCGGCCTTTGTTTCCGCAAATTCGCTCGATCGCGCCAATTGGAAAAAATAGCGCCGCGCACAACGCCAGCAATCTTTCTCCGACGCCAGGTTTTTCCGCCAAGTCCTCGAGATAGATAGGAGTTCCCTGCGGTTGCACCTTGATCTTTTCGAGAAATAATTTCGACGTGACCACGGTTTTCAGGCCGCTCTGCTGGGCGCACGATTCCACCACCGAATTCGACGCCGTGTAATTCAGATTGACGGGAATTTTTCCGGCGAACATGGCTCCCAGGTTCACGAGCGCGCCGCCAATCGAAGGCGGCAACAGCACACCGACTGCTTCCTGATCTTTCCAATGTGATCGCAGACGCCGAGCAAGAAAAATCGTTTTCACTAGCGCCGAAAAGAATCTCAATTTCGGCGTGCGCATGTCGGCCATCGCAAAACGCAACGGATGCCGGCGCGCCGTCTGGATAAAGGATTCCGGAATCGTTTTCATCTGCCGCTTGCGGCGCGCGAAGGCGTCCGCGCCGAGTTCCAGCACCGCCTGCCGCGCCTCCGTGGACGTAACCGTCGCGGGCAGCGGCTTGCCAAACGTCACGCGCACCGGGTAAGGAATTCTTCGCGGCCACTTCCAGAAAAATTTCCCGCCCGAAAAGCTGAAAATCGAGCCCCAGATTCCGTCGATGTGCATGGGAATTACCGGCACATCCAATCCTTTTAAAATTCGTTCCATGCCGCGGCGAAACGGCATCATCTGCCCGATGCGCGTCATTTGCCCTTCGGGGAAAATGCAAACCAGTTCACCATTCTGCAGAGCCTTGGTGGCTTCGCGCAGCGCGTGGATCATTTCGCGCGGCCCTTGCTGCGCCGAAATCGGAATCACGCCCAGCATTTTTGCGAACGGCTTCACCACCGGGTGCTCGTAAGAATCTTTGAACATCAAAAAGCGCACCGGGCGATCGGTGGATGCAATCACCAGCGCCGCATCCGCCATCGAGGCATGGTTCGGTACCAGCAAAGCGCCTCCGCGCGCCGGGACGTACTCCCCTCCGCTGATGTCCATGCGATAAATCGTGTGCGTGGCAAACCAGAGCAGCAGCCGCATCAGCGAATCCGGCAGCAGCCTGACCGTGTAGATCGCCGCTCCTAGCGACACCACCGCGGTGGCCGCAAAAAAGGTTCGCAAGCCGACGTGCAGGTAGTGCGTAAATCCGGAATAGATTGCCGATGCCAGCACCACGCCGGCAAAAGAAAGCCAGTTGGCGTACGCGATGACGCCGCCCTTTTTGTCCTCGTCGGGCCGGTGTTGAATCAACGCGCTGATCGGCACGATGAAAAATCCGCCACTGAAGCCGAGAGCGACAAGCAAGCCGAAGACTTGCGCGAACGACAACACCGGCAGCGCTAACAAGCAGCCGAAAATGGCCATTCCCACGCCGCCCAGCGGAATCAATCCGTATTCGATTTTTCCTCCGGAGAGATAGCCCGCGGCAAAACTTCCGACTCCGATGCCGATCGCCAGCGCGGCCTGCAGATAGCTTCCGCGCGTTTCGTTCAGGTGCATGATTTCGCGGCCGTAAAAAACAATGACAAATTGCAGCAGCGCGCCGAGAAACCAAAAATAGGTGTTGCCGATGATCGCCAACTTCAGCGCGCGATCCGGTTGCACCAATTTCCGCTGCGCGCGCAAATCTCCAAATATGTTGAGCCTGAATTTCTTGCTTGGATCGCCGGCCGGCACGCGAGAGATCAGAAAGCTGGCTGCGAGACCGATGAGAGAGCAGGCGCCATAAATCATTCCAGCGGTCGCGGGACTGCTGTGAAATTGCTGCGCCAAGAACGATCCTGCTACTGTGCCCGAGATGATTGCTAAAAATGTGGTCAGTTCAAGAACGCCGTTTCCCCACGACAGCAGTTCGGGAGGCAGCAACTCCGGAAGCAGACCGTACTTGGATGGCCCGAACAATGCAGCTTGCGTGCTGGCCAGAAAAATTACCGTGTAGGCCAGATAGGGATTACCCTGATGGAACGCAAAAATTGCGAACAGCATCGCGGCAATTTCGAAGAGCTTGGTAGCGATGGTGACGCTGCGCTTGCTGAAGCGGTCGGCGAGGAAGCCACCGGTCATCGAAAATAGCAAAAATGGAATCGCGAAAAGGTTTCCGATCAGGAAAACGCCAAAATCTTTTTGTGCGGTGGTAGGGTTCTGCCCGAGAATCAGATAAATGACAAAAAACTTCAGACCGTTATCGTTGAACGCGCCCTGAAACTGCGTGGCAATCAGGCTCCAGAAACCGCGCCGCCAATTCTTATCGTTCTCGGGCCAATTCTGCGGCCCTGTTGTTGGCATTGACGGTCCCCCGCGTACAGCCGCTCTCGTGTTTCGATTCTCCCCTGCGACTTGCGCCCGCATCTACGAAAATATTCGGCTCAGTTGCCCAAATCGCCGCGAATGGCGCACTAAACATCGCAAAGGTCCACGGCTTGCCGCAGCGATGTAAGCGGGTCATGTATCGGCACGAACTCGTGGGCCACGTAACCGCGGAAGGTTGCCGCGGCAATGCCCCGCATCACGCCGTCCCATTGGACTTCCTGAGTCGCGTCGAGTTCGTGGCGTCCCGGAACGCCGCCGGTGTGAAAGTGGGCGATCCAATCGATATTTTTCTGGATGGTGCGCACCAGATCGCCTTCCATGATTTGCATGTGATAGATGTCGTAGAGCAGCTTGACGCGGGGCGAATTCACCGCCTGCACCACTTGCACTCCCCATGCGCTGCGATCGCACATGTAGTCGTGGTGATCCACTTTACTATTCAGCAGCTCCATGCAGATCGTGACGCCGTGATCCTCGGCAATTTTCTTGACGCTGTTTAAGCCTAGAATCGTATTTCTTGCGCCTTCTTCGTCGGACATTCCTCCGCGATTGCCGGAAAACGTAATCACGTTAGGCACCCCGGCCTTTGCCGCGAGCGGAATATATTTGCGAAAGCCTTCCTCAATCCTGGCGTGGTTCTCGACGCGGTTCATCGCGCTGGCAATTTCGCCGCCGCCCGCGTAGCCCATGCTGCACACCAAGCCGTAGCGCGGCGGAACTTCGAATTCATCTGGATTGAGTAAATCAATGCCTTTCAATCCGAGCTGCACGGCATATTCGCAAAGCTGGTCGAGAGGAATCTTCTGATAGCACCAGCGCGAAGCCGATTGCCGGATATTGCCTTTCCGCTTGGTGGGAGCGGCTCCCTGCGACCAGGAGACGGACGGCAGCGCAGCCATAGTGGCCCCAGAAACGACGGTTTTCAGCAGGTTGCGCCGCGAAACGTTGGTCATAGCTGTCTGGCAGAGTGTAGCGAACGGCACGTCGAAGTCGAGAGGAATTTATCTTGGCGACAGGCGGCAGCGCCGCGTGCTCAACAGTTCCCATGACCTCCGCATCCGACAGTGCAATCTTTGCAGCTGGTCATACGTAGTATTCTTGTGAGCCAAACCATGTCCATTACCGCATCGCCAACCGACCAAGCCGTGTCCCAGCCTGCCATTCACATCGATCACGTCTCGCGCCATTACGTGATGGGCGAATCTTCCATTCGCGCAGTGGACGATGTCTCGCTGACTGTGCCTACGGGAGAATTTCTTGCGCTGCTGGGCAGCTCTGGCTCTGGCAAATCCACATTGCTGAATTTGATGGCTGGGCTCGACCGGCCGACTTCGGGTTCGATTCATTGCGGCGGGCGCAATCTTGCGGAACTTTCTCCGCTCGAGCTGGCGCGCTATCGGCGGAATACGGTGGGAATGGTTTTCCAGTCGTTCAACCTTTTGCCGCGCATGACGCTCGAAGAAAACGTCGAACTGCCGCTGCGTCTTGCCGAAGTCGAACGCAGCGAACGTGCCGCGCGTGTGCGCGAAGCGCTCGAACACGTACGCCTCGCAAAACGAACCGGCCACCGCCCCAGCGAACTTTCCGGTGGCGAACAGCAGCGCACCGCCATTGCGCGGGCGTTGGTGAATCGCCCGAAAATTCTTTTTGCGGATGAGCCCACCGGCAATCTCGATTCCGCCACCGGCGAAGCCATCCTCACGCTGCTCCGCGAAATTCAATCCAGCATGGGCATGACCATCGTGATGGTCACGCACGAGCGGCATCTGGCAGAAAAGTTCGCCGACCGCCTGGCCACGATGGGCGACGGAAAACTGCTTTCGACGAACGCCAGCGCTGCATTTTCATCCAGCTTCTTACCCAGTGGGGCGGCGCAATGAAACTTCGCGACATGACCGAACTTGCCGGCCGCAATTTGCGCGAAGCCATTCTTCGCAATTCGCTTACAACGCTTGGCGTAGCAGTCGGCGTCGCGTCGCTCGTCGCCATGCTTTCGCTCGGCGTGGGATTGCAACAACTCGCTTCCAGCCGCCTTACCAAAAGCGGTCTCTTCGACTCCATTTTTGTGACCGCGAAAAGCAATCTGCGCGGACCGGGCGCGGGACCACCGGCGACTCGCGCGGCTTCGCCGAAAGCGCGGCCTCTCGATGAAGACGCGCGCGCGGAATTAACGAAGCTGCCGAATGTGATTGAGGTTTACCCACAAATCCGGTTCTTCACTGAAGTGCGTTTCGACGGCAAACCTTTTGCAACCGTGGTAGCGGGCATGCCTGAATCCTCAAAGCAGAGTGGCGCGTTTGACGGCATGCAGGGCGGTTTTTTCTCCTCGCCAAACGCGGATGAAGCCATTCTGCAAATCGAATTCGCGAAGGAACTGATTCCGCAAACCAAGGATTTGATCGGCAAAGACTTGGTGCTGCGTTACGCCGAACGGCAATCGCTCGCTTCCGAATCGGGCGGCGCCGCGCAGAATTCCGGCGGTTTTTCCGTCGTTCCGAAAGAAAAACATCTTCGCATTATCGGCGTTGTGGAAACCGAACCGGCTTCGGGATTCGGCGGATTCGGCAGCGGCCGTTTGTTGATTCCTCTTCCCGTCGCTGAAACGTTGCGCGCCGCGCAAGTGAACGATCTGCGTGATGTTCTGCGCGGTGGTTCCTCGACTGACAAGCCGGCCTACGCCAGCCTGAGCGTGCGCGTGAAATCTCCTTCACTGGTTGATGCCACGGAAAAGAAAATCAAAGACCTCGGTTTCAGCGCGTTCTCGCTGCTCGACGCTTCCAAGAGCTTGCGCATCTTTTTTTCTGTTTTCGATTTGCTGCTGGGAATTTTCGGCAGCCTCGCGCTGGCCGTTGCGACACTTGGCATCGTCAACACACTGGTGATGGCGATCCTGGAACGCCGCCGCGAAATCGGCGTGCTGAAAGCGCTTGGCGCCGCCGATGGCGATGTGAAGCAATTGTTTTTCGTCGAAGCTGGCGTGATGGGACTTACCGGCGGCGTGCTTGGCGTTTTGCTCGGCTGGATGATCGGCCAGGCGCTCACGCTCGCGACCAATATTTATTTGAAGCGCCAGGAACTTCCCGGCGTGCAAATTTCTTCCGTGCCGTTGTGGCTAATTGCGGGCGCCATCGGCTTCGCGGTTTTAGTCAGCCTGATTGCGGGCCTGTATCCGGCTTCACGGGCGGCGAAACTCAACCCTGTGGACGCGCTGCGCTACGAGTAAACTATCTCGGTGACTTCTTCGCCATTCTTTCCGTCGGACATTCGCTGTTGGTCACCCATTCGTTTCCCCTGGCGGTCATTCCGAACGCAGCGAGGAGTCTCTCTTCTCTTTTTTTTATTCTTTGTCCCATTCCCGTCAATCGCCGCGACCGCGCGCATCGAGTGCAACTCACTCCCCAGCAAGATCCTTGCGCATCCCGTGAACTACTGCATGGTCCTGCCGCCCAGCTACGACGCGGACAAGGCTCGCAAATTCCCGATTCTTTATTTTTTTCACGGACTCGGCGACAACGAGCAGATATTCGTCCATGGCGGCGCGTTTAATCTGGTGCAGGACTTGTGGGAGCGGGGACAAATCGGCGAGTTCCTGATCGCCACGCCCAACGCGGACGCGACGTTCTTTATTAATTCGCGTGACGGGCAAGTCCGCTACGAAGATTTTCTGGTGCAGGAATTTTTGCCGGGCATGGAAGCGCGTTACCGGATGCGCCCAGGCCGCGCTAATCGAGCCGTTTCCGGAGTTTCCATGGGAGGCTACGGCGCGTTGCATCTCGCATTTCGCCATCCACAACTTTTTTCTGCGGTGAGCGCGCACAGTCCGGCGATCGTTGACAAGCTTCCGGCGTTCACTGCGCCGACCGCGGGAGGCAGCGTGCGTTCGCGCGTGCTCGGCGCAACCTTCGGTTCCCCGCCCGATCCCGCTTTCTGGGACCGCAACAGCCCGCTGACGCTGGCGCGAACCGCAAATTTCGCGGGTTTGAAAATTTATTTCGATTGCGGCGATGAGGACGACTTCGGCTTCGAATCAGGCGCCACGGCGCTCGACAAAATTCTCGCCTCGCGGCACATCCCCCACGAAGCGCACATTTATCCCGGCCGCCATGACTGGCAGTATTTCGCCGAGCATCTTCCGGCATCGCTGGAATTCCACTCCCGCCTTTTTCATTGATGAAAGTGGCGCGCCCGCCCGGTTCTCGCGTCGTGTTGCACCTTTGATGATGTCCCCTTCTGGCTTAGTTAGAAATGTCCCCTACACTGAAACCTCCAGAGGAGCTCCGGTTGAAGAGGACAGCGATAATATATGGCGAGACACCAGCATCAATACTGCCAGCAGCCCGGCAGGAATCCAGATCCATATGAGTTCACTTTGCAGCAGCGCCGTTCCGCGTCCGCTGAAAAATCGCGTAAGCGATATCGGCGAAACCAAGATGGGGTGCCAGGAGAAGAAATAACGTGTTTTATCGAATGGCGAGAAGAACGCCACGCCGAGGCCACCATTGGTCATTGCATCCAAAATCCCGTGGCTTGCCGTGGCAAGAAAGAAATATAACCACAGCCAACCGCGGCTCAAACCCGGCAACGCGCGAGGAAATCCCGCCACAAGAGCAAGCGTCGCGATAACGCCGGCAAAGAGCAGCGAGTGGGTGAATCCGCGATGTCCCCAAAAGTCACCGCAACGAATACCTAACCGACACCCTCTTTGGAATTTCCGCCCGAGCGAAAATGGCTCCAATTCCAAGTGCTGCTACTGGTGTGAAACCAGAGATGCCAAAAAAAGATTCCCTTCTGAGTCCTGGTTGTCGACTCGCGAATTCTATTTCTTCTGCTTCTTGATGCGAATCGTTCCGTCGCTCGCAACTTCGTACATAAAATGAGGTGTCGCGATCATCTCCGGCACTGGCGGATCCTGCTGCAGCACATGCAATACATCCGTATCCTCGGGAACGTCACTCAGTACGTGGCTGTGATATCCCGCGACCATTTTCTTTCCTTTCACGGGCGCGACATCGAGCACGGTCTTGTGCATCTGCCGCTTCTCGATGACTTTCATTCCATCCGCCGAAACCTGAAACCTCGCATCGCCGCCCAGCGGATAAGTTCCTGCCTTCGTTTGCGCGGGATAAAAATAGACATACAGCAGTCCCTGCTGTTCTTTAGCGTCAGCTCCAGTCACCGGAAATACCGCCGCATTGTACGGCCGGTTCACTTTCCCAAATTCCGCCGATGCCAGTTCCATGGCCCTCGCCGCAAACAGATAAAATCCCACGTCTTCTCGAGCCGGGTCATTCTTCTTCACCGAAAACTCTTTCGGCTTGGCAAGCTGCTCCGCTTCATATCCGACTAGAAACTTACTTCTGTCTGCGTTCAACACACCAAACGCCACGATCCATTTTCCATTTTCTCTTTTCGCGATGTAGTGCTGCCCTTCCGCTGTCTTTGGATTTGCCATTTGCACCGCGTCTGTGGCGTGCCATACCGCCTGGTCATATTCCGCCAACGCACGCCCTCGTTCCGTGATCGCCGACAACTCCGTTTCCGTCGCTAAACGAACGTTCTGCGCAAACAGGCCTGCGGCCACTGCAAGCACCGCCGCCAGCAAACTCGCAAAACACGCAATCCCCCGCTTCACGCTTTCCTCCAGCCAACTAACACAATGGCGCGCTAACAATTTACACAGATTGTCCTCAATTCGCCCCGCGAAGTGACCTGCCGCGCTCCTCTCAGGTCACCACGCCCAGCCAAGACTCGTCAGACTGGCGACATTCCGCGATGATGTCGAGGTTTCCGGACATTTTGGTCCCGCTCTCGAGCTGTACGCCGACAGCACGGCCGTCGCGGTCGCCAAGGCAAGCCACAACCCGCACGTCCTCTGCTAAAATCGCCTCGAAATGCCACCATCCGAACCATTGCGATTCCACGTCGAAGGCGCAGCCGAGGTCTCCGCTCTCTTGGTCCGCCCGAAAAACGCGCGCTGGCTTCTCGCTCTCGCGCACGGAGCAGGCGCCGGCATGACTCACCCATTCATGGAAAATCTCTCCGACGAACTAAGCGCCGTCGCCATCGCAACGTTCCGCTACCAGTTTCCCTACATGGAGCAACGCCGGCACGTTCCCGACGCACCAGCAGTGCTCACCGCTACCGTTGTGGCCGCAGTGCAGGCAGCAAAAAAAGCCGCTCCCGATTTGCCGATATTGGCAGGAGGCAAATCCATGGGCGGCAGAATGACTTCTCAAGCCGCACAACATCCCCTCGATGGCGTTCAAGGATTAATCTTCTTCGGGTTTCCGCTTCACCCGCCCAACCGGCCCGGAACTAAACGCGCCGACCACCTCGCAAAAGTCACCGTCCCGATGCTCTTCTTGCAAGGAACGCGCGACACATTCGCCGATCTCAAGCTGCTGCGTCCCATCTGCGCAAAGTTAGGCGAGCGAGCGACTCTGCACGTCATCGAATCCGCCGACCATTCCTTCCACGTCCTCAAGAGCTCCAAAAGAACCGACGCAGACGTCCTGCGCGAACTAGCCGAAACCACCGCCTCCTGGGCGGAATCAACAGGAAAACAATAGTCATCTAAATACTGAGGACGCCCCGGCGGCTGCTGTAGGAGCCTCCCGCCGCACGCCCACGACCTCATCCTCTAGTAGATAGACAGTTGAACTGGCAAGATAGCCTTGCAAGTGTGTCTGTGTTTGTATATGATGGAAGTACTATGCCGCGAAAAACTTTTGAAGCTGCTGTAACCGACTTAACTCAGGCCATTGGCCTTTTGGTGCGCCGCGTGCGCGCTGCCGCCGCTTCGCATGAACTTTCCTTGACCGAGGCTGCCGTCATGAAGCGCCTCGCTACAGACGGTCCTGCAACCACCGCCGACCTGGCGCGCGCGGAAAGCATGAAACCGCAGTCAATGGGAACCACGATCGCGGCCCTCGAGGAAATGGGCATGGTCGCGCGCAAGCCGCATCCGACCGACGGCCGCCAAGTGAATATCGAACTGAGCGCCAAAGGCGCCGCCGTGCGCAAGAGCACCCGCGATGCAAAACGGACCTGGCTGACGCAGGCCGTGTCCGAGCTCAACGAACACGAACGGGAAACGCTGTTCGCGGCTGGCGAAATCATCAAACGCCTGGCCCAGAAGTGACCAACGGAGCAGTGAACAACAAGAACGCACGAACGCAGCCTGTGAACAGACCCGCAATCAGTCCCGACACCCAGCAGACCTCTTTCCTCGGTTCGATCTCCCACGCATGGCGAGCGCTGCGCCACCGCAATTTCAAGCTCTTCTTTTTTGGTCAAAGCATCTCTCTGATCGGAACATGGATGACGCGCTGGCCACAACGTGGCTCGTGTATCGGCTGACCCACTCGGCGCTGCTGCTTGGCATCGTAACCTTCGCAGGACAGATCGTTTCGTTTGCGGTGGGCCCAGTTGCGGGCGTGTGGGTAGAGCGCCTCAATCGTCGCAAGCTGCTGGTGTGGACACAGGCCGCCGCTTCCATCCAGTCACTGGCCATGGCCGCGCTCACGCTAGCGCACGTCATCAACCTCTGGGAAATAATCTTTCTCGCCACTTTGCAGGGCCTGATTAACGCATTCGACATGCCCGCTCGCCAATCCTTCCTCGTACAAATGGTCGAAGATCGCAACGATCTCAGTAACGCCATCGCCATCAACTCCTTGATGGTAAACGCCACGCGCCTGGTTGGCCCGGCCATCGCCGGCTTGCTGATCGGAGCTGTCGGCGAGGGTTGGTGCTTTCTGCTCGATGGCGTTAGCTACTTCGCGGTGATCGCGTCGTTGCGGATGATGCGCATCAAGCCGTCGCAGATCCACCGCACTGCCTCCAGCGTGCGCGAACAGATACGTGAAGGTTGGGATTATGTCCGTATGTTTCGCCCAATCCGCACTATTCTTCTGCTCTTTTCGCTTCTCTGTCTGATGGGCTACCCCTTCGCCGTGCTTCTGCCGGTGTTCGTTGGAGAAGTACTGCACGGCAACGCGACTACTCTTGGCCGGCTGACCGGAGCTGCGGGAATCGGCGCGCTGGCGTCGGCGCTCGCCATCCGCAAGTCAATCCTCGGACTGACTGGCATGCTTCAGATCGCGGCAGCGACGCTCGGAATCGCGCTGATTCTCTTCGGCATATCGCATACGTTGTGGCTATCGCTAACACTAATGTGTTTTGTCGGCTTCGACCTGATGCAGAGCGCGGCCGTCAGCAACACCATCGTTCAGTCGCTGGTCCCAGAAGACAAACGCGCCCGGGTTATGAGCTATTACACAATGGCGTTTTTCGGAGCAGCGCCGTTCGGCAGCCTGCTGACTGGCGCGCTGGCTCACCGCATAGGAGCCCCGCACACGGTCATCCTTACCGGCGGGTTCTGCGCCGCCGGCACACTTTGGTTCACGTTCGAGTTGCCCAAAGTCAGAGCGGTCATGCGGCCACTCTACCAACAGATGGGTCTTCTGCCTGCACGCGACACAGATCCGATTGCCGACGTTCCGGAAGCTGCCCAATGACCTCTCGGTTAAAGGCGACAATCCCGTTCCGAAGGGAAAACGCACAGTGAACTGGTATCACTACATCGTTTGTTTCTTCGCCGGAATGTTTCTCGCGAATGTCGTGCCTCATTTCGTGCATGGCATTTCTGGTGACCGCTTTCCAACACCGTTCGCGCACCCTCCCGGAAAGGGGTTGTCCTCGCCAACCGTGAACGTTCTGTGGGCGCTGGTTAATCTGGTCGCCGGTTACATCCTGTTCCGAATCGGAAAAGTTTCGAGCGGAGGCGAGGCGGCACTTGTAGTTTTCTTCGCAGGCATCGCCGCAATCAGCACGGCGTTGAGCGTGCGCTTTACAAAAAAACAAGCCAGGTGACCGCCGACCGAGGGAAGAGCGCCGCTACAAGTCACAGCCCATAACGACCCATAACGAAAGGACACACCATGCCTCTCACTAAACTCGACAGCAACGCTACCTTGATCGTAATCGACCTGCAAAAAGGCATTGTTGCTGTTCCAACCGTTCACCCCGCCGGCGAAATCATCGGCCGTGCCGCCCAACTCGCGCGCGCTTTCCGCGAGCGAAATCTGCCGGTCGTTCTCGTCAACGTGACGGGCAGACCTCCCGGCCGCATCGACGCCGGAAGTCCAACGCGTTCGTTTACGGCGGATTGGACCGAGCTGGTTCCTGAATTGCAGCACCCAAACGACCATCTGGTTAGCAAGCAACGACCAGGCGCATTCATCGGCACACCCTTGCATGACTATTTGCATCAGCGCGGCGTGACTCAGGTCTTCATTGCGGGTATCGCAACCAGCCTCGGCGTGGAATCGACTGCGCGCAGCGCCTATGACCACGGCTACAACGTCGTGCTAGTCGCGGATGCGATGACCGACCGCGACGCCGACGCGCACCGCCACAGCGTCGAAAGGATTTTTCCCGGCTCGGCGAGACGGACACAACCGAAAACGTACTGAAGCTGCTGACGCACACGCTTTTCGAGACGCAGTAGATACGCGACAATGGAAAACCATGCGGCTGAAAATTGTTCAGGCAGGTGAACCCGTCTTGCGCGCCCAGGCACGCCGGCTAACGCGCGAAGAGATTATTTCGGACGAAATGCAGCGACTCATCCGGGACATGCGCGAGACCATGCGGGACGCTCCGGGTGTCGGGCTCGCGGCGCCGCAGGTGGGCGTGGCGCTGCAACTTGCGGTGATTGAAGATCGCGAAGAGCTGTTGAGCAGCTTGCCCGCAGAGGAGCTCGCTGAAAAGGAACGCAACGCGGTGCCATTCCACGTCATTATCAATCCGGAGATTACTCTCCTAGGGGACGACACAGCTGATTTCTATGAAGGTTGTCTCAGCTTGACCGGATTTTCGGCCGTGGTGCCGAGAGCCCGCAGGGTTCGCGTCGCATATTTAGACGAACAGGGAGAGCCACGGTCTGTAGAAGCTTCTGGATGGTACGCCCGGATACTCCAACACGAAATTGATCATCTGCGAGGGACGCTCTACATTGACCGGATGGAGACGCAAACGTTCACTTCGCTCGACAACTGGAGCCGTTTCTGGAAAGGCAAGCCGGTCCGGGAAATCATCGAAGGCTTATCCAATCAAGTGTAGGGTTCTGGCTGAATCATCGGCTGTCCGGAACCAACGCGGAACATTTCCTAATGGATTACTCGGTGTTCTTTAAGTATCTCCACCGTCTTTTCAATCGGCAGAGCCTCGATCGTGTGTCCGTTGCCAGTCATGGTTGTCGCCTTAAACATCGAGTTGTAGACGGCTTCCTCCGTCGCTTCGATAGCGGCCAGAAACAGTGGCGACATCGCGTCGCTGGTCATCACCTCCACGTTCCGCATAAGCGCTTTTTCATTGGCACCTTTTTCCGGGAACTGAATCCGCACCTGCGCCGCCGTCGAGAATGCGATCGCGTAGTCTCCGCTGCCGTTTGAGGCCGAACTCCCAGTGCGCGCAACGCCCAGCAACGCTCTCGCCGCTAGTCGCTTCAGATTGCGTGCGTCCAGCGGCGCGTCGGTGGCGACGACGATCATGCATGATCCGTCTGCCTTGTCTTTTACTGTCCCATCGTTGCTGGGCCCGCTGCCAGCCTGCTGTAGTTCCTTACGTAGATAATACTGGCCCAGTTCCTGGCCCACGGGAGCACCCGCAATGGTCAGGACGCCGCCGAAATTCGTCTGCACCAGGACGCCAACTGTGTACCCGCCGAGATTGCGGGGCAGGCGGCGCGACGAAGTCCCGATGCCGCCTTTCCAGCCGAAGGCTACTGTCCCGGTGCCCGCGCCGACATCGCCCTCCTCGACCGGTCCGCCCGTTGCGTTCTTGATGGCGGCGAACACGTCGTCGGGCATGACGTGACGGCCGCGAATGTCGCTTAGGTATCCGTCATTGGTTTCGCCGACGACCGGATTGATAGACAGCACATCCTCGTTGCCCGGCAGTGCCAACATGTAGCCGATCAGCGCGTCCGCCACGCGCGGCACGCTTGTGGTGGACGTCAGCAGGATGGGCGTTTCGATCTCACCCATTTCATCTACCTGCGTCGAGCCCGCCAGCTTTCCAAAACCGTTTCCCACGAAAATCGCGCCAGGCACTTTCTCGCGATAGAGATTTCCGAAGTGCGGCAGAACGGCGGTCACGCCGGTACGGATGCTGGCGCCGCGAATAATGGTCGTGTGCCCAACTTCAACCCCGGCAACATCGGTGATCGCGTTCAGCGGCCCGGTCGGCAAGATGCCGACCTTCAGTCCTATGTCAGAAGCGCGCGGGCGCGTATTGGAAGTTGTGTTTTGGGCAGCAGCGAACGCGGTCGCCAACAAGAGCACAGCAACGGCGAAAAGCTTATTGGCCATGCGCATAGCATACGACTAAGTCTCGGTCAGTTGGCATCGCCTAAGAGTTCCTTGCCCGACCTAATTTTTTTAGCGCGAACGATCTGAAGTTGTCTACGACTGCCGCTCGAACTTGCTTACCGACAGCGATAGCAATTTCAGACCTAGGAATCCGGTCTGCAATGCCACAAGCGATTACCTACTGCCAAGCTATACGACTAATCCGAGAAGTCTATTAGTCCGAATGCGACGCTTCGTTCATCCAACGGTCTGGCGCCACCACAGGAGAAAAACAGATGCCGAACAATGTCTATTCAACAAAAGTGACTGCGACCGGAGGCCGTCACGGCTCGATCCACAGCGACGACGGCCTGCTCGATCTTAAGCTGGCCCTGCCCCAAACGCTCGGAGGTAAAGGCGATGCGACCAACCCGGAGCAACTCTTCGCCGGAGGCTATGCCGCGTGCTTTGAGAACGCGCTCTTTCACGTGAGCCGAGAGGCTCGCCGCCATTTCGCCGATAGCGACATCGAAGTTGTCGCCCAAATCGGTCTCAGCCGCAACGACTCGGGTGCGTTCGTGCTGTCCGCCGCTCTCGCCGTGACCATCGCCGGCGTTGACCAGAACACGGCGGCACAGCTTGTCGAAGGCGCCCACGCCATCTGTCCCTACTCGAACGCGATCAGGGGCAATGTCGATGTCCAAACCGCTGTCTCGGTTCGGTAAATTGAGACGCTCAAATTCGCCCGACCGGCACGGCAAGTCTTACCGATACGACTGCGGGAAACACGGGCCGAACCCGCGAACAGAACGTCGGCACATCTCAGCAGCCTTCTGATCAGCGCCGCGCTCAGCCGCGCGGTCAGCTCCATGGCCGAGCTCGGCGTTGCCGATTTCGTGCAAACCGGCCGGCCGCAGCCAGTCGAATATCTCGCCCGCTCCAGCAAAACGCACGAGCCCTCGCTATATCGAGTTCTCCGCTTTCTGGCCAGCCACGGCATTTTTCGGGAAACGGGAAATCGCCACTTCGACCACACTCCGCTTTCGGCGGTTTTGCGCAGCGATGCCCCCGGCTCCTACCGCGCGGGCGCGCAAATGTTCCATCACCTATTTGCCGCATGGGATGGCTTGCATCACTCGATTCAAACTGGCGAGCCGGGTTTCAACAAAGTTTTCGGCGCACCCGTTTTCGACTACATTCAGGCGCGCCCGGAAATGGGTCCCATCTTCGACGCCGGCATGACCTCGTTGAATTGTTATGAAACCGCCGCCATGCTGGACGCCTACGATTTCACCGGCATAAATGTTTTGGCCGATATTGGCGGTGGGAACGGCTCGCTCCTCTCCGCCGTGCTCGCGCGTTATCCCCACATGAAGGGAATCTTGTTCGACCTGGGCCACGTGATTGGGCGGGCCAAGGAGAAGTTGAATGCCGCAGGTTTGGCCGAGCGCTGCTGCGTCATCGAAGGCAGCTTTTTCGAAAGCATCCCCGCCGCAGCCGACGCCTACCTCTTCCGCCACATCATTCACGATTGGACCGACGAACTGTGCATCCAGATCCTCGGCCACTGCCACAAAGTGATTCCCGCCAACGGCAAGCTACGGATCGCTGACTGCGTGGTTCCCGCCGGCAACACACCCTGCCGCTCCAAAGACATGGACATCACCATGCTCGCTTTCCCCGGCGGCCAGGAGCGAACCGAAACCCAGTTCCGGTCACTGCTAAAAGCATCTGGTTTCGAACTCAAGTCCATCACGCCAACAACGACAATGATCAAGCTGGTAGAAGCAAAACCAGTCTGAGTGTCGCCGCGGACGATTGGTGCTGGGCTCGCTGCGCATCAGCAAGTTGACGCTATATTCACAATTGATCGCTCCCGGCGACGTAGGGCAGAGCACAAGTCGCCCAACTTCCCGAGGGGCGGCTGCCCGAAAGTCCGTTTTGTCCGTCACTCGCCTTCCCGCCGTTGCGTACTATTGTGCGGTATCAGAATCTCTGACGTCCCGGAGCAATCACGCATGATCCGATGCATCTTTGTTCTTTACGTTTCGGTGTTCTGTCTGTGTTCTGGAATCCTTGGGCAGGTCGCCCAGGGCCAGCAGCCGCCTGCCGCCTACCCAGACATTGACTCCGAATATCGCAAGTTGGAAGACTTACTGTCCTTCCTGCGGAACCGCAACGCGAGGCAGTATGCGATTGACTCCACAAAAGGTGTGGACGAGGCAATGTACGTTCCGCTCGGAGGCATCGATCAATGGATTACCATCCGCGGCGAAGACCGACAGAATCCTGTGCTGCTATTTCTTCACGGCGGTCCAGGCGACGTCACAAGTCTCTGGTCTTTTGCTTATTTCGCCCCGTGGGAAAAGCGCTTCACCGTAGTTCAATGGGACCAACGAGGCGCTGGCAAAACGTTCCGAAAAACCGGTCCCTCGGTCGCGTCCACCATGACCGTTGATCGCATGGCGCAAGATGGGATCGAACTGGCCGAATTTCTGCGCAAGCATCTCGGCAAAGACAGGATTGTTCTCGTCGCCCACTCCTATGGCTCGATCCTCGCCCTGCGAATGGTGCGGACGAGCCCGGACCTTTTCTACGCCTACGTGGGCACCGGCCAGGTCGCCGATGCAACAAAGAACTATTCTGTGGCTTACGCCGCGCTGCTGGAGAAAGCGCAGGCTACGGGAAATGAGCAGGCTGTTAACGAACTGCGCCGCATTGGTCCACCACCTTACGCGAATGGTGAGGGCTACCAAGTGCAGCGTAAGTGGTCGAATCGCTTCGAGGGCGCGGATCGATTCCTCTTCGGGACCCTTGGACATACTCTGGTCGCTCCCGGTAGTTCCGTGCAGGATCTGTACGATTCTCGCGACGGGCAGAATCTGAGCAGCGAACGTCTCGTTCTACAGACAAGTTCCGTTACATCGAAGGATCTTGGCCTTGAGTTTCGAGTGCCCATGTTTTTCTTTCAGGGAACCGAGGACTTTACTAGTCCTACTGCGCTCGCAAAACAGTATCTCAGCGCAATCAAAGCTCCGCTCAAAGAGTTTGTGCCAATTGATGGCGGGCACTTTGTCGTGTTCATGCACTCCGATCAATTTCTGGAGGAGCTCGTTGCGCGGGTGCGCCCACTAGCTGTATCGCACTGAACTCGAGGTTGCGCGCGACTCAAATCGCGAAAAAACGGCCACCTCTGCGTTCTGGCCACCAGTGCTTGTCTCAGTTTATCTGACCGGTGCTACCGTCGATGACGACCGGCGCAATCTAATGATCGCCTGGAGTTCCTTCAGCATCATTTTGCGAACTTGGGGCACAGGAACACCTCCTGTGACCGACATTTACATCAGGTCACCGAGCGACCGACGCTCCACTTAGCTCACGCGTAGCGTCCGCCGCCGGGCGGCTAAAACCTGATCCGCGACTATCTTCTCTGCATTCCTGCAGTTCAGACACTAGCGGATACCCGGCTGGCGCTCAATAGGGGCGCGGGTTTCCTGCAGTTCAGACACTAGCGGATACCCGGCTGGCGCTCAATAGGGGCGCGGGTTTCGCTAGCCCCTCCGTACATTTTTGGCTCAGCCTACGATTTTGTTTGTTGACCCGCGCTTTGCTGCATGTAATATATATATTTATACATGCAGGATAAACAGCAACACCTGAAGCTCAGCCGTTTGCGCCAGGAACTGCTCGAAGTTTTGCAGCGGCTACGGAAGACTCTCGAAGTTGTCTTAGGCCGCTCCCCGTTGGTCAAGGGCAGTGTTTATCAGATCGCCCGCCGCTGCGGAACGCCTCACTGCCGTTGCACCCGCGGCCAACTGCATCGCAATTTCGTTCTGACTTGGAGTGAGCAGGGGCGCCACCGCATGCGTTCTTTGCCGCCCGCACGGGTCGCCGAGATCCGTCAGAAAAGTAAGGAGTATGCTCGACTTCGTCGGGCCCGGACCGAAGTATCGGTACTTTACAACCGCATCCTGGCCCTCCTGGATCAGATCCAGGAGTTGCGTCGCGAGGCGCCTTGAGATGACTGAGTCGGGGCTGTCGACATCCGCTGCGATGCTGTTTGAGCGCGATGATGCGCGGGTGCTCGAAGCGTTTCGTCGAGGCGAGTTTGATTACGTCGATGCCATCGGCGAAGTCAGCGAAGCCGACTTCTTCCGAGCGATCACCGAACGCAAGATTTTGGACAAGCTGGCCCAGAGCTACCCCTCACCACGCGAGCGGCACGATGTGCCCGTGTGGGTCTATATGGCTAGCAACTTGTCCATGCGTTTTCACGGCGAGCATCACTTTCATGCCTTTCCCTTCCTGGTGCGCTCCAGCAGCATGATCGAGGCTTTTGGTCCGGCCATGGGTCACAAGGCGACCCATCCGGAGACCGGCGACATCTCCCTGCGCTGTGCGGGGTTTAATGAAAAGAATGACTACGATCGCCAGACGCCCTGCGACCAGGACTATCTACGCAAGCTGGCTGGGGATACCGATGCGCAGTTACTGCAGACCTGGTTCAACCGCGAGGTCGTGGGAATCTTTAAGCAGCACCACGCGTTCGATGCCGAAGGTATCTTTATTGGCGATGCCAGCTATCTGTTCGTGCCCGACAATGACCGCTACGAAGGCTCTTCGCTGCTGCTCTTCGATGAGCAGAATCATCCGGTCGATTCCGCCAAGCTGACCCACGAGCAACAGAAAGCCTACTGCTGGCGACGCTGTTACAAGCTGGTGACCCTGCTGCATACCAATCGTGCGGGAGAGTTTTTCCTGTATGGCGGGCTGCACCTGACGGCCGGCAAGGACCATGAAGCTCCGGTGCTCTATAAGCTGGTGGATGAGTTTGTGCAATCTCATGGTCGCGGGGTGATGAAGCGTTTGATTGTGGATCGCGGCTTTTTGGACGGCGAGAAGATCGGCCATTGCAAACGCGATCTGGGGATCGACGTGCTGATTCCGGCGCGCAAGGATCTGGAGATCTATCAGGACGTGGTGGGCTTGGCCGAAGGTGGGTTGTTATCGTTCCAGCCGGTGCCGGCTGCACCGGCTCGTGCTCCGACGGTCCCCGTGCACCGCCCGGAGAAGATTCGCAAACGGGAAGAAGCTCGGCAACGCACCTTGGCCAAGCGCAAAGCGGAGGCCGCGCAGAAAACACAGGAAGTGCAGAAACTCCGCCGGCCGAGCCCGGGGAGAACGCCGTCGCCGGATCGGGCACGCAGCGAAGTCGCCGCAGTGATGGACCTGAAGACGTTGACCACTTGCCCGGTGCCGATCCATGCGGTGGTCAATCGCGAGATCTACAGCGACGGTCACTGGGAGCACTGGGTACTGCTGGATACCGCTGCCATCCCCGAGCCCTTGGTCACTCGCCAGGAATATGGCTTGCGCACGAGCATTGAAGAACGGCATCGCCAGCTGAAATGTTTTTCCGATTTAGCCGGGTTCACCTCGCGCAGGCTTTCCCTAGTCGTCAATCAGGTGGTGTTTGTGTTGCTGATGTACAGTTTGTTGCAGTGGTACTGGCAACGGATCCGACGGCCCG
>WNFR01004585.1_pt1 | contig 19497 bp, 10 predicted proteins | sample 5400221 | NCBI WGS metagenome assembly WNFR01 (sample SAMN13153357, study PRJNA577476) | soil metagenome | isolation source: 40 cm soil under Madrone tree | place: USA:California | collected 2016-06-14 | reverse complement strand
TTAACCCTTGCACAAATCCAAACCGAAGGAGCTTATGCTTAAAATCTCACCTGCAAAATTCAGATCTGTCGGCGCGACTCTTGTCATGGGCGTAACCATGCATCTGATCATGGCGACCAGCGTAATTGCGCAAGAAGGAGTCCGGGATGCAAATGGCAACCTCATCCCGGCTTCCGAACCAACCGCCACGACCGAGCGTGTCATAGTGACCGGTTCGCTTATCCCCACGGCGGAGGAAGTCGGGCCGAACCCGGTGGCGACTTATACGCGCGACACAATTAAGAAATCGGGCGACCGCACGACGGAACAATTTCTGCAAAACCTGCCGCTGGCCAACTCCAACGGTGTTCCAGTCTCGAATAATGAGAACGGTTCCAACACGGCCGTGGGGGCGGCGACGATTGCGCTGCGCGGTTTTGATTCGAGAGCGACTCTCATCCTGCTGGATGGGCGTCGGGTTGCTCCGTACCCGACGGGCAACAACCCCGGCCCTCTCAACGCCATGTTCGTCGATTTGAATTCGATTCCGCAGGCCGCGATTGAAAGCATCGAAATTTTGAAAGACGGCGCGTCCACCACTTACGGAGCGGACGCGATCGCCGGGGTGGTAAATATTAAGATGCGTCACTATTACGATGGCGCGGAAGCGAGCGTCGAATACGGCAACACGACGGACAAAGATTCCGGTGAGTACCAAGCGTACTTGATTTTCGGAGTAGGCAACAAGGACACCGAAGTTACCGGTGTTGGGAATTTCTATCATCGCAATTCCATCGCTAATCGGGACCGCAGTTATTCGGCCGTTCCACCGTTTCTGAGCTCGAACGCAAGCCCGTATAATCTTCAGCTCAGCAATGCCGCCGTGGCTGAAGCCGGGGGTACGGTTATCCCCACTGCCAGTGGTAACCAATTCGGGACGGCGCCAGATTTCACGAACGGGTCGGCCCCGGCCAGCGCCTATATCTACGATAGTTCGCGTGTCAGGAGAAACGGCGGTTTACTCCCTGGTTTTAACTTCAATCAGTTTTCGCTTTCGTTCCCCTCCACGGAGCGCTACGGGGGCTACGTCCACGGCGAGCACAAGTTTTTTGGAGAACAGTTGGTCGTTTACGGCGACTTCATGTATCAAAATGTGCAGACGCACAATGAGTTGGCGGCTCCGGCCACGGGATCGTTCGAGACAGCAGGCCAGGTCACGCTGGCGATTCCGCCGCGCGTCGCGAACCCGGCCGGCACCACGCCTTTTGGTGGCCCGACCTACGCAGAGACTGGCGTAACGCCGGGGGCGTTCAATCCCTTCAATCCTTTCAACCAAATCATTTCCGGCGGCACGCGGGCGCGCCTGGCGGAATTTGGAAACCGCTTGTTCGACAACGAAACCGATGCGTTTCTCACCACCGTCGGCGTGAAAGGGGACAAACTGTTCGACGGCACTTGGGGATACGACGCCGGCTTTCGCTACAGCCAGATCAAAAATATCCAGACTGGACAGCAAGTGTCGATCTCGCGGTTCAATCGCATCGTGAACCAGGCTGATCCAATCTTCAACCCGACATCATCTGAATACATTGGCACCATGACCGCGTTCAATCCCTTCGGGGATTATCGCGTTCCCATCGCATCCAATGCAGCCACCATCGAGTTTGCCAGGGTCCATCCAAAAGATGAGGACATCTCCAAACTCGCGACCCTGGATGCCAGTATATACACCACATCATTGTTCGAATTGCCGGCCGGCGGCATCGGCTTCGCGGTGGGTGGTCAGTTCCGGCGCGAAACGCTCCGCGAGACTCCCGATCCGCTGAATCTCGCCGGCGATATTGCCGGCAACTCGCCCGTTCCTGCTGCTCGGGGCGGACGAAAGTCGTATGCATTCTACGTCGAGACGGATTTTCCCATCTTTAGCCCGAAGAATGAGATTCCTGGTTTTCGCGCCCTTAATATTGTGGCGTCCGGTCGCTACGAGGCCTTTCGCAACAACGACACGGATGTGGCCGTTCCAAAAGTCGGCATCCGCTGGCAACCGTTCGACGAGCAACTGACTCTGCGCGCCACTTGGGGCAAGGGTTTTCGCGAGCCCAGTCTTGAGGAGCTTTTTTCTGCTCCTATCTCGGGCCTCAAGCTTTCGCACGATCCTTTGAACGGCGGCGCGCTCGAACCGGAGACGAATGTTCTTGTTCTCAGTAATCCAAATCTTAAGCCGGAGGACTCCGAGTCCTACAGCGCCGGCGTGGTTTACACGCCGAAATATGTCCCCGGTTTGACCTTCTCGGTTGATGTCTGGGGCATTCAGCGCGACAGCGTCATTGGTTCCGACCCGGCCGATAAAGTGCTGGCGCGCGAAGTAGCAGGCATGTTGCTTCCCGGCGAGGCCGTCGAGCGCGACGCCGGCGGAGGCATCACTCGCATCATTACGCAAAATCGGAATCTCGGCGAGCAATCGGCTGACGGCGTTGATTTCACGCTTCTCTACCAGCGACAAATACCTTGGGGCACCCTCACCTGGTTAACGGAAGTGACCTGGTTGTATGACTTTCGCTTCCCGGGAGGAGAGACAGCTTTCGGTCTGGGCCTGGGCGGCGGCAACCTGGTGGGCTTCACGACCAGCCCGGGCGCTTCGAATGAGGGTTTTTATGAATGGAAGGGACAGACGCGCCTCGACTGGGCCTGGAATGGCTTCGATTTCGTCGTGACCGTTCGCTACATCGATGGCTTCGACGAACTCGACGCGAACCTTGAACCTCGGTCTGTCGATTCAACGATTAGACTCGATCTCCAGGCTTCCTACGATTTCACCGCGCTCATTCCCGTTGCGGAAAAACCTGTGCCCGGTTATACGAAGGACGCCAAAGACGCCAAGGCCGGCCAAGTGGCGCAAACAAGCGAGGTCGCCCTCTCGGTCTGGCAACGCTTGCTCAAAGGCACCGTTGTTACGGTGGGATGCACCAATGTGTTCGATGACGATCCGCCGTTTGCGTCCGGTGAAGGCGTAAACGCCGTCGGCTATCCCGGCTTCACTTACGATGCCACCGGCCGATTCGTTTATGCGCGGCTGACTAAAAAGTTCTAAAACATTCCGCATTTTACACCACGTTCTAGCCGCCGTAATTTGAGTCCGTGAAAACGCTGGCTCCTTCAGGCTTTGCCGCTCTCATTGTCACCACGGCGTTTGCGAGTGCCGTCTTCGCCGATCCTCCAATCAATCGAACTGAGGGACACGACGAAAAAACCAAAGAAGTCGCAGTTTTCGTGACCGGCTCGCTTATCCCCCAGCGCGTGAAAGTGCGGCGCGTCGGCACGACCACGGTCTCGCCGGTTCGAATCATCGATCGACGTGAAATCGACGAAACAGGACGGCATACGACTACGGGCGTTCTAATCAATGACCCTTCCGTGCGCGTAATCGTTCGCTGACGCTTCGGATCTATCTCATCGACGCGGCATCAACTATTTCTGCGCCGAAGATCAATTACGGTTGGTCATCCGATTAGCTCTTAACTGCCATTCCGGCGCGATGTCAATCGCGTGCACCTCGAAAATAAGATGTCGATCTTACCGTTGTCGATGCGAATGGCCGCGCACGACTACCGCAGTTTTAAGCGACGAACCCTCGGCGCGCGCCCTTCCTCGTTAGACTCGCTCGCCTATTTGCGGAGAAAATGCACGACGTTGACGTAAATCTTCGAAATATCGCGTCGCATTAGGACCAGCACAATCGGTCGAGCCGGGGCCGCCTTTAACGTGATAAAGCCTCTGCCGATTAAGCCACCGCCGCCCATGCTAGCTTTGTAAACGAGCGAAACGCAGATTATGTCCCTGTCCGCTTTAGGAGCATCTCGGTAGATTCTGTATGTCACCATGCCGTCGCTGAGACTGGAGAGCGGGACGTCGGCTCCGTACTGGCTATGAACGGCTTTCTTGGCGATCTCGATGTACTCGGCGGGCGATTTAAGGCCCGGCTCAGTTTTCTCATACATACGCTCAACGAATCGAGACCGGTCTTCGTCCGTCACATTATTGACCGCCGCGAGCGCCGGAAACGTGAGAAGCAAATTGGCGGAGATAAATAGACCTAGGAAGTAATTGATTCGTCTCGTGGAAAAACAGCCAAACCATGCCGATAGAGGTGGAGGGAATTTAGTCATATGAGTTGAGGGTTGTTTCTTTTACAAATCGTAAGAACCCTCATGGCCGGATGCCGGTTCAGACGCTATCTCGCAGGCGGCGCTTCATTATGCGCCTTGTCCTCGGGCTCGAGCCCGCGGCGTTTCAAGAGCGGTTCGATGTATGGATCGCGTCCGGTGAAGTCATGGAAGAATTTCATGACGTCGTCGCTACCGCCGCGGGATAAAAGCTTCTCACGAAAACGATCGCCATTCTCCCGTTTCAAGCCGCCATGCTCTTTAATCCACTCGACCGTATCGGCATCGAGGACCTCGCTCCATATATAAGAGTAGTATCCGGCGGAATAACCTCCGGCGAAGGCATGTGAAAAATACGCGCTGCGATAGCGCGGCGGCACGGTGGCAAGGTCGACATGTTCTTTTTTCAACGCGTCTGCTTCGAAGGCGAGCGCGTCGGCCGGCGCGTTTTGCGGCCCGAACTGATGCCAGGCCTGATCGAGCAGCGTGGCCGCCAGATATTCCGTCGTTTTGAATCCCTGATTAAATTTCTTTTCCGACTCGATCACTTTATCAAGCAACGCCTGCGGCATGGGCTCGCCCGTCTGATAATGTTTCGCATAATTTTGCAGCACCTCCGGCCAGGCCGCCCACATCTCATTTACCTGCGACGGATATTCGACGAAATCGCGCGGCACGCTCGTTCCGCTGAAGCGCGGATATTTTACGCGCGAAAACATTCCATGCAGCGCGTGACCGAACTCGTGAAACATGGTCGTGACTTCATCGAAAGTGAGGAGCGTTGGTTTGCCCGCCTCCGGTTTCGGAATGTTAAGATGATTCCCCACGACCGGTTTTCTGCCCAGCAACTCGCTCTGGGGCACATAAGCGTTCATCCAGGCGCCGCCGCGTTTCGATGAGCGCGCATAATAATCGCCAAAAAAAAGTGCGAGCGGTTTGCCGTCCTTGTCGAAAACTTCGAAGACGCGCACATCGGATTGATAAACCGGCAGGTCGTGACGCTCCTTGAAGGTGAGCCCATAAAGTTTGTTGGCGGCGTAAAAGACGCCGTCGTTCAGGACGCGATTGATCTCGAAGTACGGTTTGACTTGAGATTCATCGAAGGCGTAGCGGGCCTTCCGGACTTTCTCGGCGTAATATGCCCAATCCCACGAGGCCAATTGAAAGCCGCCTTTTTCCTGATCGACCACTTTCTGCATGTCGGCGGCTTCGCGCTGCGCATTGGCCACCGCCGGCGGCGCCAATTGGCTCAGGAGTCTATTGACGGTGTCGATGTTCTTGGCGGTCTGGTCCTCGAGTTGGTAAGCAGCGTGATTCGGATAACCAAGAAGCGCAGCGCGCTCGGCCCGCAATGTCGCTGTGCGCGTGACCACCTGGCGATTATCGAACTCGCCGCCATGACTGTTCCGCGCGAGCGAAGTTTCCATGATCTTTTCGCGTAACGCCCGGTTCTTCAGGGAAGTAAGAACCGGCTGACCGGTCGTGTTCTGTAGCGCGATAAGGAACTTGCCCTCCTGTTTCTCGGCTTTGGCCGCCGCACTCGCGGCCGCGATTTCCGTTTCGGAAAGACCGTCGAGATCGGCTAGATTCTCGACTACAATCGACGACGCGTTTTTTTCTTTGAGCACGTTCTGGGCGAAGGTCGTTTGCAGTTGCGCCAACTCGCCGTTCATCGCCTTAAGTTTTGTTTTGTCCGCATCCGAAAGCTTCGCCCCGGCGCGGACGAAATCCTTATAGTAACGCTCGATCAGCCATTTCGATTCCGCGTCGAGACTGAGTTTATCCCGATCGTTGTAAAGCGACTCGACGCGCGCGAACAGTTTTCCGTTGAGGTGAATTGCGTCCCGATGCGCGGCCAGCTTGGGCGACATTTCCTTCTCGATCTTCTGCAACTCAGGATTGGTATTCGCGCCGGCCAGGTTCGAGAAAATCCGATCCACTCGCCCAAGCAATTCGCCGGAGCGCTCCAACGCCACGATCGTATTTTCAAACGTCGGCTTGTCTTTGTTGTTCGCGATCGCCTCGGCTTCCTTGCGTTCATCGGCCATCCCTTTTTCATATGCCGGGGCATAATCCGCATCCTTGATCCGGTCGAACGGCGGCGCGTGATACGGCAGCGCGCTTTCGGAAAGTAATGGATTGTCGGTCATTGATGTCGATTTTGGCTTGGACGAAGGAGACGAACGGTCCTTGTCCGCAGCGTGCAAGATCGACACCGGAACATGAAACAGGGCAAACGCCAAAAAAATTAAACAGGCTGATTTTCGCATAAGCACGAGAGGTTGAGATTTAAGGACGAAGTTCGCGAAGTGTAATTCAGCGCGGCTTCGCGTCGAGAAAGTTTTCTCTTCGTTCGGACCCAAAGCGTCCGATCGAAGGGTGCGACTGCAACGAGGTAGCTCGATCGCTCGTCCCTATTTGGTCGAGTGAGTGAATCGTTCAACCAGATTTAGCGTGGAGGACGGAAACCGAATTCAGCCTGCAATTCTCCCCAAAGCCAATCTACGAACCAGTCCTTCTGGATCGATCCGGATTCGTCGGCGGCGAGCGCTTCCGCTTTCTCCACGTTGCCGTTCAAGCAATAAAGGTAAGTGAGCAGGAAAAAGTCATTGATGTTGGCGAAGCCGCTATCCCTCTCGCCCTCTAACAGGTGAATAGCGTCCGCCAGGTCCCGTCGCGCGAGGGCTCCCGCGATCAAATCCGGCAAGGTGTCGATTATTAAGCCAGGCGCATTAGCCGCCCGCCTTTGCGCAAGGACAAGGCGGAACTCATCACTGTTCAGAACAGCAAGGACGGGCGTCCGCAACCGGGTGTGACGCAGGTAAAGATCGAGATCTTCCAGCCAATTGCCTCCGGAAATTTCCGAAAAATAACGTGTTTCGCGTACGAGAAAGAAAAGTTCGAGCGATTTCTGCCCTTCGTTAGGCCACAGTTCCCGGATCAGCGCGGAGGAAAGAAAACGATGAAGAGCAGCGGACCGTTCAAGATAATTGTAAGCAAACTGGTGGACCGCTTCTAGGTTGGGCTGCGCGTCGGTCAGGCGTTTCGGATAAAGATCGCTCAACGGTTCCACGCCCTCGGTGATCCGATCGATTTCCTCCCCATCCATAACAAATAAGGCGGGCATCTGCGCAGGAACCTCGAGGCCGATGCGTGCCAAGTCTGAACGCGTCCCTGTCTCGCTCCAGAGTGCGCGCGCCGATTCTTCGTCAGGTCTGCGCGGCGTTCCTTTGACCCCGGTCATAATCCATTCCAAATCGCTGGTTGCCCAGACGGAGGCGTTTGGGAAAACGTTGTGAAACGCACGAAGAATCGCCTTCGTCTCGTTAGTTGTCAGTTGGTAAATTGGCAGCCAAAAAGTCGCGATGCCTCCGTTCTTTAAGCGGTCATTCATGAGCGAGAAGAATTGTTGAGTATAGAGATTAACCGTTCCCGCTACTTTCAACGGCGGTGGTTCGCCGGTGATAATGTCGTAGCTTTCAGGACTGGCTTGCAGGAAGAAGCGGCCGTCTTGCACAAAGGTTGTGACCCGAGGATCGCGTAATGGATTGGAGTAACCAGGGCCGGAATAGGAACTGGCCAGATCAAAGACTTCTTTCGAGGTGTCCACGACGTCCAGATGCTTGACGTGCGTATCGCGGGTGAATGCATCGGCGGTGACGCCCATGCCATAGCAGAGCAGCAACGCATTTTCGGCTTCGGGACGGAGGGCCAGCGGCAAGTAGGCGAACAATCGCATGTAACGTTGGCTGCGCGGCAGCGTGCCTGACATTGAATAGGCGTTCGTTATGAGCCGGTAGTAGTAAGGTTCGCCGAAAAGGTCGCGGCGCAGTAGCTGGAGTGTATCAGCGCTGCCCTCGATTTTTTTGATTAAGTGTGAACCGTCCCCTTCGTACGGGCGACGGGCATTCGCGAAATGCGTTTCGTCGCGATTATATGGGAAGGTTGCGATGATCAGAATGAGCATCCCGGCAAGCGCAAGCAGTGCGATTCCGACTGGCCGTCGAATGGACCATGTCGATCTTTCACTCGCGAGAATAGCCAACCCGGCATAACACGCTGCGCATAAGATGAGGCTCGATTGGAATCCGAGCCATGGCAGCAGGACAAAGCATGCGAGCAATGGGCCAAGAGCTGCGCCGGTCGTGTTAAATAAGAGGGTCAGCCCGGCGCTGTTCATGCGGCTCGTCACGTCCCTCTGAACGCAGGTCAGGAGTAACGGAAAAAGAATCCCCGATAGAAATGCAACGGGAAACATCAAGGCCACTGATAGCCACTCAATCTGCCGCCAGGACTCAATGTGGAAGGCGTTTGTGTTGCCTTGAAGAACTGGTACCGGAAAAAACAGATAGGAGAGCAGTGTCCCAATTGCCGCGAGGAGTAAAAGAATCGGAAGTAGTTTTCTCGGCGGTGCGAGCCGGAGCGGAATCACGCTTGAGGTGATGCTGCCGAGGCTAATTCCGACCAACACGACGCCAAGCATGACGCAGAAAACGGAAGAGGTGGATGCCACATACAAGCGCATGAATCGGAACCAAATTACTTCGAGGCCAAGAAGAATCGCGCCGGCTCCCATGCTGACAAAGAGCAGACTCCATGGCGGGCGATCGTCTGACAAAAGCCGCAATCGAAATCGTTTTAGCGTTTGCCCGGCTGTCTCTGGCTTTTCACCGGAGAATAGCCACGCAATTCCAGCCGCTGCGCAGCTCAGGCAGCCGGCCGTCAACCCCGTGCCCAAAAGTCCGCACGTTCGGATCAAATAAGTTTCCCCTGCCAAGGCGCCGGCCACCGCGCCCAAAGTGTTAAATCCGTAAAAAGCACCAACGGTGCGGCCGAATTCCTCGTGTTTTAGAGGCGGATCTTCCAGCAATACGGGAAGCGTTAATCCTATGGCCGTCGTAGGGATGAGCAGAATCAAAAACGAAACCGAGAAACGCAGGACGTTCAGGAAATCCTGATGATTCCAAAGCGCTTGAAAAATTGGGCGCATCCACTCTCCGAGAACGGGAATCAAAAATACGAGCGAACAGCCGAGAACCGCCACGCCCACTTCCAGCGTCCCGTAAACGCGCAACGGTCGCCATGACGGCAGTGTCCACCATGCCGCTATGGCACTTCCAAGTGCGAGGCCCGCCATGAAGCTTGACAAAATCAATGCCGCCGCCCAAACCGAATTGCCGAAAGCCAATCCGCTCAGCCGGAGCCAAAGAGTTTGAAAAAGAAGCGCACTGCTTCCGGAGAGAAAAAGAATCACCGAGACAATGGCTGTGCGCACGGCTTGAAAAGTGCAACGCCGAGCGTTGCACCGCAATCGCAATACTTCGGGCTACACCGCGGGGCTATTGAATCGAGGCGTGATTTACCTGAAACCCTGTTTGGTTGACCTCTCAGTTATAGGCCGGCGGAAGAGCAGCTTGAGTCAATAGCGGTTCGAACCGTACATTCGTCCGAAGGTCATCCCAGGCAGGATTAAAGCGCAACTCGCCATAGCTCGGCCCTTGGGGAAGCCTTGCAGCTTTTTCCAACTCCGTTAGCGCCAAGTCGTGTTCGCCTGTCCACGCATAGACCTGCCCTAGCATCGTTTGGTAGTTGACCGCTTCGACCGCGTCGCGCGATTGGGGACATAACTCAATCGCTCGCCTGGCTTCACGTAAGGCGTCCTCTTTGCGACCAAGTCCGGCATCTGCCACACTAAGATTGCTAATCAACTCTGGATCATCGGGCCGCTCGACCAATTTCCTAACCATGCGGTCGCGCGCGAGTTGAAAGGAAGATCGTGTTCTAACGGCATCCCCTTGCGCTCGTGCCACCATTCCATCGAAAAATGGAACCAGATAACTCTCTTTTTCCGCCAGTGGAGCGTCATTCAGTAATTGAGAAGCTCGAGCGAAATCTCGCGTGAACATCGCAGCCATAACAAGCCGATAAAGGCGTGTCATATCCGCCGGCGAGTTTTCAAGGACGGCAAGAGCCTCGTCGATCCGGCCCAGGGAAGTTAGAGCCTGACTCTTGAGCCCCCAGAGATATCCGGTTTGCGAGACCGCCGCTCTGATTCCTTTGTCTGCGAGCTGTTCAGCATCACCAAATCGGCGAACCGCCAGATAGCTTTCGACAAGCTCGTTGATCGCAAAAGGATTTTGCGGATCGAGCTCGGCCGCGCGCTCGCCGTCGCGAATCGCATCTTTCCAGTGACCGAGCCGCCTTTCAATCAATGCACTAAGATCGACAAACTCCGCCTGTTCACCGCCTGAAGACCGTGCTGCGTTTAATGCGGCTAGCGCATGTCCATAATCACGCAGTCCATAGTAGAAATATTGCGCTTCTGCTAAGTGTGACTGCGGAAGTTTCGGCGCCAGCTGCAAAGCGGTATCCGCCACTTTCTTCGCCTGATCCAACCGGCCTGGCGTCCGGTCGCCATTAAATCGGTACATATAAAGATGCACTTCGGCCAACAAACAGTAAGCAAGCGTAAACTGCGCATCGCGGGCAATCGCCTGGTCAAGTAAATGGACCGCATTTGGGCAATTGTTTTGAAAGAACGATTCTCGCGCGCGCAGGTAGAGATCATACGCCAGCATGTCTTTGGTTGGGCGATTTTCGATCGCCGCCTTTTCATCAGCCGACAGTTTGCCCTTCAACTGCGAAACGATTGCTTGCGCCAGATCGCTTTCAACATCGAACAGATCGTTCAGCTTTCGATCGTATTGTTGCGCCCAGGCTGCAGTAACTGTGCGAGTATCGATCAGTTGCGCATTTACTCGAATACGGTCGCCGGTCTTTTGGACACTGCCTTCCAACACGTAAGAAACACCGAGAGTCTGCCCTATCTCGCGTTCGTTTTTCTGTTTCCCGCGGTAGCCCGCCACGCTGCCGCGGCTAATTACCTTGAGCGCTGACACGTTTGCCAGGCTTGTCAGGATCGCCTCCTGAACACCATCCGCGAAGTAGCTGTCTTCTTCATCTGCCGTCAGGCTATCGAATGGCAATACCGCAATGCTTGTCTTTTCACTGGCTGGTGCACCGCTCCCAATTCCGAGAAAAGAAATCTTGTTCGGATGCGATCGCACCACCGCGCCAAGACCGAGCCCGATCAAGCAAAAGATTGCTACAGCAGAAGCAATCTGAACCGTCCGGTTGTGAAGGAGGGCGGTCTTAACTCTGTACCCTGCTTTGTTGCCCCGCGCCCGCACCGGTTTTCCGGCAAGATGGCGTCGGATATCTTGCGCAAACTCTGCAACAGACAAATACCGCAGGCTTGGGTCCTTTTGTAGCGCACGAAGAAGAATTGCGTCCAAATCGCCGCGAAGCTGACGCTGTCCCGCGCGATCCTTTACTGCGAGACTCGCAAGGATTGGTATTTGATTGCACACGACCTCAACCAGTTCCTGATCGCTCGGATGAGACGTCTCAAAACGATGCGGTCTAACTCCGGTTAGCATTTCATAAAGCACCACTCCGAGCGCGTAGATATCACTAAAAACAGTAATTGGCTCGCCCTTGACCTGCTCGGGGGACGCCGACATCGGCGTTAGTCGCTGCTGCCTAAACGAGGTGATCTCGAGAGGGTTTGTTTGGCTTCCAATTATCTTGGCAATTCCAAAATCGAGTAACTTTGGTTCCCCTTCATGATTAACCAGAATGTTATTCGGTTTTAGGTCCCGGTGAATAACAGAATTACGGTGCGCTGCTTCCACCGCCGCGCTGACCTTGAGAAAAAGATCAAGTCGCTCGGTGAGCTCGATTGCTTTCTCTTCGACAAAGCGAGTAATGGGAACCCCATCGATGTACTCCATTACAAAATACGGACGACCGTCATCCATCGTGCCGGCATCCATGAGTCGCGCGATGTTTGGATGGTCGAGGCGGGCCAAGACCTCGCGCTCCGCGCGGAAGCGACGAACGATATCATCATTGGCGGCACCACGGTTCAATACTTTGATAGCTACTTGCTTCTCAAAATATCCATCCGCGCGCGCCGCCAGATAGACTGTTCCCATCCCGCCTCGGCCAATCTCCCGAATAATGATGTAAGCGCCGACTCGTCGCCCAATTTCAGAAAGGTCTTCCGGTGGAACCGCAATCGCCAGACTCTCGGCGCATTCTTCGAATGGATCCGTTTCGTCCGCCTCCGCGATGAGAGATTCGATCTCATGCAAAAGATCGACATCATCAGCACACGAGCGGTCAATCACTGCGCTCCGGGCTGACGGCGACTCTTGTTCTAAGGCCTCAGCGAGAATCGATTTGAGTTTTTGCCATCGATCTGAATTCATTCGATTGTTCCTTATTGTATCATAGAGGCCCGGCAAAAGTAACCTGCTCAACTGCTCCGGGATAATTCCCGGCGGAGCCAGATTTTCGCGGTGGACCATTCTCGCTTCACGGTCGCGGGGGAAATTCGCATCAGCGAAGCGATTTCCGGCACTGTCAAACCAATAAAGAAACGGAGCTCGACAATCTGCGCTTGTTTCGGATCGAGCATTTCAAGGTCCTTCAGCGCGGTGTCGAGGGCACCGATGTCGATTTTTCGTTGCTCATAAAATTCAAGCGCGCGTTCAGCCGGGTCGGCGCCGCCCCGTTTCTTTCGCTGTCGAGCAACAGCATAATTAGTCAGCGTTTCGCGCATGATCTTCGCAAAGATCGCAAAAAAATGAGCCCGATCCCGCCATACAGCTCCTTCGTGCTGGTCGGCCAGACGCAAATAAGCCTCATGCACTAGCGCCGTCCGTTGCAACGTGTGTTCCGGCCGCTCTCTTCGAAGATAGCTGGCTGCTAACCGTCGTAGCTCTTCATAGACCTCCGGCATCATTTCGGCCAGCGTCTGCTTGTCGATCTTTGGCGTGACTGAGATCGATGCACCGCCGTTTGTCGGACGATTTGAAAGGTCACGACTCATTCGGTTTTCGGCTGGAGGCCCTGAAAATAATACAGTTGACCAGGGGCTGCAGTCCAGCAAAGGCCAGAGAAGGACATAAATCGGACTATTTGGGACTTTCGATTGGACGAAACCCCCGCTCTTGAGCGGCCACCGTTTGGTATTGTCGGTTCGATGTCCTAGCTCATTCCCCGGTTCAAATCATTCTCGAGCCGAGTCCGTTAAAGGCCACCTAAAGTCCTCACGGTGTTCGGTGAAACGAGTTAAGACACGTCTAAGAAGCATCATCAATTCTTAATTCAAGGAAATGTCCGTAAAAACCACGTCACGATGATGACAATTATTCGTTCCAAGAAACCAATATGAACACCCCCGATCTGTTTGATCAATCTTCACGCGATCAATTTTAGCCGACAAGGAGATGGTTAACCTTAATGTCGAGAGTCAGCAGTTAAGGGAAACGGCCAGGCCTCGGGCAGGCCACATCGAGATTCCTTTAGCTCTTCGCGATCACCCAGTTAGTTTGCTGCCCATTTCGTCTCGTCTGTCAGGAGTCTTTAAGAGAGCGAAAATCAAAGTCTTAGGCGACCTGCATGGCAGGTCTCACTACGATTTCGCCCTGCATCGGAATTGCGGCTCCAAGACCATGAAAGAACTAGAGGCGCTCATTCATTTGGCGCGACATTGCGATGAAAGAACCCTTTTTGGAGCGGACGCCATACCCTTTCCGTCATCCGTATTGACCGTTCCGCCGTCGCGCGCTGATTTGCGGTTCGTTGACCTGCCGATTTCGAAGCGTCTTTATCTCACTATTCATAAAATAGGGATTGACCGACTGGGTGATCTGAATGGCCGGAACGCGATTCAGCTGCAGGAACATCCAAAGCTCCGAATTGAGCGCTTAGGAGACCTGGACGGCCGAAGTTTGGTCGAATTTTTGGCTTACCCAGGGGTTGGGCAGCGTACAGTCGCTGAGATCAAGCACCTGGTCGCCCGCGCAGCTGCCCATGAATTCACCGCTCTCGAAATCGACGAGTCAGAAAAAGTTCCTGAGTTGTTACATTTGATCGAAACCAGCATAGAAAGACTGCATCCGGCGGAATGGCAGATCTTTTTGGAAAAAATAGGGTATGAAGATCGGCCGCTACTGACGGTTAGCGATCTTGGGAAAAAACAAGGGGTCACAAGAGAGGCGATTCGGCTGACAATCGAAAAAGTTGTGGTGGCTTTGCGCAAGAGCTGGGGGCCGCGAATTCCTGTCTTGCTCGATATCGTCAAGGATCGTTGTACCGCAGGAGTTTGTCCGCTCACGCCTGAACTGCTTTGCTTTTGGTCGGCCGGCCGCGACGCTCGCTTCAAGCTTTCGCTGCGTATGCACGTCCGAATAATCTCAGAATTGGACAAAGCGATCCCGGCCTGGCCCAACGGTTATGAGGGAGGGGGAACGTTCAAAAAGAAAAATCGAGATTTTGCTCGCCACGTAGCTGAAATCCTACGAAGCGCGAACGGACATTTATCGTTTGCTCAAGTATTCTCCCAGCTCACATATCGAGCGAAGTACAGTCATTGGAGCGTTCAAACCTTCCTGCAAGCAATTCGTCGCATGCATGGAATGGTAGGCGTAGATTGCGCAGTGCCGCAAATTCCGGTTCTTCATTTGATCGCAAAGTAGCTCTTCGTCGCACGAAAGTTCTCAACGGGCGGCTATCGATCAAAACGATGAGAATCTTTACCAGTCGTTAGCGAACATCATGCGATGGCGAGGGCACGTCGCATGGGCATCCGAACGGTGGGAGTAACAAGGTAGCCTTGGGCCCTGCGACGATAGCTCGTCGGACTCATGCCGCGACAACGCTCGAAAGCGCGTCTAAAAGATCTCGTATTTTTAAACCCCACGGCAGCTGCAACATTGTCGACGCTAGCTGTTGGCGCCAGCAAGCGGCGTCGCGCTTCATCAATTCTGAGGCGTTCTACGAAGGCTGCGGGGCTAATGTTGAAAGACTTCCTAAAAAGACGACGAAAATGCCGAGGACACAAACAGGCCCTTTCCGCAAGCGCTTCAACCGTCAGATTTTCATTCAGATGGGCGCCAATCCAGGCCGGTAAATCCGCCAATCGATCTTCTGGCCCCGAATCAAATTGAAATTGGTCGGCGAAATTGTCGCGATCGCCAAAAGGTCTAAGCCGCATGACGAGTTCGCGGGCTACGGAGAGCGCAACACGCCGGCCAAAATCCTCCTCAATCAGAGCCAGGATCATTTCAATTGAATGTGTTCCGCCGCCGGAAGTGTAGAATGGCCCGTCTTTAATAAATGAAGCTGTTTGGTCGACGCGCACACTGGGAAATTTTTGCGCAACGTGTTTAGCGATTTTCCAATGTGTCGCGACCCTTCTGCCATCGATCAGGCCACTTTGCGCTAATGGATAAATGCCGTCAGACACTGCAACAATTCTTCTGATCTGGCGCGAATGTGTCGTGAGCCATGTGACCATTCTTCGGTACACCTCTTCCTTGTGAAGGCCTTGACCGCCCGGGATGATCACAGTTTCAATATCAAACTTTCCGCGGATGGTTTTTTGCGTCGTTAGAACAAGGCCCGATTCAGTAGTGAGAGACTTCTTAACGATGCCAACAATCCTTACGGCATAACACGGGGCGGTCCGCTCTCCAGAAGCGTCTGCCTTGGCCGCGGTCAGAGCTTCCAGCGGGCCCGTCAAGTCGAGCGAGCGCACGCCATCGAACCCGAGGATCGCAACTTTCTTCGGACTTACTTGGTTTAGCGGCGGGACAGAAAATCTCTCCACATAAAGTAATGCAATATTGCTTGCTCAAACGGCTCAAAAAAATCGGCGTCGTGCAAGCCGGCCCTTCTCCCAAGCCACTGTCTCGCCACAGGTCGGCTTCATGTGATTCTGAAAGCTGTTAAGGCGGACAAGGATTGATTGAAACAACCGCGCTTCGCCGCCGCCATCTAGACCGAAGCATTCTTGATCGTCGATGAACTAGCGAATCGGCGATGTCCGTTAACGTCCGGTCAAAGTCCTCACGTAGTGCACGATGCCAGCTACAAACTCCGAACGACAAACCTTAGCCAATCATGAAACAACTAATGACTACAAACCTATTCAAGAAGTTCGGATTCATTCGTATCGCGCTCGCGGCGAGCATTGGAATTCCCTTATTCATTGCCACGAGCGCAAACGCTCAAGCCCCACCCCCACCACCCGCGGCCCCGGAGGCGACCACCGAGCGCGTTATCGTGACCGGTTCGCTCATCCCGACAGCCGAAGAGGTGACGGCCAATCCGGTAGATACATTGACCGAAGCGGACATACAGCGCTCTGGCGAAGCCACCGATATCTTGCAAGTGCTGGAAAAGCGCGATCCAGACTTCGTCGGTGTCGGTAACATTGGTCAGACCAATGCTAATATTTCCGCCGGTAACGGTGCGTCTGCTATCACGATCCGCGGTTTACCAACTTTGGTCTTGTTCGAGGGTCGGCGCTTTGCCGACGATGCTACGGTTGCGCTGGGTACCGGCCTCTTTAGCGACGTCAGTATTTTCCCGACTGCTCTGGTCAGCCGAATTGAAGTTTTGAAAGATGGCGCCTCTGCCCAGTACGGCTCAGAAGCTGTGGGCGGTGTCGTTAATGTCTTTCTGAAGGATAATTTTCAGGGTTTCGAGGCGGGCTTTCGCTATGGCACCACGCTTGAGAGCTCCACCGCTCAGCGCCGATCCTATGTGATTGCGGGTGTTGGCAATGACACGACCCAGGTAACCGCGGCCTTCCAGTACTTTGAACAGGACCCGCTTTTTATGCGCGAGCGGTTTTATTCGCGGCTCCCGCTGGGTGGTGTAACCACGACATTTGGCGGCGCTGGTCGTGACAATTTCCAAGGCCATACCTCCTATTGGCTAATTGACAATCTGATTCCGTCAAACTGGCAAGCAGGGTCGAGCATTAATTCGCCGCTCGATCTTTATCCGGCCCACGGCATTGCGCCACCAGCAGTCAATGGTCCAGCGAATCCGGGCCAATACGCGCAGATGCCAAACGCGTACCGTCAATCCTCGCAGGCTGAGCTCATTACTTATGATTTGAGCGCTAAACCGACGAGCACGCTGGACCTTTCCAGTACGACCGCGTACACCTCGTTTCTCCACAAGATATGCGGAGACCAGTTGCAAGCCTTCGGCAACTTTCTCTTTGCTCATAACCACAGCGAGAACGACTTGAACGCGCAGCCGCTCAGCAACGCCAACGGCGTAGTCATATTGGGCACCATGCGGGTAGATCCTAACACTGGGGCGCTCGTGGCGGAAAACCGCGGGCCGCCGGCTCCGTACAGTCCTTTCAACCTGTCAATCGACTCGAATACACTGACTGGACAGTATCGTTTGTTCGCGAACAACCGCTACCAGACCAATCCTCGGCGCTTTACGAACGACAACGATTTCTATCGGGTGCTAGGTGGGCTGCGGTCGCAATTGACCGATGCACAGCACGGCAATTGGAATCTCGAGGGAGCGGCCTACTACAGCCATTATGGGATCACCTTTGTGAACCAAAATTTGGTCAACGCCAACGTGTTAAACGCTTTGATCGCGAACCAGGATGTGAACGGCAATGCGATTCCGGGCCAGACGCTCGACTTCTTCGCGCTTGACCCGATAAATAATGGCCCGCGATCGATCGACCCAGTTACTTTTAACACCATCTTCGGCGACAACATTCGCAGGCTCGATACATACCAACGGGTCTTCGATGCCCACATCACCGGATTTCCGTTCGCCCTTCCGGGCGGCGAGGTTGGCGTTGCTGGCGGCGTCGAATACCGGGCGGAAGGCTTCAAGTATCAGGACTCACCGGAAATCTTCATCGGTTCAGTCCCGACCCCGGCAAGCAACCACGGACGGAATATCTTCTCTGGCTTCGCGGAGGTGGCCATACCGATTGTTGGGTCGCAGCAGGAGATCCCCTTCATCTACAGCCTGGAGCTGAGACTGGCCGGCCGCTATGACACTTACGAAGGCATTAAAGGAGACTCCAAGGTGCCCAAGGTCATGATGCGCTATCAGCCGATTAAAGACGTGACGGTGCGCGGGACTTATTCCAATTCATTCATCGCGCCGGACCTTTTTCAGCTGTTTGGACCGACTGCCTTCGGCTTTTCACCGTCAATCACGTTTAACGGCGTGCAACAGGATCAGGCCCAAGGTGAGTTCACGACTAATCCCAATCTAACTCCATCGACCGCCCAATCCTGGACGGCGGGAATTGTCTATAGTCCCCATTTTGTTCCGGGGTTGACGGTCTCAGCTGACTATTTCTGGACGCTTCAGCAGCAGATTGTCTTAGTCCTTCCACCACAGCTGATCCTCGGCAACGTGGAAGACCTCGGCCCGGCTTCGCGATTTGCCAGCATGGTCGGCTTCGGTAATTACCCGGGCAACCCGGGTTTCCGCCCGATTACCGCGCCGCACCAATTGGCCGATAACCTGGCGTCTGTATTTTTTATCGATCCGCTCGTAAATATCGGCGCCGAGCGTGTTTCAGGATTCGACCTGAATCTGGACTATAACATCGACCTCATAAATTGGGGTCTGGATTTTGGTCAATTGGAGCTGGGAGTCAGATCGGTTGTATTCCTGGGCCACGATAAGAAAACCTTTCCCACAGACGCCTACTACAACATAAGTGGTCTGGTCGGTGACGAATTTTTTGGATCTTATCCCGATTACAAGATCACGTTCCTGGTCGAGCACCGCTGGAAAGGCGCGACCCTGACGCTGAGCGCAAACTACATTCCGGACATGAAAAATATTGTTGGTACTGATCCGCAATTCACGGACCAGAGCACCTTGCAGAATGTGGGGGACTACATCACAGTCGATGGTCGTCTTTCCTATACGTTCCATCGGGCCGCGCCTGAGGCTGCTGTCACTGCTCCCGAACCCAAGGATGCCAAGGATGGCAAGACGGCCATGGGAGGAAAGGCTGTCGCGGGCGTGGAGACCACCTCTTGCTGGTCGGTCGATCATTGGCTCGACGGTTTGACCGTGGCGGTCGGGTGCAACAATATGCTGGATGAGGATCCGCGGATCGTCGTAGGTGGAAACAGCTCGACAAGCCTTGCTACCTACGATCCATTCGGACGCTTCGTTTACTTCGAAATCAGCAAGAAATTCTAACAGGCAGTTTTTGAACGATATCCGCAGTGGCCAAGCCGAAAGGCTTGGCCACTGTTGCTTTTTGTTTTTGCCGCGCTCAAACCCAGAGTGTGCGGTCGAACGTGCGGTACTGAATCGCTTCGCTCACGTGTTCGGGCGACATGTCGCCGAACCCGGAGAAGCCGGGCGCGAAGCGGGTCGATCTCACACCCACAAGGTTCGGTCGAAAGTCCGATATTGAATTGCCTCGCTGACATGTTCGGGTGTGATGGTCTCGGCGCAATCGAGGTCGGCGATAGTACGGGAC
>WNFR01005401.1_pt1 | contig 19498 bp, 18 predicted proteins | sample 5400221 | NCBI WGS metagenome assembly WNFR01 (sample SAMN13153357, study PRJNA577476) | soil metagenome | isolation source: 40 cm soil under Madrone tree | place: USA:California | collected 2016-06-14 | reverse complement strand
CGCGCGTCGCAACTTGCCCCCAAAGACGCAGCCATTCGCGCTGACTTTGGACTCGCGCTGGCGCTGGTGGGCAGAATACCAGAGACTATCGAGCAACTTCACGAAGCGCTCCGGCTGAATCCCAACAGCGCCGAAGCTCACAACAATTTGGGATTGGCCCTGCTCGCTTCCGGCAAAGCGCGCGAAAGCATTGCCGAATTTGAAGCGGCGCTGCGTCTCAAGCCGGAGTTGAAAGGCGCAGCCGACAATCTCCAGCGCGCGCAGGCGCAGTTAGGCTCGCAAAGATAACAGCGCGGAAAAGATATGCATCAAGGTAAGACCATAGACGAATACAAATTGAACAGTTCCGGATCGCGCCTGTCTGAGCATTCACCATGATCAAAATTACCACTACAGCTTTAGTTATGGCTGGAATGCTAATGGCATCCGGCGCATTTGCAGGGGACAAGGCATGCTGCGCCAAAGGTGCGTCGAACACGGGTTCAATAGCGTGCGTTAATTTGGCAACACTCAATCTTACGCCGGATCAAAAAGCAAAAATTGAAGCGTGGCAGGCGGAATGCATGAAAGCCGGCTGCACCAAGGAAAGCAGGCAGACGTTCCTGAGCCGGGCCAAAGGGATTCTTTCTGCCGAGCAGTTCGCGCAGCTGAAAGGACAATGCAATAAGACAGCACACGCAAAGAAGACCGAAGCCTGAGTTAGTCTGTCATCCCGAGCGACAACCAGGGATCTCACGAAGTAACAAACGTTGGATTAACAGAGAGATTCTTCGCTTCGCTCAGAATGATATCTGAAACCGCGCCGGAAGAAATTCCGGCGCTTCTCCTTTGTTGGGCTGCGTCGCGACCTTCTGAGACGTGACGCAGTTATCTAGAACGCCTTGTCAGAATCGAGGAGGATTGTGACCGGGCCTTCGTTGACTGATTCGACCGACATCATGGCTTTGAAAACTCCTGTCGCCACGGTGACTCCCAACTTGCGCAGCGCTTCACAGAACTCTTCGTACAGCTTCTTCGCTTCGTCCGGCGGCGCCGCAGCAACAAAGCTCGGTCTGCGCTGACCGCGTGCGTCACCGTAAAGCGTAAACTGGGACACGACCAGCGCGCTGCCCTTCACGTCAAGAAGGGAGCGGTTCATTTTTTCCTCATCGTCCTCAAAGATTCTCAGGTGCGCGATCTTCTCGGCCATACTGATGGCGACGACGGAGGCATCATTGCGGCCGATGCCAAGCAAAATCATGAGACCGGCCCCGATTTCTCCCGTGACGCGACCGTCCACGGTTACGCGCGCGCGGCTTACACGCTGGACAACGGCTCGCATTTGCTAGGTTAGGAACGTTGCTGCTGGTGTCCTGGCTTCATGCTACAAGATTTTCTCCAGTAAGTCCGCCAGCCGCCAACCGGCTTTGTGCAATTCGTCACGCACCATATTCGTCGCCCATGTCCGATAAAGCGTATGATCCGCCGCCGGTTTTTCGATTGCCTCACCTGCTGCAACGGTGCGCTCTCCATCCAACCACGGCCGGACGTTCCGGAATTCTAATCGCGCATATGCGTCGTGCGCGATTGGCAAGATTTCGTCCGCCCAGATCTCAGCGTAGCTAGCGACCGGAACACTTGTCGGCATTTGCCAGTTTTTCGGTTCTTGCGTCGCCATCTCGTGAATCAGTGCTTTCTTCAACGGTTCGATCTGCGCCAGAAATTGCTCTTTCGATAAGTAGCCCGGCACATCTGAGAAAAGCCCATTCACAGCATCGTAGTCCCAAAAGCCGTGGAATTTTTTCTTGTGCATGCCGCGCCTGCGTGGTGGCTCACCACTCAACTCGACCGTGAACGTGTTTCCGCCTTCATCTCCGAGGGCTGATTTGTCTTTGTCCGGATCCGTGACACGGCCCTGCGCATCGAAGTATTCCGCGCCCACATGCAGCGGCTGGTGAATATCCGCCACGTAGTGAGCGAGCAGAATTATCGCAACTGGCTTAGTGATTCTCCGTTCATTTCGCTCCGGCACAGTTCCCTGCAAAACTCCGATGCAGTACGGGATCATGTGTACGATGTCCCATTTGCTGCGCCCGGCATTTCCGTCACGATATCGTTGCGGGGGTACTACTGGAACGTCAGTGTAATGAAACCAGTGGTGTGAAGGCGCAGTTGAATTTATCTCGCGCATAGGCGGATTTGCCCGCCAGAAATCTCGCAGTTGCCTGTCAATGTTCCGATGTGCCGCGTAATGAAATGATCGTGGATCGTCCACGCCATTTTTGTCCCAGCCTTTGATTTCATCTGCTATTACAGCGGCCTTTTCCAGACTAAGCCTATCGAGCAACGCTGCGATCTTCGTAGCCGTGGGCGTACCGGCCAATCGTTCATCGGCAATCGCGCCGACAATCTCATGTCCCAGCGGGCCGTACGCTTCCGCCGTTATTGTGAATCGGACGGTGATAAGAATGGCCAGTAGCAAGCTACGTCGAAGCGCAAATTTCATTTTCAGATCTGGCGATAACGCAGGTGAATTTCATCGCGCTCGAAATTTTCGTGCTGTTCTCAGCTCAGCCGCCGAGATTCGCGCGGATTTCCTCGAGGCGTTTCTGAAGTTTCGTGAAGTGCGATCCTGACCAGTAAACTTGTCCGCAACCGGTGCAACGCCGGAACTCCTCGTAATAAACCTTGGTGAGCGGTTCGAGCTGGCCGATTACCTTTTCCTTTTCGGTGGGCTCCAGTAAAGCGTTGCAGCGCAAACAACGGCTGAACGGCGACAAAATGGAGCCGAGCTCGAATCGCCGCAGCACTTCGACGGTCTGTTCAAGTGGGTTTTGCGAGCGCAGATAATAGCCGTGGCGCACAGCCGCATGCATCAGGAGACGCCGGTCGCGGGTGAGGAGAGCGCGATTCTCGCTGGTGGTGATCTTTACCAATTGTCGATCTTCGGCCGCGGGATCATAAACAACGTCAATCCCGAGCAAGCGGAGATCGCGAACGAGTTTGCCGAGGTGCCCATCTGCGACAAACTCTGTGACGGCAATGACTTGCAATCGTTTGTCTCTGAAGTTCGAATATTGTATCCGTGGTGGATAAAGCTCGATTTCGGCATCGCCTGTGACGACGTAGCCAAAATCGACCGCCTTTCCGTTCACCAAGATTAAATCCACCTCCGGATGCGGGATCCCGCAAGATTCGATCACATCTTTTACCGAGGTCTTTTCGCTTAAGCGGCGCTCAACTTGTCCACGACGAGTCCTTGGTCCGAGGAAAAAATCAAGATCGCCATGGACATGGAGACGAACCGAAAGCGGCTTCACATCAATTAACGATTCGTGCAGTGGCATAAGCGTATTCAAATGTGGTTGCACGTGGTCGACCCTGTAGCTTGCCGGGGCCAAGAGGTTCGTCTTCGCCGAAATAGCAATCGATTTGCCAGCGGCGCAGACCGCCGCCCGTATCCATGATCTTCCATCGAGTGCTGCCAAAGATTTTTTGCACTTCCGGAGAAGACGTCTCGACAATGGCTCCGTGCCGCAACGCGCCCTGAGTTGATTTTATCGCAGCTGAATACCGGTCCACCAAAATGCCGCCTCCGCCTGTGGGGTGGGAAGCGAAGGCAAAGGAGCCTCCGCCGTTGTAACAAATGTAATTACGTCCGTTAACGGGCGTCACGATTCGGCCAAAGCCCTCCTTTTTCACCGAGCGAAGAAAATCGCGCGGATACGTTCGCCCCTTTAGCCCAGGCTTCCTGATCGGCGTTGCATCGAAGCCGCGCTGAAAGGTGAAACCGGATTCCTTTGGTGTGTAATAGAGAGTGCACACAACGAAGTATTCGCCGTTATGACCTTGCGGACGCCGCGCCAGTTTTTCGTTCTCATAGGACAGTCGCTGCACGACTTCCGGCCACGGAATGTCCGCGCACAACTGCGAATAGCTCGCGGCGAAAATGGTCAAACTGCCAACGATCAGTCGCCGAAAACAGATTCGATTGGGCCGCCGATTAGAATTTCGATAGGAAGTCGTTTCCATTCGTATTCGTAAGGAGGTTGTTTCCATTGAAATTGCTCAGGATACATCTTGCGGATGTGCCTGATTATTTGCATTCCAGTAAGAAAAGGCTGGAAAGTTTCGCGCTCGATCACATGCAATTGTGCGCCGCCGCAGAGTTCCCCGGTAAATTTGTGGAAGGTTGGTTGAAAATAATTTTCCCGAAAGAACACGCCCGGCAATTTCAGTTTATTCAACTCGTTGCAGAGCTTCTCGGCATCGATGAACGGCGCGCCGAAAATTTCAAACGGCTGCGTTGTGCCGCGACCTTCGGAAATATTTGTGCCCTCGAACAGACACATTCCGGGATACACCGTCGCGGAGCCCAGCGTCGGCATGTTGGGTGATGGCATTACCCACGGCAGACCGGTTTGGTCGAACCACATCTGGCGTTTCCAATTCTTCATCGGCAAGATCGACAATCGACATTTAAGAAATGCTTCGTCGCGAAATTGCTGCGCCAGCGCGCCGATCGTCTTTCCATGACGAACGGGAATGGGATGCATCCCGACGAACGATTTGTAGTTGGCATTGAGCACCGGCCCCTCTGTCGTCACGCCATTGATCGGGTTCGGTCGATCGAGCACAACAACTGCAACGCCGATCTTTTCGCAGGCGCGCATGCAGAGATACAGCGTCCAGATGAAGGTGTAGTAACGTGCTCCGACATCCTGAAGATCAACGACGAACACATCGAGATCCTTCAACATTTCCGCCGTCGGTTCGCGATGTTCGCCGTACAGACTGTAGACCGGAAAACGCAACCGCGGATGTTCGTAACTTTTCCATTCCACCATGTTGTCCTGTGTCTGGCCAAGGAATCCGTGTTGCGGCCCAAAGAACGCCGCGAGACGGAAGAGATTGTTGTTGTGTCTCTCCAGAATTCGCGAGGCGTGTTCAATGGTTGACGAAACCGATGCCGGATGAAGCAGCGCGCCGACGCGCGCGCCGCGAAATTCCTTCGGCCAAAGTTCGCCTAGATGGTCGAGCGGCAATTCAACGCGCACGTCGGTCTTCTATCACGATATAGAAATTCTTGCGATCCCAGTTGTAAGGCGGCGGCCGCTGATCCATCGCGTTCGCCGCGGCGAACGCCTCTAGAACTTTCGCCAGCGTAAGATACCTGCCGTGACAAGTGCGAGCAGCGTGATCGCGGCGCAGGCTTTCGCAAATAATTCGCCATGCCGGGTGTAGAAGGTCAGCTCCCGTTCGGTGGGAATCTTGATTTCGCCCGTGAGCACGCCCTCGGTAAATGTGCTGCCCGTTTCATCACGCAATGCCTGAGTGACGCGGCCGAACTGATTTACAAAACAGGTCACCCCCGTATTGGCTGCCCGAACCATGGGGCGACGCGTTTCGACACAGCGAAAAATTGCGTTCGTCAAATGCTGCTGCGATCCGGCGGAATGCAAAAACCATCCATCGTTTGTGAGGTTCACCAGCAAGTTTGCGCCTCGCATTACGAATTGCCGCGTCAAATCGCCAATCGTGTCTTCGAAGCAAATCAGCGGCGCGATCTCCGCATTGCCATCGGTGAGGCGAAACAGCGTGTATCGTTTTCCCGCGGCGAAATCGCCCGGCACCCACTCCTTGGCTACCGCGGCGAACAGCGGAAAAGAACGTCGCAACGGGACGTATTCGCCAAACGGTACCAGATGCACCTTCCAATAGATCTGCATCTCCTGCGTGGCGCCGGAAATCAGGACTGCTGCGTTATAGTCCTTCCCATTTTCTACATCGAGCGTTCCCAGCAGGAGGTCTGTTTTTGAGGATGCTGAAAACTCGGTGACAAAGTCGTTGCTCTCCGCCGCCGGGTCGCGCACCGGATCGGGCATTGAACTCTCCGGCCAAATCAGCAAGGCAGGGGGCGGATTCGAATGCAGCGCGATTTCGCTCAGGCGTTGAAAACGTTCAAAAATTTCGGCGCTGAACTGCGGATCAAATTTTTCTTGCTGAGGAACGTCGGCCTGCACAGCGGCAACGCGAAGCGGTTCCGTCGGCAGGCGGTTTTGGACGGCATACAACCCAAACGCCAGAAGCCCGACGAGGCCAGCCAACGTCAGCGTGAGGTCAAAATGCGGGCGCACCTCGCGTGTTTTTGCTTCCAAATACAAACGGACCGGCGTTGTGACGGCGATGACGTTTGCAAACGCAACCACAAAGGATAGGCCGGCTACACCAGTGAATTCGGCAATTTGAATAAGCGGCCATGTGTTGTGCAACGAAACGCCAAGCCCGTTCCACCCAAAACCGCCGAACAACCAACCGCGGACCCAGTCGTGCGCCGTCCACGCGGATGCAGCGAAAAACGCTAACAACAAATTCCGCCACGAAGCCAGGAAATTGCGTGGCGCGATGAGGCCAACAAACCAACCCCAAAACGCAAAGTAAACGCCGAGGTAAACAGCTAAAAGAAGCGATAAACCGCGAAGCCAAAAATTTTGATACAGAACTCCCAGCGAACCCAGCCAACTAAACGTCGCTGTAAAAAACACAACGCCGGCCAGGTAACCCAGCAACAGGTTGCGCAGCCATCGGCGCTTTGAATTTTCTCCGGAAAACCACACAGCCGCGACAAGCGGCGCGAGCGCGAACCAGCAGAACCAGCTCTGATCAAATGGCGGGAAACAGAGCGTACAGAGCAACCCGCTGAGAATCGCTGCCAACCACGGCCAAAAGATTGTAACTTTTTTCATCGACTGCGCTCAAGTTCCGGATCGCAAGCTCCAAGCTCGAACCTTCAAGCTCCAGAGAAACTTCAAATTGCAAGCGCGATGCTTGGCAGCAGGCACACTCATAGTGTCATGTTGAGCGGAGCGAAACATCTCTGATTGTTGATCGGGAACTGGGAGAAATGCCAGAAATCCTTCGCTTCGCTCAGGATGACAATTGCGTCCCTGGGTGTTGGAGCTTGGAATTGGAGCTTCAGATTATCTCGGGCGCAATCGTGACTCGGCATCCTGTTGCAGCCAATCCCAGAGACGATCGAGTTTTTCTCCGACTTGCGCCTTGATTCGGCTGAGTTCTGCCGAATCGAATTTTCCATTCTCGGGCCGGCGCTGCGCGAAAAGGTAATACTTGATCTTTGGCTCAGTTCCCGATGGCCGCACGGCGATTCGTCCCGCGCCTGCGGGATCTTCGAGTTCAAAAATCAACATCTTTTCTTTGGGAACCAGGTCGCCCTCGACATCTTCGACCATGTCCATCTCGAAATTTTTGATTCCGATCACTCTTGATCCCCGCACTTCTAGAAATGGGCTGGCGCCGTATGACTCGATCAGGCGCGCAATTTTGTTTGCGCCTTCTGCGCCTTCGAAAACGAGCGCCCTGGTTTTCTCCTCAAAATAACCAAATGTCGCGAAAATTTCGTCGAGCAATTCATCGACTGTCTGCCCGTGCGATTTCGCATAGGCGGCCACTTCACAAAACATGATTACGGCGCCGTTACCGTCCTTATCGCGAACAAAATCGGCGCCGCTGTAGCCGTAGCTTTCTTCACCGCCGAAAACATAAAATGAAGAGTGAGCAAGACGCAGCCGGCGCGTTTCTTGTTCGGTGAGATGGGCATAGTTCTGACGCAGTTGTTCCGGGATTGCGTGTTCGTACTTGCCCAGTTTCTCGCCGATATATTTGAAACCGGTCAGCGTTTCAACACAGCGCAATCCGTAGTAATTAGCGATCGCCTTTTGCAGATCAGTGGTAACGAAAGTCTTAATGACTACGGCGCGTGAGGCGTTTGTTTTATTCAACACGCCCTTATCGAATAGTGTCTTGATTCGATACCAGGCGAGGAGGGAACCGATTTGATTTCCGCTTAGCAATTTCATCTTGCCATCCTTTGCGCGCACTGCTGCCCCCATGCGATCGCAATCTGGATCCGTCGCCACGACCAAATCAGCATCTTCCTTTTGAGCAAGATTGATTGCCATCGTTAACGCCTCCGCATTTTCCGGGTTCGGCGATTTCACTGTAGGAAATCGACCATCGAAGCGATCCTGTTCCGACACGACTTGGAAATTGAAGCCGAGCCGTGTGAGCATCGGTTTGATGATTACGCTGCCGGTTCCGTGCAGGGGCGTGTAAATGATTCGGAGCGATTTCGCTTCCCGAATCACCTGTGGATCGAGAATCAACGTTTCCAACCGCCGCATGTAAGCTTGATCGATGTCCTTCCCGATCGTGCTGACTTTGCCTTGTTGATCTTTTGAAACCGGTGTGAACGATTCAGTCGTGATCGCGTTCACTTTGGTGATGATCCCGCTGGCGTGCGGTTCGATCACTTGTGCTCCATCGCCGAAATAAACCTTGTAGCCGTTGTCATACGGCGGGTTGTGACTCGCCGTGATCACGATGCCGGCGCTCGCTTTGAGATAACGAACCGTAAAGGAAAGCTCCGGCACCGAGCGCGGGCCGTCGAACAAACACGCGTCGCAACCGTTTTCAGCCGCGACTTTCGCCGCAAGTTCGGCGAACTCTTTCGAGAAAAAGCGTGGATCGTGCGCGATCACAAGTCTGGGCCTCGCTGAAATTCTCTCGCGTCCGTTCCAATCGTGCAGATAAGCCACGAGTCCTCGCGTTGCACGATTGATATTGAAAAAATTCATCGCGTTCGTACCGACGCAGGGGAATTGAGGGCGCTCGTCTTCGCCCGCATTCCCGCGCTCTGCGGCCGTCACGATTCTTCCAATCGTCCGGCCCCGAAGGCCGCCAGTCCCAAACGCGAGCGTCTGGTAGAAACGATCATTTAACTCCGACCATTGCGCCCAACTGACCAGTTCGTTTACGGACCTGAAATCGAGATCTGTCCGCACTCCACTCAGGAGTGTGTCAATGTTCTTCGCTGTCGATTCCATCAGCTGCCCGTCTGCAACGGCCTGTTTGATCTGTGAATTGAGGTATTCGAGCTGGGCTGACATTGCTGGCAACTGTTCCGTCATCTGCCGTTGTAGGGCAAGCCCTCCTCTGGCTCGCCGTAGCCTTGGCGAAGGCGGCCGCTTGCCTGGATGCAAGGGCAGCGGAAGCGGTCGCCCTACAATTTCGCGACTGATCGATAAACCAGCATCGCCGCCCCGATATCTTCCACGGCCATCCCCAGCGATTTGAAAATGGTCGTTTCAGTTGCGCGCCGTGGAACTTTGTCCGCCAGCGCTTCGCCGAGCTCGGCGTAAATCTTCGCGCCGGAAAGAATCAAGTCGCCGGATTCTTTCAGCGCGCCTTCACGCGAATCGACAAAGACGACGTTGCTCATTGCGTCGTCATCCAGCTCACGCCAGTCCGGACGACACGCGCCAATTGCATTTACGTGGCTGCCCGGCTTTAGCCATGAACCTTTTAGCACTGGTGTTTTCGAATTCGTTGCCGTTACGACTACATCTGCGCCGCGCACCGCGTTTTCAGCCAACATTGCTGTCGCGCCAATTTCTTTTGCGAATCGCTGGCCGTGTTCTTGCGTAGGACTCCACACGCGGATCTCCTCGAAATGTCTGACGAGCTGCAGCGCCTCGAAATGACTGTGTGCTTGCACGCCGCTGCCCAGGATCGCAAGAATTCTCGCATCTTTCGGTGCGAGAAGTTTCGTCGCTGCGGCAGAGACGGCTGCGGTTCTCATTTCGGTGATTAGTCTTCCGTCCATGATCGCGAGCGGCGTACCTGTCTCTGGATCGACAAGAAAAATTGTTGCCATGTGCGTTGGGATTTCGCGCTCCGCATTCGACGGATAGAACGTTACGGCCTTGAGTCCGAGCCCATCCGGAGTAAGCGCCGGCATTAAACCCAGAAAGCCGGTCGCCGCGGCGACTTCGACCTTGATCACCGAGCGCACCGGCTGGGTCACTCTGCCCGCAGAAAAATCAATGAGCGCTTTTTCCATCGCCGGAATCAAGTCCTCCATCCGCAAGTGCTTCCGGACTTGTTCTTCGTCGAGGAAAAGCGGCTTCATTAGTTTAACCACGAATGAACACCAATGAACGCTGTTCAGGAAGATGAAATTCGTATCTATTCGTGCGCATTAATGGTTATTGTTTTTCATCCGTGTTATCCGTGGCATCCGTGGTTGAAAAATTGCAGACCCGTTGCGTGATCGTGGGTGGCGGACCAGCGGGGATGATGGCCGGTTATTTACTCGCGCGGGCTGGCGTGAGCGTGGCGGTGCTGGAAAAGCACGCGGATTTCAACCGCGATTTCCGCGGCGACACCATTCATCCGTCCACGCTCGAGTTGATGAACGAGCTAGGCTTGCTGGATGAATTCCTGAAACAGCCGCATCAGGAAGTGCGAGAGTTGCGCGCGGTGGTCAATGGGCAAGTCGTGCCAGTCGCCGATTTTACGAAACTTCCCACGCGCTGCAAGTTCATCGCGTTCATGCCGCAGTGGGACTTTCTCAATTTTCTCTCCAGTCATGCGAAAAAATTCCCGTCCTTCCAATTGCACATGGAAACCGAAGTCTTCGATTTGCTCATCGAGGATAAGTGCGTGATCGGCGTTCGCGGAAAAACGCCGCGCGGCGAACTGGACGTCCATGCAGATCTCGTCATTGGCGCGGACGGGCGGCACTCGATCGTTCAATCGCGCGCTGGTTTTCAGCGGCGCGAGTTTGGCGTGCCGATCGACGTGCTCTGGATGCGAATTTCAAAAGAGCAAGGTGACCCGGAACAATCATTTGGCTTTTTTCAGCACGGCAAGCTGCTGGTGCTGCTGGATCGTGGCGATTACTGGCAATGCGGCTTCGTCATTCCCAAGGGCGGCTTCGACGAGATCAAAGCGCGCGGTCTGCCGGACTTTCAAAATGAAATTGTGAGCTTCGCCGGATTTCTACGCGACCGAGTGACCGAGCTGGACGACTGGTCGAAAATCAAATTGCTCACGGTGCAGATCAATCGTCTGCGCGATTGGTGCCGCGACGGATTGCTTTGCATTGGCGATTCTGCGCACGCCATGTCACCGGCCGGCGGCGTCGGGATTAATCTCGCCATTCAGGACGCCGTCGCGGCGGCGAACTTGCTCGCGGACAAATTACGCACCGGCCCAGCTTCGGTGGATGATTTGCGAAAAGTGCAGGCGCGTCGCGAATGGCCAACGCGCCTGATCCAAGGCCTGCAAGTCTTCATTCATCACCGAGTTGTCACAGGCCGACCATCAGCCAGGGGAAGTTCGTTGCCGTTCGTGCTTCGTTTGCTGAAATGGTTTCCGATTTTGCGACAACTTCCCGCACGTTTCATCGGCCTCGGCCCGCGGCCAGAGCATTTCCGCAGTCCAAGCTCAATCTAAGAAATCTCACGTTTGTTTTGCCTGCATCCGGCGGATACGATCAACCATGCAGCTTGACCTCGACAGCATCCGCGCGGCGCATGAGCGAATCCGGTCACATATTCATCGCACGCCGGTGTTGACGAGCGAGCGGCTGAACGAAACGAGTCCCGCGATGGCGGGATTGTTTTTCAAGTGCGAAAATTTTCAGAAGATCGGCGCGTTCAAGGCGCGCGGCGCAACGAATGCAGTGTTTTCACTGGACGAAACCATTGCGCGACGCGGGGTGGCAACGCATTCGTCCGGCAACCATGGTGCAGCGGTGGCGCGCGCGGCAAAATTGCGCGGCATTCCTGCGCACATCGTGATGCCGTCGAACTCGGCGAAGGTAAAGGTACGCGCGGTCGAAAGTTACGACGCACACATTGTCTTTTGCGAGCCGACAGAAGAAGCGCGTGAAGCCACATGCGCAGAGGTGATCAAAAAAACCGGCGCGACGCTGATTCATTCGTTCGAGAACGAAGATGTAATAGCAGGGCAGGGGACAGCAGCGGTGGAATTGCTCGAAGACGTGCCCGATCTCGATGTCGTGATGTGCCCGGTCGGTGGTGGAGGATTGCTGTCCGGCACGGCGGTTGCCGCGAAATCGATGCGGCCGAGAATCAAAGTGATCGCAGTTGAGCCGGCGAACGCAGACGACGCGGCACAATCGTTTCGCGCGGGGCGACGGATCGTCACTGAGAAGAAATTCACGATCGCTGATGGACTGCGCACGAATGTTGGCGAACCGAACTTTGCGATCATCCAGCATCATGTGGATGACATTGTGACGGTGAGCGAGGAAGCGATTGTCTCGGCCATGCGCACGATCTGGGAAACGATGAAAATAGTCATCGAGCCATCAGCGGCTGTTCCGTATGCGGCGAGCGTTGAAAACAAAATCGCCCTCGAAGGAAAACGCGTCGGCATTATTCTCACCGGCGGCAACGTCGATTTGGACACGTTACCGTGGCTGAGGATGAGGTAGGGACGGCGCGGTGCGCCGTCCGGACGCCCCAGCGGCGCGTCCCTACCATTCTTAAATTTCTGTCGTAGCCCAGAATTTACCGAAAGCGCTGGGCCAGCTTCGGTCGATGATACTGTTTCGAGCGGATTTACCCATGCGCTCGCGCAGCGCGGAATCTGTGACCAGCGCTCGAATCGCGCGCGTGAAGTCTTCGACGTCGTGTGACTTTGTGATCAGACCGTTCGCCTTGTCTTCCACTAATTCCTTCGGCCCGCCGGAGTCGGAAACGACTACTGGCAGACCGCACGCCTGGGCCTCGAGGATAACGTTGCCGAACGTGTCGGTTGTGCTGGGAAATACGAATACATCTGCGGATGCATAGGCCGCGGCCAAGTCGCTACCAGTGAGATAGCCGGTGAAAAACGCTTCCGGCAAAGATTTCGCGAACGCATTAGAGTAGGGACCATGACCGACGATGAAAAGTTGGACCGGTAACCCCTCGTCACGCAGCTGTCGATAAGCGGCTGCCAGAAGATCGAGATCTTTCTCGCGGGAAATGCGGCCCACATAAAGGAGGCGAACCTCGCCATTGCACGCCCCGAATCTTTCGAAGAACGCCGGTTCGCGTCGCGAGCTCGGTATCGAGACCGCGCGGAAAAATTTTTAGTTTCGAGGGATCAAGCCCGTGCTTGATCCAGCTTTGCCGATATTCTTCGGAGTTAATAAAGACGGTGTCGAGCTGTCCATAGAACCAATGCATGTAACGCCACGCCATACTTTCAAGGAAGCTATCCTCGGTAAGAATGCGGATGTATTGTGGAAAATCGGTGTGATAAATGCCGCTCGTTTGCAGGTTGAGCATTTTGGCCGCGAGCAGCGCGGTCAATCCAACCGGCCCGGGCGTGCTGATGATAATTTCCGTGAATTTTTCCCGCTGTATGTAATCCAGCATTTGGAGAATCGGCGGGAAACTCAATTTTTGCAGTTCGTACTCGGGCAATTCAAATTCGCCAATGGGCGGGAAATTTTTGATGGGGATGTCGCAAATTTGCAGCTGACCCCGAGATGTCACGACGATGAGTTCCTTCCCGCTGGCTGCTCCAGCCGCGGTCATTTTCCGGATGGTGGTGGCCACGCCGTTAACGTCTTCGAGCGTGTCCGTGAACCACGCGCGTTTGCGGTTTTGCAAGGCGACCGGAATTTCGCCGGTCAATTCCTTAAAAATCGCCTGCAACCATTTTCGCGAGGGCGCCTGACTGTGAAAACCGTAGATGTAGGGCGTTAGAACTACGAGGATCGGCACAATCGCGCTAAGCGCCTGCATGCTCTCGACCATGTTGCCGCTGCTGATTTGCTGGACGAATTTCTTAAAGAAACGAAACGCGAGCTGCTCGGCGACCATGTTCGCCATGAGAAATGTGCGGCGTTCCGGCTCGCTTACTCCGGCCAATTGCGCGGCGAGTTTCGCTTTTACCTCCGGCCGCGTGAAATAACCTGAAAGCTCTTTCCAGAGCGACACATTCGCAGGCTTGACGAATTCGAAAATTTTTCCCGACACAACGCCCTGCACGATAAACTCCATTTTCTCTCTGAGCGTGAACTCAGTGGGTGCTCGGCCCTCCATGAAGCGCGAAAACATTTTCTCCAGTAGCGCTGCGCCAGGCCCGAGTTTTTCGTGAAAGCGGTCCTGGATGAAACAGCCGACCGTGTTGTAAAAGCCGTGCGAGAGGATCAATGGGGTTCCTCCGTGGCCTCGCGCGGTGCAATCTCCGTTCCGAATAAATTCCAGAAATTTCTCTGCAGAACGCGCAGCCGGCGTTTCTGTAAAAGCCGAAGCGGCAAATTGTCCGCCGTGATCGTCCGAGCCGCCGACGAAAATCTTTTTCCACGGCTCCGCGTGCGTAGGCGCAAGATTGTAACGATTTGCGAGTTCGTCGATCTTCTCCGGCGTCAGCTGCTTGAAAAGAGTCTGGGCCAGATCGCTCAGAAGCGCGTCGCGTAAGCCGTTGATGCCCTCGAAATGTTTGAAGAGAAGAGTGAGCTGCTCGAGATGTCTTGCCTCCAGTTTGCCGTTGATGCTGTAAAGGGGATGCGCGACCGCGTGCGCAATCTGCGTCGTTTGCAGGTAGCGTTGTAGCTCGAAGATATTATCGCGAACGCCTTCGATCTCGCGGTGTTGGTGCTCTGAGATTCCCCAAACAAGGATGTGCAGCTTGCAGGGGTCATTAGGAAAATACGTCGTGACCTGTTCGCTGATAAAAGTGCGAGGCAGGTGCGCAATCTCCAGGCAACCCGCGATCGCATCGTGATCGGTGATGGTGACGTAATCCATCCCGCGCATGAGCAATTGCTCATGCAGCTGTTTCGGGTCCGAATAACTGTCTGGAAAATCCAGGCGGCGGAAAAGCCATTCTTCCGAGCGCGCGCTGTAACGCGAGTGAATATGTAAATCGCACCTGCTCACATTTAGTGTTGTGTAACCGGTATGGCTTGCCAATCGCCGCAAGGAGTTTGGGCGAATTTCAAGAAGCCAGCGAAGCGCCTGTATCCATTGCGACACTAGAGTCCGCGTCTCAATCTTTGCTCGGTGATCCAATCCTGGTAGGTCGTAGCGGTTCGGACACTGCTTGTTGCTGCGATCAAAGCGAGAATCTGCCTCCAAATCGCTGGATGGAAATAATCAGGCGGATGAATGCTTATCCGCAAGAGCGATTTGCTCTTCAAAAATCGGAACATCGCTGCGTTCCAGGTGCGACTGACGGCACGGCGCCAATTGTTTTCAACGCTGTAAACCAACGTTCTTGCAGGAAACACGTTGCCCGAGCGGAGATCACACACGGTGCGGAGGCGGGTGGTGTATTCCATTTGCGCATCGGCCGCGGCGCGCTCCGCTTCATCACCAAGCAACCACGCCGGCGCCACAAAACCTCGCGGCTTGAGACCGTGCGCCCGAAATTCATCGCGGGCGCTTGCAATGCGACGCAGGGCTTCGTCATAACCGAGGTCGTAAAACTCGCCTTCGTGCTGCGTGTAAAATCTTGTCAGGAACTTGTCGCGCAAAGTTTCTTTCGCACGGCGAGGACGTTCGTGGAAATAACCGTGGATGACGATTTCATGACCGTCCGCTTCCAAGCCCCGCAGCCACGACACAAATTGCGGGTCTTTTGCGAACAGCCCCTCATGATGATAATCCGGCACTACAAGGATAGAACAGACGCGCACACCGTGACGGGCTAGTTCCGAAATGATTGTGTTTGCAATTTGCTGAGTGGAAGGAGCGACGTCGTGCAGAGACACGACGATAGAATCTGTGGCGGCCCCGGCAGTTGCGACGAGCGGAAGAAACTCGGTTGCCGCAATTGTGCTCACTTGGGAATTTTCGGCCTCAGAGCAGGTTTGAACAAGACAAAAGGTGGTCAAGTAAACAGAGGCTTCTAACTCCGCTCTGCTGTAGAATCCGCTGTCCTCAGCGGAGAATCCAGCCCGTCGATGCGCTGAGAGAGCGCACGTTACAGGTACTAACCCGTACCCATCTTCACAATTTCCCGAAACGCGGATTCCGCCAGAGGCATAACCGATAAACGCGACTGCCGAATCAACGGAATTCCCTTCAATCGCGGATTGCTTTTAATCTCGCGAAGCGTCACCGGATGTCGAAGTGGTTTTAACGGAGCAAGATCGACGGTGGACCAATCGCCTTCCTTCGCTGTCGGATCCCGATGCGCGATTCGAATCACTTTGGCGATTCCAACCACAGCTTTCTCGTCGCCGCTGTGATAGAAAAGGACTTCATCGCCCTTGCGCATTTTGCGGAGATTATTTCTCGCAGCGTAATTGCGCACGCCGGTCCAGCTGGTCTGGCCTTCCAGGACAAAGTCCGACCACGAATACGAGGATGGTTCCTGTTTCACCAGCCAAAACGATTTCATGCGCTAGAGTAATCGGAAAAAGCCGCGACCGGAATCCGCTTATGCTGTAGCGTGCGCTGTCCTCAGCGTACTGTCTAGCGCACGGCGATCCTCACCATCCTCCGCTGAGACAGCGGACACTACAGCCAAAAGTTCGACAATTCGGCTGCTTTGTTTCAGAATCGATCATGCCGCGGCTGCCATTCATCACATTTGAAGGATCGGAAGGATGCGGAAAGACGACGCAAGCCCAGAGACTGGCTGTGCGTCTCGAGCGCTCAGGGATTCCCCATTTACTAACCCGCGAACCGGGCGGAACGCCGATTGGCGAAACGATTCGCGAGCTTTTGCAATTTGCTCCCCACAATTCCGCCATGACAGCTGAAACCGAGCTGCTTCTTTTTGAGGCCAGCCGCAGCCAGCTCGTGCGCGAGACCATCAAGCCGGCCATCGAGCGCGGCGTGTGCGTGATCGCAGATCGCTTCTTTGATTCCACGACTGTCTATCAAGGCGCGGCACGAAAATTGGATCGAGAAATGGTCCAGCGTTTAAATGCGTTTGTGGTCGGCGATTGCGTCCCGGACATTACTTTCGTGCTCGATCTCGATGCTGTGATTGCGGAGTCGCGAATGCAACAGCCACGCAAGGTCGACCGGATGGAACAACAACCGGCTGACTTTTATGAGCGTGTTCGCGAAGCATATCGTGAGTTGGCCAAGCGCGACCCAAATCGAGTTGTGTTGATCGACGGCTCGCGCACTGCAGACCAGATCGAGAACGAAATTTGGGAAATGCTTTGCTCGCGTTTCCCTGTGCTGGCCACGGACCACTGATGCTTATGGCCGAAACGGCGAAGGTGCGAAACGGCGAAACGGTGAGAAAACCGATCCGGCACTTTCGGGATTTCGACGTTTACCAGAATGCCCTCGCGGCTGGCCTACGTGTTTACGAGTTAAGCAAGAAATTTCCAATGGAAGAACGCTACGCGCTCACTGATCAAGCCCGTCGGTCATCGCGCTCAGTTTGTGCAAATATTGCCGAGGCATGGCGAAAGCGCCGCTACGAAGCGGCGTTTATCGCGAAACTTAGCGAAGCCGCAAAAACGCATGTTCATTTAGAGTTCGCATTTCGCCACGGCTATGTTTCTCGCGAAGAGTTTCTGAGTCTTGACGATGCATACGAAAAAATAAGCGGGCAGCTCGTCAAGATGATCGACGAGCCTGACAAGTGGCTCATCAAAAATTCGCGACGTCGTCTATGAATTGTAACGTGATAGAGCAACGCCAAAACAGGCGGATGGCGACTTCGCCGACTCGCCCATTCGCCGATTCTCCGTTTCGTCACTTCTGATTGAAATGGCTTTCTCGCGAAAAACCGCGCTTGAGTATTTGCGCCGCGCACACGAGCAGAATCGACTCGGGCACGCTTATTTGATCACGGGACCGCCGGGCAGCGGCAAGGAACTGCTGGCGGCGGATCTGGCCAGCCTGGTTAATGGCACGCCAGTCAAAGATGTTTTCTCAGCAAAGGCCCGGGAGATTTTCGTTGCCCGACCCGAATCGAAATCGCGACGCATTCTGATTGAGCAAATACGTGATCTCGAGCACGCGCTGCAGATGCGCGCATCAAACGGACGTCGCAAGGTTGCCATCATTCCCGATGCCGACCGGCTGGTAGCCCAAGCTGCGAACGCGTTTCTCAAAACATTGGAAGAACCTCCAAAAGATTCCTTGCTGCTTTTGCTAAGCGCTTTGCCTGAGGCTCTGCCGGAGACAATTCTCTCCCGATGCATTGCGATTCCACTCGCGCCAAACGGGCAGCGCCAAAGCAAAGACGAAGAAGAGAAGCTCGTGAAATTGCTGCAACAAACGTCCGGTCAAGAAAGCTGGACGATTCAGTTTGCCTATAGGCTTGCTCAGGAATTTCAGCGTCTGCTCCGCGAAGTGCGTGAGGAAGTAAAGGGCGAAACTGATGCGGCATTGAAAAAGGAAGAAACACGCTACAAGGATGCAACTGACGGTGCATGGCTGGAAGAACGAGAAGATTACTATAAGGCGCTCACTGAAAGTCTTTACCTGCAACGACGCGCCGGACTGATCGAAGCATTATTCGCCTGGTGGACTGATGTTCTTCGGGCGAGCAACGGTGTGGCGCAGCGTGATCTAGTCCATGCAAAAAAAGAAACTGCCGCACTCGCAGCGCGCTTCAGCGCCGCCGAAATTTTAAAGCGGATCCGTTGTATCGAAGAATTGCGCGATCATCTGGGTCGCAACATTCATGAAGCTCTCGCCATCGAAGTCGCATTCCTGGCAATGTTCACCACCAAATAGCAATCGGGCTGCAAGGTTGACAACAGCCCGTCCGACCTTATCCAGTACACACGTATGCGACATATCTCCCGATTGATTTTAGTAGTTGCCGGAGCGGGTTTGGTTTCGTTACTTACTGGTTGCGGAACGACCCGCGTGCCCGTTGGCGGGCCATACCACGTCACGGCTTATCGCCCGCATGATCCTTCGGCCGTGCGCGTGAGGGTTTCACTTTCCCAGCAAAACGTCTATGTCATGGAAGGCGACCGATGCCTGATGGCTGCCGCTATTTCTGTTGGCCTGCCCGCGAAGCCAACACCGAGGGGCAGCTTCACTATTTATTCCAAACAAGAGCACAAACGCTCTGGATCTTACGGATTCAGTGTGCAAGGCAACCGAATTGTTCCTTCCACCGGCGGTGGGCCGGGCCGTTACGTCGGATATCCAATGGGCTACTGGTGCGAGTTTGCGCCCGCCTACGGTTTTCACCAGGGCTTTGTGCATCCCTATCCGCGCACACACGGCTGCATCCGATTGCATGGCGAAGCCGCGCCGAAGTTTTTTGCGCTGGTGCGAATCGGCACGCCTGTGAACATTGCTGCCACCCAGCCGGAGGACGCAACGATTGGGTCGAAAGTGCAGCGAGTGGACGATTCCAGAGCGCCTGATCCTCCAGGGTCTGTTATGATTTCAGACGCCGCGTTTGAAAAGCCGAGCGGACCGCTGCTGGAGTAGGAGCCGCATAGGCGAATTTCGGCGCTCACAGAGCGCCGCTACAGTAGCGACCCGGCTGTAGCGGCGGTCTATGACCGCCGTCCCAATTGTAATGTTCGGCTTGTTGGGGCAGAGTAATGGGTGCGGCGTCTGTCGCATTTCCTCATGAGCACGAATCTGATTTCCAGCGGCACAACCGCGCGGGAGAAAGTGAACCTCCGCACGCCGGATGTAATGGCCGCGGTGCAGCAACAGGTCGAATCGCATTATCGGAGCGACATTGTCGA
>WNFR01004241.1_pt1 | contig 19498 bp, 17 predicted proteins | sample 5400221 | NCBI WGS metagenome assembly WNFR01 (sample SAMN13153357, study PRJNA577476) | soil metagenome | isolation source: 40 cm soil under Madrone tree | place: USA:California | collected 2016-06-14 | reverse complement strand
AGCGAGTCGGAATTGTCGAGTACAAAATCCAGCTGTGCTTCCGGGATGCAGACGCACATCACCGGCCGGCCGCGTCACAGCGACATGAGCAAAATCGAAAAGCTCACTATGATGATTTACCAAGCAATCACTCGTCTCTGTGATTAAGCATTCTAAACCACTCGCCTCACGCTTGAAAGTGCCTGAATTCGATTGGGACCCGCTTTCGGAAGTGCGACGCGCGCGTCGCAAGAATAAAGATTCTGCAAAAGGGGAAATAGCATTTGCAAGAACGCTTAAATTTTGACGTATTCATCCGAATTGTCAGAAAACAAACCGGAGAGGTCCCCTTCAAGATGCGTGAGGTCTACAAAGTGAAGGTTGCCTTCGGGAACTGCCTATGTCTCGTCGCGGTCTTCATCGGGGTTTGGAATCACGTTAAGGAATCGGAACAACCGCCTTTGTACGATCCGATCATGTCCTACAGAAGGCCAAGACTTTTAGGGATATGGTTGCATCGGGTCACTGGAGATAGATAGAATCAAAGGCGTAAAGAGATTACCAATGGGATCAGGATGGAGTGCAGGCGAGGAGGGGTTTGTCGCTTCATTACGCGATGCAGAGATCCTTGCAGCGGTAAGCTCTCGACATCCCCGCGGAGTATGTCATTGAAGGCCCCGGAGTCAACAGTAAGCGTGAGCTTCCATGGAACGTGCGCGAACAAGGGGCTTTATTGCTCCAGAAAAGGAAATATCTATCACCGGGACTCAGACTTCAGGCAATCGGCCCTCATGGTACTTTTGTCACTCGGTCGACTCGTTTACCGGCAAAGTCATTGCCCGCTGGACTGGGATTGAGCAGCCTCTGGGTATGTATGCCCTGGAAGATTCCAAAGCCGTAGCGCAAAACGCCCGAGGTCAGATGAATGTTACAGCGGACGAGCGTGTGATGAAGAAGGCCCGCAGTAGGATTTACCCACAGCCGAGAATTTAAATTAAACTGACGGGCTGAGAGCACACCTCCCTGCTGATCTATCACATGCACAAAGAAAAAAAGATCATCGGGAAGATTCTCGGTAATGGGGCGCCAATCGATTCGTAACATCAATGGAGAAGCGGTTTCGACCTGAACGCCGTCAATTGCAATTGCTTGTTCGAAAATCTCTGTCGCCTCACCTGAATCTCTATTAATCACCTGACTGGGCGGCGTTGCGGCACCGGTGTTTAGCAAGAAGTCTGCGTTTTCAGTCATAAACGTATCAGGCCAGGACTGACTCGCAGCCCATCCAGCGAAGGATCGCGCGAATAGCTTGGCGTCAACCACCTGTTTCATCGCCAGCTTTCCGGAGACGACGTTTTTGAGCCCAGACTCCTGATTTGCTTCGGTCAACCAGGCCGAGATCGTATCTACTTCCCCGTAAACCCCGGTCCGTTTCACTCCCGGCGCGGCGGCCTTTTGAACAGCAGAATCAGGAGGATGGTAGAGAATGAAGTCAGAACGAAAGACATCATCCAGGTGAACAACGGGCGCGTAAACCCAATCGGAAGGCGTATAAGTGCCGAAGGCCGGTTCCGCCGGGTGCAAAACTTTTTTTGTTAGACCCCAGCAAGTAATCGGCGAAACGTCCCAAGAGCACGCAAGATCATACAGCCCGAGGTCGCGTCCCTGTCTTTTGGACTCATGAAGGAGAAGATCAGTGAGAGTCCTCGTCTTCTTGCCATTCGACGAACTTAGATTCACTCCAAAGCGTTGCTGCCATGTTTGATCCAAGTGAGGAAGATATAGCATCAGCGTAAGCGCTCCGAACAACATCCCGCTCGATCCGTAAAGTAGCGCTCGAGCAAAAGGCGCATTTCGCCCGCGGATGGCATCTAGCAGGAAAATGGCCGTAAGGATGAAGCTGATAAATGCAAACGGAAAAAAGTATCTGACTTGACTCAGGTCAGCATACACAAGCCAGAAGAACACCCCTAGAGCCACCACGGCAGTCGCCAAGATAGGATCCAGGAATTTTGCGAGGAGCGCTAAACCGGAAGCGCGCGCCCGTAAACCGGAAGCGCGCGCCCGGATACCCACCCGCGCGACCGTTATCGCCCCAATAGCAGTAATCAGCCCAAAAAAAATAAGGTTAAGCCCAAAGCTAGGGAAAAGGACACTCGTTAGTCTCTTGACCGAAAGCGCAGACGCGAAATTGTCACGCAAGATCTTCATCGCCGTATTCCCGTATTGGATCGTGTCACGCGACATGTAGCCGGAATTTAGCGAGGCGACCAGGAACAGGGCGGTACCGAGCGACAATGTCGCTAAGAGACAAACAGCTCGAAATGAGAAGATGAGGCGGAACGCGCCGCTCAGCGACAGCGTGTCGCTGGAGGCCGACAGCTCTCTGGTTATCATCGATACTAACAGTACAACGATGATAATCGCCGCCACGATCGTGCCGGCGGGTTTAATCATCAGACAAAAGCCCGTTGTCAATGAAGCGAGCATCAGCAGCAGCCAGGAGCGCCGTTCCGCCCCACGATAACCGATTGCGAAGGCTAAAGCGGCGATACCGGCAAGGAAATTGTCTACAAGGCCCCAGTGAACTGGTGAGTTGGTTCCGTCGATAGCTTCGAAGTGATAGAAGCACGGCATAGTCGTCAAGATCAGCGCGACAGCCGCCAGGTCGAGATGCTCAGCAGTGGACATCTTCCCGCGGAACCGCACCACATAGAGCGCTGTGGCAATTGCCAGGATCGGGACGATAACAGATCGGGCCAGATATCCTTTAAAGTCTTCGGTGAATCCAAACGGATAGGAGAGGAAAATCGTCCCGGGAGGGCGAAAAACGGGTTGTAAATCTAAAGGGTTCTGCCAATGACCTGATGCCACCATGTCCCAAAACGCCTTCGCTTTCTGCATGTAATTGATTGGGTCATACATGGGCGGTTGAACGGACTCCTTGACGTGACGCCAAACACCAATGGAGAGAACCATCAGGCATAAGAAGAGCGCGAATGGAATTAGGAAGGCGAGAAAGCCTGTCTGCGCTCGTCTACCCGGTCCAGTCATCGTGGTGTCTTGGGAAGTAGTAGATTGATCAGACATGCGAATAGACTTCGATTGTATCCGTCGCCATTACTTCGGTCGTTCGCTCAAAGGAGGTTTTACCTGTCATCTCGGCGGCTACCGCAAAACGATGCATAGCTTCGGCGGGCGCAGTGCTGTGCCCTCTTTCAAACGAGGAACCGCTCTCTCCTTCTTGAATGAATTCGGTAAATGCCTGCGACATTAGAAACGCCTGGATTGGATCTCGATGTCGTTCGTGCCTTCGCCGCTCAAACGCTGTACCGCCATCGGCAAGCGCGAAGTATGTCAATTGAACTGGTCCAAGTCAACGGAAGGCGTATCCCAACGAAGACGTATGGGTGAATTCGCCGATGGCATTAGATGCAAGGTTGAGAGGCTTACTACCGGACAAGGCCTATCGTTCAAATCGCTGGACACTTAAGCGTTGTTGGGTTTTCTCGCAGAAAACTGCGACGCTGGATGCTGGACTGCGGCTCAATTTCTCCTGAAAAAAAGCAGCGTGGTTCGAATCCTCGCTTCCGGCGTTGGGATCATTTATGCCAACGATATTGCAAGGCCAGAGTCGCATCTTGTTTAAGTCGTTCAAAGATCACAGATCGCACGATGCCGGTGCTCCTGAAGCCTCTCGTCAAACGTGCCGATAAAATCCTGATGGGATTCCTCTTCAGCTTTTAGGGTGACAATGATCTAACGAAACCGCTAAAAGAATTAGCTCGACGCAGTGAAACAAATTAAGTGCCTGACCTCTTTGCGGTTTTTTGCGGCCTCAATGATCGTTGTCCTACACTCCGTTAACGCATTTCGGATCATGGACAACGCCAAGATCGTCTGGCCGCTTGGACAAGGCGTTTCTTTTTTCTTTGTGCTCTCGGGTTTCATCCTGACGTTTGTTTACCCGTCGCTGAGCCAGGGCAGGAACATAAGAAATTTCTACGTGGCTCGGGTAGCCAGGATCTGGCCAGCTCATTTTATGGCGTTTCTCTTGGTCTTGTTTTTGATTCCATCCGAAGGGTGGGTCTTAGAAGGCAAGCACCAATGGCAGATCGGGTTCATAAACCTTTTCCTTCTCCACGGTTGGATACCAGTGCCGACTTCCTATTTTTCATTCAACTGGGTCTCGTGGAGCATATCGACCGAGGCCTTTTTCTACCTTGCTTTCCCATTTCTGATCTGTCGACTAGACTGCAGTTGGCGGTGGAAGCTTCTTTGCACGGCTGCGTTTGTGGTCGCTACCCTGTGTTTGACTACCTTCCTAAGGTTACCTCCGTTTAATGCCGCGAACCTCTCTGTTGTAACGGCTCATGGTTTAGCATACATAAGCCCATTTGCCAGAATACTGGAGTTCGTGTTTGGAATGGCCGTAGCGACACTTTGCTTACGCTGGCGTACCCTTCGGATCGTCAGTTCGTCGCCGGCTTGGCTATGGACAATGTGCGAGGTTTTGGCCATCTCGTTTGCACTCACAAGTATCTGCTGTGTACCGCAGCTGGTTGGCACTTTGTTTGACGAGCGAAGGTACTACGCTTTTGAGGTCTATGGGAAGTCGTGCGGATCGTTTCTCGCTTTTGGTCTGTTGATCGGTGTCTTGTCGTTCGAACGAGGGATGCTGTCGCGGATTCTGTCTCTTCGCTTGCTGGTCCTCCTTGGAGAGATCAGCTATTCGGTCTACCTAGTGCACCAGATCATCGTGCGGTGGTACGAGGCGCACAAAGGAATGTTCACCTCTGTACCGAAAACGATGCTCTACATCGCGTACTGGCTCACCGTGTTGATCCTTTCCTTTCTAATCTGGCGGGTGGTTGAAAGGCCTTGTCAGCAATGGATTCGCGCGCTGTTTAGGTCTAAGCGTGGCCTCGTGCTCCAAAACGAGGGCGCGCGCCCGCACTCATTGTCGGGTTAGGATATTGTTACCAGGAGCCCTGACTCCGTGCGGAAAAGGGCAACTCAGGGAATTGCTGCCATCCGTTGAATTTTTGGATCCGCCACCGATCCGCCTCGTAACACATTGACGACCTCAGTGCGAACGGAATCACGAAGGCGTGAAAATCAGTTCGCGCTGGTCGGTCCTGGCCCAATTACCGAGCTAGCTTGAGCAGCAGCTTGATCAGCACGAGAATAGACCCCGATTGTATCGCTAGCCATCACTTCTGTCGTCCGCTCGAAGGAGGTTTTACGTGCCATCTCGACGGCCAGCCACCGATCGCTCGCAAAACGTTGCATAACTGCGGCGAGCGCGCCGCTGCTACCTCGTTCGAAGGAGAAACCGTTTTCTCCTTCTTGAATGAATTCGGTCATGCCGGCGACATTAGAAACAATTACCGGAGTGTGCGTGGCAAGCGCATTGAGCAACACCAGTGGGCTATTTTCGTACCAACGGGATGGGATGATCAGGACATCAATTTCTGACATGATCTGGGCCATCTGTTCTTTGGGAAACGTGCCGGCGAACTGGACCGCAAGCCCGTCGGCCGCCGACCTCAATCGGTTCATGTAGACTGGATCCTGGTCCGATGGACCGTAGATTCTCAACTTTGCGCGTCCCTTGCCCAGCCTACGCAGAGCATCAACCAGGATGTCGGTACCTTTATGGCGAGCGATTTGCCCGATGAACCCGAATAACGGCGTCCCGCCTGAGCGGTAAGGTTTAGGTGCGCGCGACACATCGACACCGAACCAAATGTTATGAGCGGGAACATTGAGTCCGTTCCTCTGGTAAGCGGCCTGCAGAAAGCGAGTAGGTGTTATCACGGCGCGATAGTTGGAGTAAGTCGCAAGCAGTGTATCAGGTCGCCAACGCAGATCCTGGACCAAACCATCGACAGGACCCGACCGCAATGGACGGAAGCTACACGCGTGGCTCACAAACGGTGCAATCCATTTCAAGCGCGGTGATGCTCCCGCCCATTTGATCCAAGGTTCGGCAGAAGGCGCGCGCGCAGCATCCTTCAGATAGCAAGCAAGACAATTGGTGCGCTTTAAATTCGGGCCCGCACACAGTTTTCCGTCGGCCGCTTCCAGCTTGTTGTTAAAACAAAACCCGAAGAAATCCGTTAATGTAGCGACGGTAGGAATCGCGAGTCCTTTGATAACTTCGAGAAGTACGGCGGTATGGTTGATCAAGTGGGTGACATGCACGAGATCGGGCTTGAGCTTTCGCAGCAGGTTCTCGAGCACTGGCCTCATTTCTTCCTGATAGTAAGTGTCCTTTACGCGAGTATTGGGCAGAAAATTCTTGTCGATACAGACTACAGGAATGTTGTTGTACTCGTATCGCGAGATCAATTCACCGGCGGACGGTTCCCCCGGAAATATAGCCGACACGACGACAGGATCGTGGCCGGTACGCTTTAGATGGCAGGCCAGATCATAGGTGTACGTTTCAGTCCCGTAAAAATGTGCCGGGAAGAAACAATGAACGAAAAAAGCGACTCTCATCGTGATTTCTTCCGAGACTCATAGGCTTCCTGGTAAAGCCTTCGGTAACTCTCTATCATTGCTTCAATCGAAAACAAAAAATTGGCACGTTCCCTATTTTTTAGGCCAACGGCTAATCGCTCTGCTCGGTCTTCGAGCAGGCGGACGATAATGTTGGCCAGCTTGACCGAATCGGCGGGTGGTGCCACGAGTGTGCCGTCCTCAACGATCTCCGAAATCGCGCCGACGTTATAGCCAACAACGGGAATACCCATATTCATTGCGAACACACCAACCTGGCCAAAACTCTCTTTCCAAACGGGGGCGACAAAGACGCTTAGCCGGCGAAAGACGTCGGGGAGGAGATGGTAAGCGACATATCCAGTGAACTCAAACGCTTGCTCGAGGCCGGCCTCGCGCACAGTTTGCATGTAGCGTTCTTGGAACGTTCCCCCGCCCACGATCAGCACACGCGTCCGTGGGCGACGCCGCACCACCTCGATAAAAGGCTCTATCGCTTGCAGATCGAGTTTATCATTTTCGAGTCGATAAACCATTCCAATGCAATCGTCCGGTACGTCATCGAGATTTTTGCGGGCGAAAAGTTCGAGGTTCGAGCCGGGGTATATGACCATTCCATGGCGATCTCCCGGACCAAAGGTTTCCAACACATAGTCGCTGACGTATACGTTTCTGAACACCGGCGCGGCAAACGGTGTGATCGGAGTGTTGATGTTTTGAATGATTTGACAGCCAAAATACTCTGCGGCGGCGAACACCTGCCGATACCAGGGCTCATCGCACTCGCCCCAGTAATGGACGTGCACGATATCTGGGCGAAAAGTTCTCATATGATCGAGCATCGGGTACGGCGAATTCAAGGAACGAAACTCCGCGATCCTTAATCCTTCGTAGGCAGGCGGTGATGGTATAAAGCTGGTGATGACTTCTTGGTCGTACTGATCTCCGAGATGCTCGATTAGGTCGACGACCAAACGCGAAGAACCGCCAGTCATGAAATTGGCGAGTGCGTAGAGGATGCGAGGGCGCTGCTCTACCCTGGGGCGAAGACTAGGCTGCTTCACTTGATAAGCCGCCGGAGTCTTTGTTACTCCTAGATTTGTTTCTTCCAGAGGTGCAGCTTGCGACGTGCTGTCATTCTCGCGCACCCGGCTAAAGAAATATGTCTGCAACTGATTCTTAGCAATGGACTTCAGGATAGAAGCTATTTTACCCACTTTACGCAGCGACCACCGATCCTCTCGAATGGCCCGTTCTAGCTGTACGAGGCTCGATGCTTCCAAGCTCCGAAGGTTCGCTGCCGTCGAGGTTAACAGGTGATCTAATTGCTGGTTACGAGAATTCAACTGATCGACCGCCAGGTTGAGACGTTCGATTTCCGCCCAATGACGTTCGATTTCCTCACCGCGACGTTCGATTTCTTCTCCGGCCGTCCTCATCGAGGTTAACAGGTGATCTAATTGCTGGTTACGAGAATTCAACTGATCGACCGCCAGGTTGAGACGTTCGATTTCCTCACCGCGACGTTCGATTTCTTCTCCGGCCGTCCTCAATAGGATATCCTTTTCCGCAAGGGTTCGGTTGAGTTTTTGGACCTCTTGCGTTTGCTGCTCCAGCGCCGCCGATTTTGCAGCCGCCCCTTCAAAAGCTTTGAAATGCTCAAGCTGTAAACGGTTGATGTAGTGTTCGGTTCGCATTTTCGAAGCGACCAGGTCCGCCTTATCGACGAAGTCGATCACGGGAAGATCGGGCAACTGGCCATTACAACAGATTGCGATAAACGCCGCGGGGGGCGACGTCTTGTCGGTGTCATCCAAGGCTTCCACTCGCGCATTGGTTGCCTGTGCTTCCATCCCAGGTGTAATAAGCGCGCCCGCGTGGATGAATTGATAATTTAGCCGAATGTGCTGGAAATGCTCACTCAGCAGCCCCACGAACTCCTCTTTGATCATCTCCCGCAAGTGAAAGGGATTTTCGCCGTAGAGCTTGGTAACTGCAGGATTGGGCGTCGAAATCAGGAGGATCCCATCCTTCTTCAAAAGCCGAGCAATTGACGCGATCGTCGCACGTTGAATTGGTTCAGTCACGTGCTCGATCATTTCAAAACAGGTGATCAGATCGAAACTTTCGGGAGCAAAACCTGCCCCGAGATCGGTTCTCGCACAGAATGAAAGGTTCTTTTCGTGATGCGCACGTTGTGCCCATTCGATTGTCGATTGGTCAATATCCAAACCGGTGACGGATGTCGCGCCGGCGCGGGCAAGCATGGCGGTGCCATAGCCAGTGCCACAGCCGAGGTCGAGAACAGTTTTCTGGAACGCGAGCCTGCCAGCCAACAGGTAGCGTGGGAAATGCTCATACGAAGCAAGCTCCGACCAAGTGCCAGGAACATATCGTTCCTTCATAAAAGAATGAAAATCACTACTAGAAACGACGGCTGCGATATCCGCCCCATCAGATTCCACGTCCGACTCAGTTGATTCATCCCAAGAAGACCTCGCCGTCTCGCCCGTCAGTCTGTGCAGGCCTGATATCTCGACATGGCTAAAGCGCAGTTTGGACAACATCAGCTTCAAAGAATTCGCCGAGAAGGAAACAAATCGCGCGGGCTCTCTGTCGCCCGGAGAATCGGAAGAATTGATCGAGTACGCAATTGGCGTAGAAATAACTACCGTTGTCTTGGGCTGGATCGCACCGCGAGCGAATAGCGCATACAACAATCCCATTGGATCCGGGCAGTATTCCAGCACATCAAGTAGTAGGATAACGTCAAAAACGTGGGGAATCAGATGCTCGACCCGATCGGTCAAAAACGCGACCGTACCCAGACGCTGCTGAGCAGAGGCTAGATCAATATCGGAAGGTTCCACGCCAAAGCATTTCCAGCCGCGGTCGAAGGCCTTCGCTAAACGTGACCCATCGCCACAGCCCACATCCAATAAGGATAACGTTTCGCCTTCCCGTTCGAATCTAGCGAGAAACTCACCATCCCATTCAATTCTAGAGTTATGTTGGCCGCGAGAGACGAAGAGTTCCTCGCTCGGCGCCGGAAATACGAAATCTGTTGCGCAAGAGAGGCAGCGCCACACGGCTACTGTGCCGATTCCGTATTGCAACGCCGTATCCTCGTTGCCGCACAGTATACATCGCGGAGACGTTGAGTATTGGCTTTGCTCTTTCATGGGCTGCCTTCTTTCCAAACGTGTCGCCTTATGGAACCTTGGATGCCAGACATTGCCAGTTCAGCGTGTCCTCCATATCTTGATATTTCCGATCCAGAAATGGAGCGATCCAGTTTACGATTCGATACACAATACGGGCCTTGATGCCCCGTTCAGCCAGGTGGTCAAGAAAAATCTGTCCCATTAGCACGTAAACACCGCCGCAAGGTTCAAGATTTTTGATAGCAAAACCATGTTTTTCGAGTAATCGAGTCAGGCCAAAGCGTGTAAACCGCAGGAAATCGTACGGTGCTTCGTGGTGGCGCCAATGCATTGGCGCGGTCACCACTAACGTGCCGTTCGGCCTCAGCACTCGGCGGCATTCGGCGAGATAGGCGTCGACATCTGGTACGTGTTCAATCGTTTGCGTGGATAGGACTGTGTCAACGCTCTGGTCGGGCAAGGGAACTGGCTCACCCGGAATAAGCTCGAGATCGAGTTTGATTCCGGCAGCAGCAACTACGTCAGCTCCGATGTAGCGTTCAACGTATGGCGCGAACACCTCCCTATACGGCTGGCCGCCACATCCGTAATCAAGTAGCGTCCCGCGTACAGCCTGGACCGCGTGCGCCCGCATCCAGCGGTCAATGATGCTCATGCTCAACGCCAGGTAGTGGTGGTGGTCGGGCGCCGGTCTGGGGTCAACTTGCCGGACAAGCCTGGGAAGCGCTTCGTGTAGTCGGGAATCCTCTGTATCCTTCATACCGCTCGTCCAGCCGCGCTCACAGTTTCTGCGCTTGCAATGAATGGTGAGCTTGGATTCTGTCTCTGGAGTTCAGCGGTTGGAACTCGGGAACTCTCAACACTGATTCGATGCATTGGCGACCAACTTCTGCTTCCAAGTCTCGATTATATACTACGCGGCGATCATCCAGGTAAGCAAGCGCCTACGTCGCGATGACGAGGGTTTAATATTTTACTCATTTTGCAAAATCCGCTAACAAGCCCCTATGGAACTCGATAGCTTCCTCGATTATTTTGTCGCAAGGCGGCGGGCGTGCACAACCATCGATTCCGTGAGGTATACGAGCCAGACTTGCCCCCGAGCTCGGGCATGGCAGTCGGGCCTCGAAGAATTCGTCCGTCGGAGGTTCTCCATGCAGCGGCTCTGGCAATAGGTCGGGAATGGTGCGGCCTATCCCACAAAATCGTAAGTCGTCGTCTTGCTCATCCTGCTGCGCTACTGTCCGCTTATCAATTTAAGTAGGTGAGCCTCCTTTATGCGCAACCGCTGAACAAGGCGCAAATGCCTACGTCTCAAAGAGCACGGTTTAAAGGCAGTCAATACACTACCGGAATTAATCGGCTAGACCATAGCGGGCTTAGATGCCTGTGATTCTGAACTGCCTTCCTGGGCAACCGGAGGTGCGTTGTTCTGGGCGATTTCCTTCCAAAGCTGTTTTTTAGCGTTCGAAAAGAAAGTCTTCTTATCGAGACAGAACCTTGATAGGACATTGCCCGCTAGATCCACAAAATCGCCTAGTAGAATCACAAACACAGAGTCTGGAATTACGAAGGTTCTATGTTTGACCTTTTGATGGGCTAAGAGCGTCTCTATATTGCTAAGAGCATCGAAGATATATTGAGCATCATGCAGCGCTACAACTGAACTTTCTTTTGCGAATTGCCAAACGGTGAGAAAATCCTTGAACACCGCCGTGTTCGTATGCTCAGCGTCAATGAAAATAAAATCACAGCCGAGAGCGATCTGATTAGTTGTGAGTTCCGCTGCCTCGATATCAAAGGTTTGCAACTTGAGCATGGAAGAGAGAGGGAGATGTTGCTCCAGAGTTGCGACCATTTCCGGTGTGCTACCCGGCACATAGTCGTAAGTCCTCCCCCGCTCATCCAGTTGCGAAGCCGCCCGCTTATCGATTGAGTAGGCGAGGCGACATTCCGGATCAGCCAAATGCGGCAGCAATGTGCCGCCCAGGAAGGAGCCAACCTCCAGATAGGTGTAATTCCGAGCGTTTCTACGCACGATATTCTGGAGAGAGATTAAAGACTTTTTGTCGCCATCTCCTGTCTGGCTCGGTATTTTAAAGATAGCTAAGTTACCTTGCTCTATCAGACAGGACGATTCCGCAAAGAAGCTTTTAGTTTCCATAGCTGTAATATCCTGCTTGAACATCGCCCCGCGAAGTATCCACTGTATCGCAACGAGTGTCCAATCCGCAGCGTATCGCCGCTTCGCAAACCGCGAAACAGGATGCACTGGCCACGCCGCTACCTCCCTCACGCCAGAACGGCTCGTCGAGGTCCGGTCTCAAGAGGTAGAGCAACGTTTCGGTTTCCATGGAATGGGTCGCAGCCGTGGTCATTGACGATCCGGTTCGAAAAAGCTTTGCTTCATCAGGTGAAAGCCTGCGCTAGGGAAAATGCCGTTTCAAGTTCTAAGCGGGCTCCAAGCAGCGCGCAGGAGTCTGCGCTTTCTGTCCCAGCGAGAGAAAATCGATTTCGAATCAAGAGCGGAGAAACTTTTTGAAGTTTACTTCCACCTGTGCAAGAGGGTCATCCTCGTGCGTCTTTCTTTGAAACGGTTGGTGATTATCGGTGCGCGCGGTAAGATCGCAACCGAGTTGAGCCGGCACGCGATCCGCAACGAAATTCCGTGTGCGCTCTTCTCTCGAGCTGGAGCGAAGGATATCTCCCCAATCGACGACTTGTTCACTCCGGGCGTCTGGACGAGTGGCGACACGTTTGTGCACACCGCGTGGAGCACGGTCCCCTTCACGTCCGAACAAAACCCCGGGGTGGAGTGGCAGGTGGATATTCCTTTGCTGGTGCGAATTGTTAAGTTTATCGGCAGTCTTCCCGCTGCTGGACGCCCGCATTTCTGTTTTCTTTCATCGGGTGGGACAGTTTATGGTGAGGCTGCGGCCAAGCCAAACGTCGAGACCGATCCCTTGCATCCGAAAGGATGGCATGGCATCGCGAAGAAGGGAGCCGAAGAAATCATTACCGCCCTCTGTCGCCATTTTGAGATGCCTGCTTGCATCATGCGAATCTCCAATCCTTACGGATTTTCTGTCAGCAGCGTCAAACCGCAGGGCATCATCCAGCACGCGCTTCGGGCAGCGATTAAGGGAGACGACCTGAGACTCTGGGGAGACGGATCTGCCATCAAAGACTTTATTTTTTCGGAGGATCTCGCGACTGTGATGTTGGCCCTGCTTCGACGTCGGGTCTCTGGAATCTTCAATGTTGGTTCCGGCGAGTCCACCAGCGTAAGACAGATCATCGAGCTGGCCGAGAAAGTCACTCAAAAGAAAATCAATTTGACCTACGAAGATCCTTTCGCGTGGGACGTGCAACGGAGTCGTCTGGATATCACAAAGCTGCAAAAGGTTACCGACTGGCGACCACTAGTTGGTTTGGAGCAGGGGATTCTCGCGGCTTACAATGCAATGAACGGAGGAAGCTGAGCATCCCCCCTTTAAAGGGGCTGTTGACTGTTTACCAGATTTTTCCACGGTTTACTACGGGACAGAGCGATATACGCTCGATTTTAGCGACGGAACTGGTTCGAGCCGGACACAATATTGTCATTCTAACGGCGAGTCAGGTTCCCGAAGATTCCACCGGCGCGGATGTTATCGAATACGAGTACGCTGGGCTTCGAGTGTTAGCCATTGACCTTGTGCACAATCGAAAGCGGGAGTTCTCAGCGAGCTATCACCGTCCGGATTTGAATGACTTGTTTGCTCGAATTTTACTCACAGAATGTCCGGACGTGGTCCATTGCGCACATCTTTGTTTCTTCCAAGTCCAAAGATCTATAGTGTTCTGGGCAAAATCGACGTGCTGGTTCTTCCTTCGATTTGGTCAGAGAATGCTGCTCTCGTTCTACTCGGGGCTTGGGCGTCGCGGACGTTTGTGGCGGCTTCCGACGGTGCCGGAATGACGGAATTCAATGAACCGGGAAAAACAGGGCTAATTTTCGCCGCCAACTCCACTGAGGCTGGGGTTTTCAATCGTTCGATCGAGTCGCTTGGGAATCGCCATCGGATATGATGCGACTGGCAACCGCGAGATGATTTAGAGGAGGGCATCGTCGCTACTCGCGGAGCGGTGACCGAGCTCAATCGTCAACCATTTACGAATCAGCGGTCGAGCACGAAGCGTCGGCTCGCTTTCTTTTCGCACAAGGATTTTCTAATTTACCGTAACAGCGCCTTGTAAATTTAACATATGTTAGATAGTCCTGGAGCCGGCAAATTCATCGGCTCTATGTTTCCCATCCTGTCTGCACCGGGCGCTGCCGACTCTACCAATACCGAAGAACCCGTTTTCATTATCGGAGCGCCTCGCACCGGCTCGTCTTTCTTGGTTCACGCCCTGAGGGAGGCCGCCGGCTTTGGCGGTTTCGCCGAGGGCCATCTCACGCCACTTATGACGCAGTTGGACTCTGTTGCGGCAGCATATTACGCACAGATGAGGCAACAGGGTCTTCTCGATATTCCTGAAAACATGATCGCCAACGTATCAGAGGTGGACTTTAGAGCAACGCTGGCAGGTATGTTCGCGCTCTTCAAAGATCGATTACCGCGCAGTCGCAGATGGCTCGACAAAACCGTAAACGCCGAGGCGATTGGGGCGCTTCCCTACGTGTTGTCGATATGGCCGCGTGCAAAAATCATTTATCTAACGCGCAATGGCATCACAACCGTGACCGCCATCGAGCGATACTTCGGACTGGGCTTTCGCGATGTCTGCCTCGGCTGGGCAAATTGCGGCGAGCAGTGGGACCGCATTTGTCCGAAGCTTCCGCCAGGAAGCTTCATGGAGATAAGGCACGAAGATCTCGTCCAGCATCCGCTTGGTGTGGCCACGCAAATCGGGGAATTTATCGGCCTGGCGGCGAAGGACCTGGCGTCATTTGTTTCGTTTGTGGAACCAAGGAGCGCGAAATGGTCGAGTGAACGTGGTGTGCCACCAGAATTGACCGATCTTGATTGGCCGGTCGCGCGCTTATTCACGTTTTTGAGCATATGCGGTAACCAAATGTGCCAGCAAGGCTATGCCTCAAAGGACGAAGGGCTTTGTGAGTTTGATCGCGAATCAATCGATGCACGGCGAGTAAAGATACTCGACGTAGACGACGCCGATTATTTCCAGCTCTCGGGCGACGGATTTTTCATCGTTCCCGGGCAAGAGCGGGCGGCAACAGCGGTCCTAGCCGGCCTCGAGACTCGCGGCTTGACCCATTTCGAGGCTGAGCTGCATGTCGCGCATCCAAATGCAGAGGCAGTTCGGTTTGAGTTCATTGGCATCGACAACCGCACTGGAGCGATCGTGTTCCTGCACGTGGAAGAACTGAGGGCTCTTGAATTGCGGCACTTACGCGTAGCGCTCGATCAGCAAATTACCAGTCTGGACGTACTGATCCGCGTCGTGAAGGGTATCTCCGCGAACTCAAATTCGTACGCGTGGAGCAAGGTAAGCGCAATGTGTCTCAGTCGGGGGCACTCAAGCCCGAACGATACATCCATGCCGAGACAGTAGATCATCGCCACTCGGTTGCCTCAATGCCAGGAGCTGAGGGACGAATGGCCTCTCGACTGTTTTCGAGCTCGACGCTCAGCCGTTTCTAGCCCGGCGGCAGAAATAGGAACTTCATTGTTTATAAACCAAATCCGGCGTCGGCCGGTAAATTTACGTGCGTACATTCAATATTCGTGGAAACGATGTGTCCCTAGGCGAATCGTCGAACCGCAACGCAAGCATGAGATCCTGGAACTTTTTTTCAATTTTCTTTAACCACCGGTCTCTAATCGAGCAATTTCTCAGGAGAGAGATCGCCGGCCAGTATAAAGGGACCACCCTCGGGCCATTCCTCTCTTTCTTGGTTCCGCTCGCGATGCTCGCGATCTACACCTTTGTATTTGGTGCTGTCTTCCACAGTCGATTCGGCTATTCGCAAACGGAGGGGGTATTCGATTTCGGTCTCGGCCTCTTCTGCGGATTGAACCTGTTCAACTTCCTGGCCGAAGTCATCACTCGCTCTCCCAGCTTGATCCTGCAGCAGCCCAACTACGTGAAAAAAGTGGTGTTTCCGCTCGAAATCTTTCCGGTCACAACGGTTGGTGCAGCCCTTTTTCATTTTTTGATGGCGAACGTTCCTCTGCTCATTGGTTTTATAATCATCGATCACCGTTTCCCTTTCGGATTTGTCTGGCTCCTCGTTGTAGCATTGCCGTTGGCGTTCGGGGCACTCGGTGTCTCCTGGATCCTGTCAGCACTTGGGGTTTTTGTGCGTGACATTTCCGCCTTACTGCCGCCGATCTTGACCATGGTGATGTTCGGCAGCGCCATTTTTTACCCGATCAGCGCGGCTCCCGCGTTTGCCCGATCATTTTTAGCCCTGAATCCTCTGGCCCTGCTGGTTGATAGCGCCCGGCAGGCGCTGTTTCTGGGCCGGCCGCCCGGTTTGTTTGGATTCAGCGCACTGGCGTTTTTGGGGCTCTTCCTGGCCTGCATCGGCTATGCTTTCTTCTTGAAAGCAAAACCCGCGTTTGCGGACGTGATATGAGCATGAATTCCTCAGTTTCTGAGGAGGTCGAGGTGAAGAGTAGCGAAAGCGAAGCCGAGCTTCTGCTCGATGTCCGCGCCGTTTCCAAAATATACCATCTCTGGGAGTCGCCGCGCGCGCGACTCATTTACGGCTTGTGGAGCCAGGTGCCGGCTTGGGCGCCGCGCCCTCTCCGAACAACTGCAGAAACGCAAAAGGCAAAATTGGGCCGCAACTTTTATGCGCTTCGGGATGTTTCCCTCGACTTGCACCGAGGTGAAAGCATCGCGATCCTGGGTCGCAACGGCAGCGGCAAGAGCACGTTGCTGCAGCTCATTTGCGGGACATTGCGACCATCGGAAGGAACTGTCTCCCGGCATTGTCATCGGGTCGCCGCGCTCTTGGAGCTAGGGAGCGGCTTTAATCCGGAGTTTACCGGCCGGGAAAACGTTTATCTCAATGGAGCGGTGCTAGGATTGGCAAAGGATGAAGTCGACGCCAAATTCGATCAAATCCTGGAGTTTGCTGAGATCGATCAATTTATTGATCAGCCGGTGAAAACCTACTCAAGCGGAATGATGGTCCGGCTGGCATTCGCAGTTCAGGTTCAACTGGATCCCGAGCTGCTCATCGTCGACGAAGCCCTTTCCGTCGGCGACGTCTTTTTTCAGCAGAAATGTTTTGCACACATGCGCCGGCTCAAGGAACGCGGCTGCTCGTTTTTGATCGTCAGCCACGATACCGTCGCGATCCAGCAGTTTTGTGATCGAGGCACGGCCAGCTTAATCCGCTGGAGTTGTACTGATGAATCGGGAAAGACAGCCGATCAATTCTTCGAAAACCAAAAAATTCGGCTATTCGCGGAGTTCGAATGCACAGTACCTGTTCACGAAGCGAGTCCAGGATTAGCAATTCGCGACAGGACCGGTCAGTTGATCCACGCAAAGCACTTGTATCAGATGCGCCCTGACACAAAGATCGGGGCGGATGCGCCGTTTTTCCTTTTGTGCGAGTTTTCTTTCGTCTGTCGGCTCACGCCAGGAGAATACACTGTCGAATTTGGCTTAGTTGATATTTCCTCGGCACCGGACGAAAGCGGGGTTGGTTCGAGAGATACACCCATCGACGAATCTTCCTCCAATCTTTACTGGGGTCGGCCCGTGGGACGCTTCACAGTTGTTCCTCAGAGGATCGATCCGATAAGGCGCAGAGGCCATTTCGGCATGGTCGACTTCGAAGCCGAAAGCCGTTTCAAACTTCGGAGAGCCGATTCATCCTAACCCGACACGTGAAGTAGTGGGCCTCCATCGGCGTGTCGGCGAAACGGCGAAACGGCGAAACGGCGAAACGGCGAAACGGCGAAACGGCGAAACGGCGAAACGGCGAAACGGCGAATAGTCGTGTATACGCCTTCGCTATGTCGAGAACCAAAAGCTCAAATTGATGGACGTCACGCAGCATTTACTCGCGGCGAGTCTGCAGTGCATGGGGCGAGGCCTGTGCTTGACATCATGGTGACGTGAGTCATCATCATGATGCATGCGCACGACCATTTCGCTCGATGAAGCCCTGCTGAAGCAGGCCCGCCAGATCGCTTTGGATCGGGGGATTTCACTGAACGAACTCGTCGTCACAGCTCTGCGCCTGGAACTGTATCGCGCAACCAAGCCGCATCGAAAGAAACAGATAACACTTCCCACGTTCCGCGGTCGCGGCCTCCGGCCAGGGGTTGACCTAGACGACAGCGCCAGCCTGGAAGACATCATGAATGAAGCTCCTTGATGTTAATGTCTTCGTTTACGCACATCGGGAGGATGCTCCTCAGCACAGCAGGTACAGAGCCTGGTTGGAAGAGCTCCTCGGCACGCAGGAGCCCTTCGCGGTGGCTGACTTGGTACTTAACGGTTTTTTGCGTGTCGTAACCCATCCGAGAATCTTCGATCCTCCGACAGATCTCGAATTAGCACTCGGGTTCATTGAGACCGTTCGTGAGTCTGCGGATCGCGTCCCGGTCGCTCCCGGTCCTGAGCATTGGTCGATCTTCGTAAGACTAGCGCGAGAATCGGGCTGTCGCGGAAATCTCATTCCCGATGCATTTCTGGCAGCGATGGCGATTGAATCGGGTTGCACATGGATCACCACCGATCGCGACTATAGTCGATTCAAGGGCCTCAGCTGGCGCCATCCGTTGGGAACGTAGAAGCGGCCGAAGCGCCAGTATCTGCTTCGGGTGGCGAGCGAGAGGACGTAGCGTTTGGCGCTTGGCGTTTGGCGAAACGGCGAAACGGCGATACGGCGATACGGCGATACGACCCAGAGGGTCAAGGAAACTTAGCCCAGGCTTCTTCAGCCTGGGTGGTTGTGTTTTTGGCGGATAAGGTCTGAAGGACCGCGAGAAAGCTTGCTGCCCCAATTGCGATCACGAACTGGAAACTGATTTTGGAGTTTGCAGACCGGTCGCGTTATAAAAAGCACAAAGACGCCAAGACGGACTTGATGAATCAAAGCAAACTGTTTTCAAACTCTTCCCTGGAAAAGACTTTTGTGCTACATTTTAGGCGCACGATGAAAACCGCCACTGTCCGCGAATTGCGCAATCGTTACACCCAATTGTTGGAGTGGCTCGAGGCCGGTGAAGAAATCCGTATCACCCGGCGCGGCGTTGTCATCGCCCGTTTGGTCCCTGAGAACCACTCCAAAGCTCGACGAGCAGTCGATTGGCCCCAGAGCGCAGCTTTTGCCCTGGACCGGCTAAAACTGCGCCCCCTAACGGCAAAGGAAAGCGCCGAGCTCCTTGATTACAACAAGGGCTCATACTAAGGCATGATCAGTTGCGACACCTCCTTCTTGCATTCGCTCTATGTAGTGGACGTTCATACGCCAAAAGCGCGGGCGAGACTCCAACGAATCAGACGGCCTGAGGGACTGCTTCTTTCACCATTTAATCAGTACGAGTTGCCCAATGCCGTTAGGCTGAGCGTATTTCGAGGCTTGCGTGATGCGGCGGCTGGTGAAGCTATCTTAGCCGCCTTTGAGGCAGATGTAGCCAGTGGCCATTTTGATCTGCCTACGTGCAATCTCGCAAGTGTGCTCATCGAGGCCAAGCGCCTGAGCGCCATCCACACCGCGACTGGTGGTTACAGAGCGTTCGACATTTTGCATGTCGCGGCAGCACTGCATTTAGGTGCTAACGAATTTCTTACCTTCGATTCTAATCAACGTGAGTTGGCGCTCGCGGCTGGAATCAAGCCAGGACCTTGACTATCGAAGCCCCACATAG
>WNFR01002411.1_pt1 | contig 19511 bp, 16 predicted proteins | sample 5400221 | NCBI WGS metagenome assembly WNFR01 (sample SAMN13153357, study PRJNA577476) | soil metagenome | isolation source: 40 cm soil under Madrone tree | place: USA:California | collected 2016-06-14 | reverse complement strand
AGTTCAGCCTTCCCGGCGCGGAGGGTATTCACAGGTTAGCACAGGCATGAGGGGCTCCCAAATTCCCGTTTAATCAGATTGGCAAAGCCTTTGAAGGCGTGCTGCTTTCATTTCCCAGATCTTGTGCACCACGGCCCTGCCCACTTCTCCACTTGATTGATGTGATCGAGGGGGGACATACTGAGTCCCTCCCCGTTGCACGCTTCTTTCTCGGAATGGTAATCTCGCCTTCTACTGCTTTCGAGCGGGAGTAGTTCAGCGGTAGAACGCCAGCTTCCCAAGCTGGATGTCGCCGGTTCGATCCCGGTCTCCCGCTCCAATTTTTCTTCAGCACAGGTGCAATCATGCGCCTACGAATTTTTCACTGGCGTGAGTCTCCACAATATCAAATGAAATTGAATTGATTCCGGAGTACGATTTGCAGCATGTCTCTGTCTCGCCGGTCGTTCCTTGCTCTATCAACCACACTTCCATGGGCACTTGCCGCTCGAGGCTCTCGATCCGCTCCAGTTGGCCTCGAGCTGTACTCGGTTCGTGAGGCGCTCAAAGGAGACCCCGAGGGCACGGTGCGTTCTGTTGCACAAATGGGGTACGAGTGCGTCGAATTCTACGCTCCTTATTTCGAGTGGAGTGAAAGCCAGACCAAACAGGTGCGCAAGCTGCTCGACGACCTCGGCATTCGCTGCTTCTCGACCCACAACGACGAGCGATACTTTAGCCCCGACAACATTCATCGTGCCCGCGACCTTAACCTAATCCTGGGGACTAAGTACATGGTTATGGCCAGCTCTCAGCCTAAGCCCGGGTTAGATGGATGGAGGGCGATAGCAGATGAGCTGAATTCCGCGGCCGAACAGCTGGAGCCATCGGGACTCAAGCCCGGCTATCACAATCACCAGCCTGAGTTCGCACTGGTTGAAGGCACACGTCCAATTGAGATCCTCGCCAAGAACACAAAGCCATCGGTCATGCTCCAGCTCGACGTTGGTACCTGCCTCGAGGCTGGGTCAGATCCAGTCGCGTGGATTCGCTCGAACCCAGGACGAATCCGCTCCATTCATTTGAAGGACTGGTCTCCACAGAAGGGCTACAGCGTTTTATTCGGCGAAGGCGTAGCTGATTGGAAGAGCATCTTCGCCGCTGCCGAAAGCGTCGGCGGGGTCGAGTACTATCTGTTGGAGCAGGAAGGCAGCCGCTTCCCGGAACTTGAAACCGTACGTCGCTGCCTCCAGTCTTTCCGCGCTGTGCAGTCGTGATCTTGCCAAGTTGGTAACAAAACCCCCTATGAGGAGTCTAATCGCCACCATGTTCATGTTCTCTCTGCGGTTCATTTCATCCGTGCTTCTCATTGCTGGCACTGCCCTTCCGGCATGCGCTGCTGAAATGCCGCGATTGATCAAGAAGGACGGACGCTTTGCCTTGCTTGTAGATGGGAAGCCCTATCTCATCCTCGGCGCACAGATCAATAACTCGAGTGCTTGGCCGGCATCACTGTCTGAAGTATGGCCGGCGATCGAGGCCATGCATGCCAATGCTGTGGAAGCGCCGGTTTACTGGGAGCAGATGGAGCCACAGCCTGGAAAGCTCGACTTCTCAGTTGTGGACGAACTCGTGAAGCAGGCACGCGAGCACCAGGCGCATCTGGTGCTGCTTTGGTTCGGCACCTGGAAGAATGGGAGGATGCACTATGTGCCTGAGTGGATCAAGGTTGACCCAAAACACTATCCGAGGATGATTGACGCGCGAAGCGAGCCAATTGATGTTTTGTCTCCCAATGCGCCGGCGAACCTCGAGGCGGACAAAAAGGCTTTCGTCGCACTCATGCGCCATCTGCGAGAGATTGATGGCGACGAGCATACGGTGCTTCTCGTGCAGGTTGAAAATGAGTCAGGATCGTTAGGCGCTGTGCGTGATTTTTCAGCGCTCGCAGAAAAACAATTTCAGGAGCAAGTCCCCGCTGATCTGGTAAAAGCGCTGCATAAGCCTGCCGGGACCTGGAAGCAAGTCTTTGGCGCCGACGCCGACGAGACTTTCGCGGCGTACTCGGTTTCACACTACATAAATGAGATTGCACTGGCCGGAAAGGCTGAGTCTCCGCTGCCGATGTACGTGAATGTGTGGTTGAAATTTGCCCCAACCAACTTGCCTGGCCTGAACTATCCAAGCGGCGGTACGACCTACAACATGCTCGACGTGTGGAAGGCAGCAGCTCCAGCCATAGACATGATCGGACCCGACATTTATTCCGACGATTCTGATTTCTACCGCGCTACTCTGCGCGCATATCACCGTCCGGACAATCCCACATGGGTCCCAGAAACAGGGGGAGACGACGTTTATGCCCATTACTTCTTCTATGCTTTGGGCGAAGGCGCCATTGGATTCTCACCTTTTGGAATTGACTACACCGGTTGGACCATAACCGACGCCAAGGCGCCCGCTCTTCATGCCGAGAACTACGCTTTGATTGGCCCTATAAACCGCGAGATCGCGCGGTTGAATTTCGAAGGCAAGTTGAAGACGGCAGTCGAGGAGGAAGGTGCCCATCAGACATCCCTTGATTTCGGAAAGTGGCAGGCGACCGTTTCCTTCGGATATCCGCAATTCGATGGCGGCCCCAAGCCGCCCGGCACCAAGGACCACCATGGCCGTGCCCTGGTTGCGCAACTTTCTCCAGACGAGTTCCTGGTCACAGGAATCGATGCCCGCGTAGAGTTCCATGTTCCCTCAACATCCACCGCGCACATGCAAATTCTCCGCGTGGAAGAGGGCCGTTATGAAGACAACAACTGGAAAATTCTTCGCCTCTGGAATGGGGACCAGACCGACTTCGGACTGAATTTTACCCATCAGGGGAAAGTGGTCCACGCTCGTCTCGGAACCTATTGAGGTTGCAATTCATTGGGACGCTTCGGAATGCTAATCTCAGTAGCAGATGGCACTCGTCATTCGCAGATCCAAAATTCACGCCGATGGCGTCTATACAACGGCTCCAATCAAGAGACGCGTGCTGGTCGCTGAATACACCGGACCGCGCCTGACCAACGCGCAGGCCGACACTATCTACGAGCATTCTCCTCGAACCTATCTTTTCGGGCTTGTCGACGGCGAACGCGTAATCGATGGAGATGGCATAGCCGCGTTCATCAATCACTCCTGCGATCCGAATTGTGAAGCTGATGAAATTAAAGGACGGGTGATCATCCGGACGATACGAAATATCCGCGCTGATGAGGAACTGGCCTACGACTACAACTTGTATGACGGCGATCTGGATGACGCTGCTCCCTGCTTTTGTGGAGCGAAAAAATGTCGCGGCAGCATGTACTCAGAAAAAGAACTGGCGAGGCGACGGAAACTGGCCAGGAAGAAGAAGTCTGCCAGCTAAGCAATCCTCTGGTCGGGGGAAGCGGCCGAGGCAATCAGCGGAAGTCCGGTATCTTGGCCGGACGAATCGCCTCCCGATTTTGAATCGACAACTGGACCCGAGGCCAGGGCTGCATTCAGAAAGGCTTCCGCCCAAACCTGAACGCTATAGGTGCGGACAACATCACGCAGCAGCCGCATTCGTGCGCGTTTTTCCTCCACCGGCATCACGCACGCGCGGTGAATGGCTTCCGCAATTCCGGCCAGATCATTCGGATTGATAACAATTGCACCATGTTGCAGCTCGGCCGCGGCTCCGGCAAATTCGCTGATAATTACAACTCCGCATTCGTCCACTTGAGCTGCACAGAACTCCTTGGCCACCAGGTTCATTCCGTCTTTCAAGGAAGTGATTAGGGCAATGTCGGCGGCGCGGTAGTACGTAAGAAGCTGCTTGCGGGTCAGATTGCGGTGCATGTAATGGATGGGCACCCATCCGGCCTCAGTGAACTCGCCGTTTATCTGGCTGACCAGCAACTCAACTTCGCGACGCAGCTGTTTGTAGTTGGGAATCTCTTCCCGGCTGGGAACCACGACCTGCGTAAGGGTGACGCGATGCCGTAGCTCCGGAAACCTCCGCAGCAGGATTCGAAACGCCTTCAGGCGCTCCGGTATGCCCTTGGTGTAATCCATGCGGTCCACACCCAGCACCAGGAAATTGTTCGACAGCTCCCGCCTCAACTGCTGCACCGCAGATTCCACCTCGTGACTGGCAGCGTGCCCGGCAAATTCCTCGAACGAGATGCTGATAGGGAAGGTCGCAACTCGCGCCCGGCGGCCGTAATGAACGATGACGTTGTCGCCGTCCTCTCGCGAGCAGGCGGCATCGGGAAGAATGCGTTCCAGGCAACTCATGAAATTGTAGCGGTCGTGGTCCGTCTGGAACCCAAGCAGGTCATATTGCAACAGGGACCGCAAGATGGACTTCCGCCACGGCAGCTTTTCAAAAATATCCGGAGCCGGAAACGGGATATGAAGAAAGAAACCAGTGCGGGCGGAGCAGCCCGCCTCCCGAAGATAACGCCCCATGAGCATCAGGTGATAGTCGTGGGCCCAGATCAAATCTTTGCTGGTGGCCATCTCGGCCGTAGTCTGCGCAAACTTGCGGTTCACTCGCTGGTACATCTCCCAGAATTCGGGATCGAAATCGCAGCGCGATGGCATGTCGTGGAATAAGGGCCAGATAATCTCGTTGGCGAAGCCGGAGTAAAACTTAGTAACTTCCTCGCGCGAAAGCGAAACCGGATGAAAAGTGTGCGAGCGGCCCCGCGCCGCCCTCCCAAGAAGGCTGACGGCAGTTTCCGAGTCCACAGCCCCGGCCCAGCCAATCCAGACGCCATGCTGCGTGCGCCAGATGCTGTCGAGCGCCGAAGCAAGTCCTCCGGAGCTGGCGCTAAGCCGTGGATGTCCAGCGCGGATCTTTATCTCGACCGGTAACCGGTTCGAGACGTTGATTAACCGTCCTTCCAGCAGCTTCATGCTTCCGCTCCACAGGCAAGTAGCCAGTCCCGCAGAAACCGGCCTAATTCATCGGGTGGCCGCAACCAAACATCGGCCAAAGTGGGCCGAAGTTCAGGGCGGACTAAGATAGCAAGCCCCCTGCCTTTGATGGCACGAAAGGCATCCTCGTCTGTCTGGTCATCGCCTAAATATGCGGCAGGAACGCCTGGCCCAGCCTCGGTCAAAATCGCATTCACGGCATCGCCTTTGTTCTTGCCCGGGGCACGCAATTCCAACCCGCCGTCAAAGGGCAACAAGGCCAATCCGTAATCGCTGGCCAACGAGGAGCAGACATTACGGACCTTGGTTTCGACTGTCGCCCTCTCTTCCAGAGGTAGTCCGCGCCAGTGTATGGCTATGGCCCCCGGCTTGGGTTCAAGCCGGGGACCGAGTCCCGCCGTGTGTAATGACTTTGAAGCAAGCTGCAGCCCACGACTGTGCTCTAGCGAAGGCTTCTCAACTTCGTACGAGCCGTCCGCACGAAGGCGTTCCACCCCGTGACTACCCCATATTTCCGGATGAGGATGTATGCCGCTCAAGAAGAGTAGTTCGGTCGCGGGCCGCCCGCTAATGAGCACCACTCGGGTGCCGTGGCGCATGATTTTAGAAATCAACTCAGGAAGTTCCCGATATGGGAATGCCCGCGTCCGATCAGGGGTAAATGGCGCCAGGGTCCCGTCGTAATCGAGAAGCAGGGTGCGTTTCGAAGCACGGCGAACCTGCTCGAAAAACTGAGCGACGTCCTGATGTTCGGCAACCGTCATTTCGCCCCTCATCCGCGAATAGCGCTACAGGCGCCTCCTTGAAGGCGGCCAGTTCTATCATGTGCGAAGAAGCGGAAGGACCCTTGGATCGAACAAGCATTTGCGGGGATAGAGCGAACGAAGGGCAATCTAAATCGCTCAGCGTTCCGCAAACCATCCCGCGACGCGCCCCAACAATGCGCCGCCAGTAACGAAAGGGAGTCTAGCATGAAAATGCCTCGCCAGAGCAACTGGAAGTACATGTGAATATTGGGAAATGGTGCACAAGAGTGAAGCCTAGAGGACTAGGTCCATCGAAACCAGCGCAGCGCCAGCACAAAGGAAATGCCGCCCCACAGAACCAGTATAAGTAGTCTCCCACTTTGGGAAACCAGAGATGAACCTTCCAGAATCGTTGCCCTCAACGCATCGTTTAGTGCCGTAAGGGGAAGGGCTTTGATGAAGGGCTGCACAGCCGCGGGGAACCGTTCGTAGGAGAAAAAAACGCCAGAGAAGATCCACATGGGCATCATCACCAGATTGATTAACCCGCTGACGCTTTCGATCTTCTGGGCACGGCTGGCTGTGAGCAGTCCCAGTCCCCCAAAGGCGGTTGCTCCCAGGGCGCCTATCAGCAAAATGCTCCAGAGCGAACCCAGCACCCGCATGTGGAATGCAAGAATGCCGAAGGTGAGCAGCAGCCCTACTTCAATCACCATCATGATCAAGCGGCTGCTAGCCAGGGCAAGCAGGAAATCTCCCCGGCGCATGGGAGTGGCGACAAACCGCTTGAGCAGTTTGCGCTGGCGCATGTCTACAAGGGCGAATCCGATGCCCCACATTCCCGAGTTCATCAGGTTCATGCCCAGCAGGCCGGGAATCAGAAAATCAATGTAGCGGGAGCCAGGCTCGCTGGATGAAACCGATGTCGTCGCTACTACGTCCGTCCTGCCGGCCGCGGACTGTAACGCATCATTCACTTCAGTATGCGAAAGCACGCTTTCCGGCCGGGCAGGATCATAGTCGTACTGGACTTTATTGGTAGACAGAGGCTCAACCACCAGGTCATATTTCCCCAGACGAAGCCCGCTCGACGCTCGCGAACGCTCAACAATTTCGGCGCGGATTGCGGCTTTCTGAGGTGAATTCTGCAATAGGGAAAGTATGTTTTGCGCGTTTGCTCCGGCTACGATTGCGATCGAAGTCCTGTCGGCGGGTTTGTTCCGAAAAGCAAATCCCAAACCAAGAGCAAGCAACAAGGGAAACACGAACACCCAGAACGCCACCTCCTTTTCGCGGGCCAGTTCCTTCATACGCGCGCCCAGCAAATGCAGGAATCCCGCCCAGCGCCCATTGCGCCGCTTCGACTGCGGCTGCAGCTGCTGGCTCGGAGGTGTTTGTTGCGCGACGGTCATTACTCTCAATTCTCCCTTAAATGACGGCCAGTGAGATTGACGAATACGTCCTCCAGGCTGGCCTGTCGCGTATTCAGGTGCTCGAGTTGTGCGGACTGTTCCTCAACCTTCGAGAGCAACGCAGGAATCGTGCGGTGCGGTTCACGAACACTGAGGCACACTAATCCATCGTCGTTGCGGACCGAATCGACGCCGGGCAGCGACTGCCAGGTTTCGGCTGGGCGGTGCGAATCTCCCGCCAGAGCAAATTCCACGATGTGATGCCCGCCAAGTTTGGCAATCAGTTCCGCAGGGGATCCTTGAGCAATAATTTGTCCGTGATCCACGATCGCCAGGCGGTCGCACAGGCGCTCGGCTTCGTCCATGTAGTGAGTGGTGAGAAGCACGGTGCCACCGTTCTTCTGAAAAGAACGGATGATGTCCCATAGCTGGCGGCGGCTTTGCGGATCAAGTCCGGTCGTAGGCTCATCGAGAAACAGTACTCTGGGAGATCCGACAAGCGCGGTTGCTACTGCCAGGCGCTGCCGCTGACCGCCGGAAAGTTTTCCCACCCAGGCGTCGGCTTTCTCTTCAAGCTGGAGGACTTGCAGCACTTCGCTGGTTGGCCGTGGTTCTGCGTAAAAACTTGCGAAAAGTTCAAGAGTCTCGCGCACGGTTAACTTCTCGGAGAGCCGAGTCTCCTGTAATGAGATCCCGATTTTTTCACGCAATTCCCGAGGATGAGATTTCCACGTCTGGTCAAGAATTGTCACCAGCCCTGAGGTTGGTTCGAGCAGGCCTTCGAGAATTTCGATAGTCGTGGTTTTCCCCGCTCCGTTCGGCCCTAACAAGCCAAAACACTCGCCGGCCTGGATATCCAGGTTCAGCCCGCGCACGGCTTCAACTTTGCCGTCGTAGGTTTTGCGGAGCTCGCGGCATTCGATCGCGGCGGACATAACGGGATTGTAATGCCGAGGGCACGGGTTAAGCACACCGTCGCGGATTGTTGTTAATATGAATCGATACTTCCATGCGAACGGTTCGGCGCGGCTTCACTTGAACTCTCTTCTCCTGAGCACCGTGTGTGTCTTCCACTAAATTGCATTCGACAGGAGAAGAATTATGCTGCGCAAACTGGCAATTGGGGCCTTTCTCGTTTTCTCCTTTGGATCTGCGGCATGGGCGCAGACCATTCGACACTTCACTTTTCACTACGCCTTCACTGTAAAAGATGTCCCCGCGGGAGAGCGCGTGCGGATTTGGCTCCCTCAGGCGCACTCCGACCCATATCAGGAAGTCCGTGTAATCTCTGCTACCGGGGATCTGCCTTTGAAGAAGACCCGTGAGTCACAGTTCGGAAATGAGTTCTACTACGCAGAATCTTCGAAAGCTAAACCGGGCGATCTGCATTTCGAGGTCGTATACGACGTGGTGCGCCACGAACATCTAACTTTTGGAGTAAACCGTCCGCATTTGCAAGATGCGTCTCTCAGTCAGAAAGAGAGCAAGCGGTATTTGGGCGCCGACAAACTTGTGCCAGTCACTGGTCTCCCTGCGAATCTCGCCGCTCAGGTCACCACTGGCAAGGCCACCCAGCTTGAAAAAGCCCGCGCCATCTACGAGTACGTCTTCGCGAACATGCGTTACGACAAGACCGGTACGGGATGGGGGCATGGCGACGTGCTCTATGCCTGCGACGCCAAGAAGGGGAACTGCACAGATTTCCACTCGTTATTTATTGCAATGGCGCGTTCGCAAGGAATTCCGGCGCGATTCGAAATCGGGTTTCCCTTGCCTGCTGACAAACAGACTTCCGAAATCGCCGGCTATCACTGCTGGGCGGAATTCTTTGACCCGCAAAATGGATGGATACCAGTGGATATTTCGGAAGCCTGGAAGCATCCCGAAAAGAAAGACTACTTTTTCGGCGCGCATGACGCGAACCGCGTGCAATTCTCGCTGGGCCGCGACCTTAAGTTAAGCCCCGCTCAACAGGGCGATCCGCTCAATTACTTCGTCTATCCGTATGTGGAAGTAGCGGGAAAGGAAGATCCCAATATTTCTCACAGCTTCTCGTTCGCAGACGTTCTTTCAACAGGGTCCGGAAACACCGGCAACTAGTGAGGAGGTAAGTCACTGGCACAGAAGGGCATACGGCATTCCCACCTGAGTCAATCAACTCTCGCTGGATTGTTAACGGAATGTTACAATCACCCTCTTGGTGCGATGACGAGTTCTGCTCTTCCTGCAACCTGACCCCTGTTTATGCGCGATGACGAGTTCTGCTCTTCCTGCAACCTGACCCCTGTTTATGCGACCGAACGGATCTAGCAACAACGGCTTGCCACTGAATCCCCAGGAACACCAGAGCCGACTGGTGTTCGAGCGCATCAGCCGCTACATCGGACGGCTGGCAAAAAGTTCATCAACGAACGATGTCCACCGGTTTCGCACCAATAGCCGACGAGTAGAGGCCCTGATGGGTGATCTGTCGCCGGAAACTCGCAACAAGAAGAAACTGCTCAAACTGCTCTCGAAGCTCAGGAAAAAAGCCGGCAAGCTGCGGGACCTCGATGTACAAATCGCATTCCTCAAAGAGCTGAAAATTCCCGATCGCCAGAACCATCGCGCCCAACTTTTGGAGTGGCTGAGTTACGATCACGCCCGGCGATCGAAAAAGCTGGCGAAAGCTTTTGACTCCGAGACGGTTCAAGAATTGCGCAAGCGGCTGCGCCGTGCCCAATCTGAGATGAAGCTTGATGTGACTAAGCCGTGGGAGCTGGCTTTTGGCCATTTGCCCAAGCCCGGACAGCTTCCGGTCAGCGAAAAAATGCTGCACGCATATCGTATCGCCGCGAAGCACGCGCGTTATCTCGCCGAACTTGGCGATTCTCAGGAGGCAAGGTCGTTCATTGAGGAACTGAAGCGCGCACAGGACGTCATCGGCGAGTGGCACGATATTCTCAAGCTCAAAGAGATTGCGGAGCAGCGTTTTGGGAGCGTGCACGATTCAGCGCTGGTCGCTGCGTTGCAGAATATCGGTCGTGCTCGGTTTCGCCGCGCGGTGAATGCGCTAGTGTCGGCGATAGCGGCGGTCAACGAGTTACAACGAACTGCCGCCCAACCCCCGGGAATCCGCAAGGCGGTCGCCGCCCCTGCTCAAGCCGCCGCGGTAGCTTAAACCGCAGGACCATCCTCTCAGTATCACATGTACACTGTGTGCTGAATGCCAACCTTCGCGGCCGTTGATATCGGATCAAATTCTGTCCGGTTGAAAATCTCCCGGCTCGAATCGCACCGCCTGGTTGAAATCCAGGAAGACCGCGAGGTCACGCGCCTGGGAGAGTCCGTCTTTCGCAACGGATTTCTTTCACCTGAGGCGATCGCTCTCACCGTGAAAGTGCTCCGCCGTTTCCATCGCGCGGCACAGAAGGCTGGCGCGGATTCCGTCCGTGTAGTCGCAACCAGCGCGTTGCGCGACGCCCGCAATTCGCGCGCGTTCCTGGAGTGGGTGCGTTCGGCGACGGGATGGCACGTGGAAATCATCTCCGGACTGGAAGAAGCACGGCTGATTCACTTGGGCCTGACGTCCAGCTTGCGGGTGAATTCCTCCCCCGTGCTGATGATTGACCTCGGAGGCGGCAGTTGCGAGCTGACGGTCTCAAAAAATGGGCACATTCAAGAGACGGTCAGCCTTCCGCTTGGCGCGGTCAGACTAACGAATGAGTTCCTGCATCACGATCCTCCTCGCAAACCGGAGCTACGCCAGTTGCGTGGCTTCATTGCTCGGGAAGTCGGACGAATCGCTGAGCGCATCATTCGTGCCCGTCCCAAGATCGTCATCGCTACTTCCGGGACTGCCGAAGCCCTAGCGACGGTATGTCATGCCCTCTACAAGACAAAGAGCCAGCGCGGGATGACGGTTTCACGCCTGCAGATGCGGCGGATTGCCAAGATGCTGGCTCGCCTGTCCCTGGAAGAGCGCAGAAATGTGCAAGGAATCGGCGTAAGGCGCGCTGAGATCGTAATTGCCGGAGCCGTGGTTTTCGCCGAATTGCTGGAGCGGTGCAAGCTGCTGGGCTTTCGTTATTCTCCACTCGGCTTGCGGGATGGACTGCTTGCCCAGATGGCGGCTGAATCTGACGAAGAAACGCGGTCGGGAAAGCAGATCGAATCCGAACGCCAGGATTCCATTCTCTCCGCTGTCGCGCACTACAAGGTGGACCTGCAGCATGCCACGCGAGTGCGCGATTCGGCCATGAAATTGTTCTATGAGTTACGTCCGGTGCACCGCCTTGCCCAGGAATATAGAGAATGGATTGCCGCCGCGGCCATGCTGTGCGAAGTAGGAGATTATGTGAACCGGACCGGCCGCCACCGGCATGCCTATTACATCATTTCCCACTCTGAAATCCTTGGCTATACTCCGCAACAAAGAAAGGTGATCGCGGCCATAGCGCGGTACCTGGGCAAATCACGGCCTTCTGCAGCAGACGCGCCCATAAAAGCACTTCCCCCATCTCAGCAAAAAGATATTGAGAAAGCCTCACTCCTACTGCGACTGGCCTGGGGGCTGAATCTCGGCCGCAGCGGCGCGCTGAAAACCGTCCGAGTCAAAATTGAGGGGTCCGTCGAAATGACGTTGGTCCCAAAGCATCCCATGAGCGTTGATCTTGAGCTTTGGGCGGTAGAAAAAGAGACAGCTTATTTCCGCGAAGTCTTTGGCCGCGATTTCTCGGCTGCCGCTGCTGCCGCTTGAATTTCCCGCGCCATCCTCGGAGTGAAAAACCAGTTCAGGACCGCCGAATGGCGGACCGTTTCCGCCCGCGCCACCGCGCCCTTCTTGAAATCGACCTGTGCTTCGCAGCCGGACTTCGCGATCATCCGTGCGAGGAACTCCGTAATACTCGGATTATGTCCCACAACCATCACTGCTTCATGCTTCGCATATTTGTCCAGCATGCGGCGGAAATCTGCGAATGACGCCTCCGGCCGCAACGCTGGTTCCAGTTGCAGCTTGCCTTCATATCCGAGTTCGTTGCCAATGAGGGATGCGGTCTGCGTCGCGCGTTTCAGCGGACTCGAAACGATTACATCCGGCTGCACATTCAACGCGGCGAGAGCACGCCCCACGATTCCACACTGCTCAATACCATCGGCATCGAGCGGACGCTTCTCATCTTTTTTAGGATTGCTGAGGTGCTCCCCAGCGCTGGCGTGCCTGACAAAGTAAATGATCATATGGTCTTACTCGTTCTTCGTGAAGCCGACCGGCGCGCTTGGCGGCCCGGGAGGGCTGGGATGGCTGCGGCTGTCTGCTTGCCTTCGGCAAGGGCAACCATGAAATTCTGTGCGCTGAAACCCGGCACGGGCGGTTTGCCTTTGCCGGACGCGCGCCAAGCCGGAACATACGAGCCATCTTTTAGCAGAACGCGCGCCTTAAGTGTATCGGCGAGATACGCACCCAGAATCTCGTGGCGGATGCGGTCACGCAGCATTGGGTCTCTCACCGGGAACATAGTCTCAACGCGTTCATACAAGTTTCGCGGCATCCAGTCTGCGCTTGAAAGATAAATCGAATCCTCACCGCCGTTCGCAAAATAAAAAATCCGGCTGTGTTCCAGGAAACGTCCGACAACACTGGTCACGCGAATGCGGTCACTGACCCCGCGGATGCCGGGACGCAGCGCGCACATTCCGCGCACGATCAGATCGATCTCAACTCCCGCCTGCGATGCCCGATAGAGCGCGGCAATAATGTTCTTGTCGAGCAACGCATTCATCTTGGCGATGATCCGGGCAGGACGTCCGAGCCGTGCATGATCACTCTCGCGGGCAATCAGGTCCAAACAATTCTCTGCCAGGTTCACGGGCGAAACCAGCAGCGGAGCATAGCTCGAGTGCTCCGCGTATGCCGTAAGAAAGCTGAATACGTCGTGCACCGCGTTGGTGATTTCATCGTCGGCGGTGAAAAGGCTCATGTCCGTATAAATGCGCGCCGTGGTCGCGTTGTAATTTCCGGTTCCGAGGTGGGCATAACGCCGCGAGACACCGTCAGGATCCCTGCGCACCAACAGCGCGAGTTTGCAGTGAGTTTTCAGGCCAACCAGGCCGTGGAAGACCTGGACCCCCGCATCCTCTAGTTCGCGGGCCCAACGGATGTTCGACGCTTCATCAAAACGCGCCTTTAGCTCCACCACTGCCGTGACTTCCTTCTTTGCTGCGGCTTCGCTCAAGGCGCGCACTATTAATGAGTTTTCGCCGGTGCGATAAAGCGTCTGCTTGATCGAGAGCACGTTAGGATCCTCGGCGGCAGCTTCAATGAATGATGTTACGGCGTCGAAGGAATCGAACGGATGGTGCAATAGAACGTCATGCCGGCGGAGTTCTTCAAACAAGTCCTGTGATTTCGCGGTTAAGCGAAGTTCGCGCGGGACGAATGGCTTGAACTTCAAATCGGGACGATCCGTTTGCTCGTACACGTTGAACAAGCGAGGCAGATTAACCGGTCCGTCCACTCGAAAAACTTGCCAGGGTTCCAGACCGAAGTTCGTCCGCAGGCGTTCCGTGATTTCGGGATCGGAATCGGCATCAATTTCGAGCCGCACTGCATCCCCTTTGCGCCGATTGTGCAGCTCCGTGCGTACCGACTCGAGCAAATTACGCGATTCTTCCTCCGCTAAATAAAGATTGCTGTTGCGGGTCACGCGAAACGCAGCTGACGAAACAATGTCGTAACCCTTGTACATGTGCGCCGCATGAAACGCGACCAGGTCCGCAAGGAATATGAAATCGGTCGTGCCGTCCGAGGGAAGCCGCACTAGCCGAGGCAATGCGCGCGGGACTGTTACCACCCCAGTGTAAGTCAGTGAAGAACGTCGACGCCTCCGAAGCAGAAATGCTACGCACAAAGCTTTATTAATGACGCGAGGAAATGGATGCGCCGGATCGACAGTAACTGGCGTCAGCAGCAAATCAAGTTCACGTTCGCAATAGTCCTGGACAAACGCTCGGGCATTGTCATCCAGTTCATGCAGCCCAAGTACCCGGATGCCTTTCTCGGCAAGTTGAGGGCGCAGTTGATCGTTCCAGCACTGATACTGCGTAGCCACGAAGTCGTGCAATTCCTGGGCCACCAGATCACGTTCTTCAATTAGCGTCAGTCCATCAGGACCGGACTCGGTGTATCCATCCTCAATCTGCTGCACTAAGCCCGATACTCGCACTTCGAAAAACTCGTCCAGGTTGCTGCCGCTGATGGAAAGGAATTTCAAGCGCTCGAGCAGCGGATTGCTCTCGTCCTGCGCCTCCTCAAGCACTCGCCGGTTGAACTGCAACCAGGAGAGCTCCCGGTTGATGTAATAAGCCGGATTGTCCACCGAGAGACGAGCCATAAGGAAGGGAGAAACAACTGAACCGGGCAGGCCTTCTGGAATGTACTCAGGTGGCGCTACCTACATCCAGTATAAAGCAGGCTCTTCCCGCGGATCTCAACAGGAAATCTATCCGAGCGTTGTTAAAAGAGTATGAAAACCTGGGCGTGAGGCTCTAGGCAGTTGGCTTTAGCATCGAGAGAGGTTCTTTTCCCAAAGCCGAGAGCCTAAAAGCCGAATCTCTTAGCGCCCGCTGTCCAGCCTGGCAATCTCCTCAGCGAATAGCGGATTTGCCGGGAACTGGTCGCGCAAAGAGGCGAGCAACTCACGCGCACGTGGCTTGTCGTGCTCGCGGACGTAGGCGATGGCCAGGAGAATATTAGCAAAGGGCGCCAAATAGTGACCGCGCTCGGCGGTTAATCTCAGCTCCTTTATTCCCTCCTGTTTGTCTCCGGAAACTCCACCCAAACGCACCAGCCAGCGCACCGGTGCGGCCATGCTTCCGATGATGTATTTGCTGATCCCGCCGGCGATATGAGCGTCATAACAGTCGGGGTCAACTGCCAGCGTTTGGTCCCCCCACGCGGTGGCCTGCTTGGTATAGCGCAAAGAAGCAAGGTTACGTTTTTCGATCAAAGCGGCGTAGTCGCCTTGCAGGCCGTTGGTCAGCGTCATAGCAAACAACGCGTCTTTGTCCTTCGAGTTCTTTGCAAGCCTGGCTCGCGCAATGCTTTCGGCCTTCTGGATGGCGGCGTTGAAGCGTTCGCGAACTACGGGATCGGGAGTGAGCTTCTGACGGTTCTCAAACTTCTTGTCGTTTTCGAAAAATTGCGCCTCCAGCACTCCCAAGCGGTGGAATTCAGAAAACAGCACCCCGGCGGCATCGCAGGTAGGGCCCATCGGATCGTCGGGATGGCTCTTCTCCCACGCGGCGAACACGTTATGTGCGTGGTCGAAGTCCAGGTTATAAAGAAGCTGAAACCCGTGATCGAGAGGCGGCAGGACCAAGCTGAGGTCGGAGGCAAAGGCCGCAACCGGCAAAAGGAATACCGCGAACACTACAATTCGGAATTTCGAGGCAAGTTGCATTTCGGAGTCTACAAGTATAGATGCGGCGAGGTGTGATCCTTAGGCTTTGTCCGCGTAAAAGAGTGTAAAAAAGGTGTCAAGCGGGAGCATTTCCCGTCATGGCACTTAGTAAGGTTTGACCCTTTTTTGCGCCTCTGCTAACGTCAAACGTTTCCCTTCCGGCCCACAATGTAAATGTGGGGCGGGCGCCCTCGCCCGCCTAACCGGCGAAAAACAGAATCGAGATTCCTCATGGCCATAAAGTTCCGCGGAGTGGATTTCATCGCGTTCGACACGATCCTTACCGATGAGGAACGCCTGGTGCGCGACACAGCACGCAAGTTCATCGAAGACAACCTGATCCCCATCATCGAAGAGTGCAATCGCGCCGGCCGTTTCCCACGGGAACTCGTCAAGCCCATGGCCGATCTCGGATTCTTCGGCGCCAGCCTGAAGGGTTACGGCTGCGCCGGAATGTCGAACGTGGAATATGGCCTGGTCACGCAGGAACTGGAGCGTGGCGACTCCGGCGTGCGGTCGTTTGTGAGCGTGCAGTCGGCGCTGGTGATGTATCCCATTTATGCGTTTGGCAGCGACGAGCAGAAACAAACCTGGCTGCCGGCGCTGCAGAAAGGCGAGAAGCTAGGCTGCTTCGGCCTCACTGAGCCCGATTTCGGCTCGAATCCAGGTGGCATGCGCACTCGCGCCCGCAAGTCGGGGAATGAGTATGTGCTGAACGGCGAGAAGATGTGGATCACCTCCGGCTCCATCGCCGACGTGGCCGTGATCTGGGCGAAAGTCGAAGATGAGGACAATCAAGTTCGCGGATTCCTGGTTGAAACCGACCGTCCCGGCTTCCGTGCTGAAGACATTCATGGGAAGTGGTCGCTGCGAGCGTCGGTAACGTCGAGCCTTTCTCTGCAAGACGTCCGCATTCCCGCGTCGAACCTTCTTCCGAAAAGTGGAGGGCTGAAGTCTCCGCTGATGTGTCTGAATCAAGCCCGCTACGGAATCGCCTGGGGAGCGATCGGTGCGGCCATGGCCTGCTATGACTGCGCGCTGCAGTATTCGCTCTTCCGCAAACAGTTCCACGATCAACCCATTGCCTCGCATCAACTAGTGCAGGAAAAGCTGGCATGGATGATCACTGAGATCACCAAAGCGCAGCTGCTGGTGCTGCAAGTCGGCCGGCTAAAAGATCAGGACAAGGCCCAGCACCAGCACATTTCCATGGCCAAGCGAAACAACGTCTGGATGGCGCTGGAGTGCGCCCGCATGTCACGCGACATCCTTGGCGCAAACGGTGTGGCCGACGAGTACCCCATCTTCCGCCACATGGCCAACCTAGAGTCGGTGAAGACTTACGAGGGCACCCATGACATCCATACCCTGATCATTGGGCAGAACGTGACTGGGATTGATGCGTTTTAGAAGCAAATAAATGCACCACGCCGTGCAACTCGGTTAAACCGGCGAAAGTTTGAGGGAATTGCGGCAGCCACGATGTTGATCTCTCGGAATGAAGACGCTCCGAAATCCAGTGCCGAAGGCACGGGATACGAAAGCCCGGCATGGAATGCCGGGTTCGATGAAAGATGATCCGGAGTCCCGAAGGGACGGCATCTACCCAAACGCCTCCTCCGCATCGAACCGAATCCCTGATCTCCGAATCATAGTCTCGAATTCCCCCTCGTACGAACGGCCATCATGATGCTCCACTTGGTGCTCGATGTAATCCACGACGGCTGCCTTGTTCGAACTGATCACGCTGAAAGCTCCGTATCCTTCTTGCCACGTAAATGCGATTCCATGTTGACGGATCCATCTCGAGGAATTCGCTTTCAGACCTGGATCGCTTTAGCCGGAGTCATGTCGGACGGAAGCGCAATGAGGAGATGACAATGATTAGAGATACCGCCCGCGGCGAGCGCCGGAATCCTGGAATTCCTGCCTATTCCGGCAAAGTATTTCCAGAGCCGCGGAAGCAATTCGTCCGGAATAATGTTTCTACGTTCCTTCGTGCTGAACACGCAATGAATGAGGATGTTTGGATATTTGTGAGCCATCCTACAAATGTTCACAATTGCATGAACCCACGTCTGTGCGGGATGTCACAACCGCGTAGGTGCCGTCCCTAAACGGGACTCGCGCACCTCTTATATCCTTTACCCAGGCACTCCCGTGCCGGGCTTTCCCTTACCGTGCCTTCGGCACTGCGCCTGTGCACAGGTACGAATTGTCGCATCAGATTGCGTAGTACCTTAGATGAAAAGAATATCGATAGACTCGTCGAGTATCACCTCGATCGGCTATGACCCGGACGGGCTTGAGTTGGAGATTGAATTCCTTCAGAGCGGTGACGTGTACCTATACTTCGACGTTCCTGCCGAGGAGCAGAGAGATTTCATGGAGGCCGATTCGAAGGGTACGTACCTGAACCAAGTGTTCAAACTCGAAGGGTACCGATTTGCTGTTGTCAGAAGGCAAACCCTACCGGGGTGAGCTCGTCGTAAACAGGGCACGCCCTACCGCTTTCTTTTCATTGCTTCTCCCCCAATCCTGAGCTAGACTAATTGGGCTCTCGCGGTTCTCCCTTCCTTTCCGATCCACAGCACTAAATCACACAAGGATTGCATAAAGGTAACTAAATCCCGTACTTGGGACGAGTTACCCACAAGATATGGTGTTTTATCACTTGACCCCGGCGCGTTTTGGTCGGTACAGTAGCTCTAATTTGTGCCCCGCCCTATCCAGCCTGGGACGGTTCTTTTTGGAGCGAACCGCGGGAGGCATCTGATTGGTAAACCCGGCAAACAGCAGGTTCCCCGACTCCGCCGGACCAGCCGCCAAAGGCTCATCCGGCTCCGGTTGCGATGACAAAGTATTGAGAACTGCAGCATAAGGAGTAGTACGTTGCTCAAACTGAAGAAGCTCCAGATCCTCGGATTCAAGTCGTTTTGCGACCGCACGGAACTCAAGTTTCACGGCGATGGCATTGCCGCCATCATCGGGCCGAACGGGTGCGGAAAGTCGAATATTGCCGACGCCATTTCGTGGGTGCTCGGCGAGCAGTCGGCCAAGACCCTGCGCGGCTCGCGCATGGAGGACGTCATTTTTGCCGGAACGCGCGATCGTAAGCCGACCGGCATGGCCGAAGTGTCCCTGACGCTGCTTGATCCCGAGCAGTACGACGGCCCGGATAAGAATGATCCCACTGAGCTCGATCTGCGGGAGGAGATGCCTTTCGAGGATTGGAATGAAGCCGAGGTCCGAGCACGGGCGGCGGAAGAAGTGGAGAGGCTGACGGAGGAAAATCAGCCAGGACAGGTGGAAGAGAGTGCTTCGGACGATGGGGAGGCGGGCGTCTCGCCCGCCCTGGTCGGGGACGCCCGGAACTCCACGGAGTCCAGCCAGACCGCAGGGCCGCAAGTTGTCCTCAAGATCCGGCGCAGAAAATTTCAGCAGCAGTTCCGCGCCGGAGAAATCGTGGTCACGCGCCGCTTGTTCCGCTCGGGCGACAGCGAATATCTGTTGAACGGCAAACTCTGCCGCCTGCGCGACATTCAAGAACTATTCATGGGCACAGGCCTCGGGCCAGAGTCGTACGCGCTCATCGAGCAGGGACGCATTGGGCAGATCCTGAGCAGCCGGCCAACCGACCGGCGCGCCATTATCGAAGAGGCTGCGGGAATTACGAAATTCAAGACTAAGAAGCGGCTGGCAGAGGCCCGCCTGGAAGATGCCAAGCAGAACCTCTCGCGCGTGAATGACATCTTCGAGGAAGTCACTCGTCAGATGAATTCACTAAAGCGGCAAGCCTCGAAAGCCGAACGCTATGGTCGGCTGCGCGATGAAATGCGCGCAAAGCTGCGGTTAGTGCTGTCCAGCAAGTTCGCGCAATTTGACGTGCAGAGTGCCGAGCTCGACGCGCAGATCAATGCAGTCGCGGAAGAAATGCGCCGCCAGATGGACGCTGTGCAGGAAATGGAAGTTGAGCTTGGTACTCT
>WNFR01002410.1_pt1 | contig 19512 bp, 13 predicted proteins | sample 5400221 | NCBI WGS metagenome assembly WNFR01 (sample SAMN13153357, study PRJNA577476) | soil metagenome | isolation source: 40 cm soil under Madrone tree | place: USA:California | collected 2016-06-14 | reverse complement strand
AGTGAGTAAAGACGAACATGCAATTGCGTGGGCCAGGTGGCCCAGCTCACCGGACCACTGTGCTTTAGCACCTCAATCAGGTCAGCCACTTCTTCCCGGTACGGGAAACAATCGGAGGCAAATTCGCCGAGTCCGTTGGCGCGAAACTGCGCCGGCATTAGCTGGTACCTGCCCACGGTGAGAATTGCCGCGGCGACCGAAATGTGCAACAGAGCGGCGGCTCCCAGGAAAAGAACTGGGCGCGACTTAAGGGTACCCTTGAGTTTCCGGATCGTTTTCTTCACCGAGAACCAACTGCATCTTGGACATGGCCGCGAGCGTCCGCTAATATTAAGGCCTGTTCCAGCGGAAAGTCATGCAGAGGTAGCGCAGAAGCGCAAAACTTATCCTTCGGGGCGCGCCTTAATTATCAAGAAAACAAAGTGTGTGGCATAGCAGGCATTGTTCGCGCTGACGGCGGTCCGGTCGACCGCGAATTGCTCGCGCGCATGAACGCGGCGATTCGGCACCGCGGGCCGGACGACGATGGTTTTTATTTCGGCGACGGCGTCGGACTGGCGATGCGCCGGCTCTCAATCATCGACCTCGCGCACGGCCAGCAACCGATTCACAATCAGGACCAGACTGCCTGGATTGTTTTCAACGGCGAAATTTACAACTACCGCGAGCTGCGCGCGCAGCTGGAGAGTCTCGGCCACAAGTTTTATACCGACAGCGACACTGAAGCGATCATACACGCCTATGACCAGTACGGGACTGACTGTCCAAAGTATCTGCGGGGCATGTTCGCGTTTGCAATTTGGGACGAGCGAACCAAGTCGCTTTTTCTGGCGCGCGATCGCGTCGGCAAGAAGCCTCTGCTTTACGCGCAAGTGAACGGCCATTTCGTTTTTGGTTCTGAATTCAGCGTCCTGCTCGAACATCCAGCCGTCAGCCGCGACGTCGACTTTGAAGCGCTTCACTATTATCTCGCGTTCATTTGCGTGCCTGCGCCACTGACGGCTTATCGCGCGATTCGCAAGCTTGAGCCAGGCCATTCGCTACTGTGGCGAAATGGCGAAATCAAGGCTGAGCGTTACTGGCAACTCGATTTTTCAAAGAAGGTCGATGTCGGCGAAGCGGAAGCCGGCGAACGCGTGGTTGCGTTGCTGCGCGAAGCCGTACGCGTGCGCTTAATGTCGGAAGTACCGCTGGGCGCATTTCTTTCCGGCGGCATCGATTCCAGCGCCGTTGTGGCTTTGATGGCCCAGGAGTCGTCTGAGCAGGTCAAGACTTTTTCGATCGGATTTGACGAGCAGGATTTCAGCGAACTGCATCACGCGCGGCGCGTCGCCGAGCACGTCGGCGCCGATCATCACGAGTTTATCGTCCGGCCGAATGCCATGGAAATTCTGCCGATGCTGGTCGAACACTACGGCGAGCCGTTCGCGGATTCGTCGGCGATTCCCAGTTATTACGTCTCGCGCGAAACTCGTAAGTACGTAACGGTGGCGCTGAATGGCGATGGCGGCGATGAATGCTTCGCCGGCTATCAGCGTTATGCGGCCATGAGTATCGCGCAGAAGTATGGTGCGCTGCCGGGGGCGGGCGCGATTGCCCGGATCTCGCAAGCGTTTCCGGGCTTTGAAGATCGGCCCCGGATATTGCGCCGCGCGAAGCGCTTCCTTACCGCTGCTTCCCAACCGGCGGTCGAGCGCTATCTGCGCTGGATCAGCGCGTTCGACGAGGACGCCCGGCGCAATTTGTATTCTGATGACTTCGGGCATGAGACTTCGCAATACCGCACGGCCAGCATCATCGAACCGTGGTTTGCCCAAGCAAACGGCGCGGGCATCGTTGACGCTGCGCTGCTGGCGGATACGATGACATACCTGCCGAACGATCTGCTGGTCAAAATGGACATTGCCAGCATGGCCGTGTCGCTGGAGGCGCGCTCGCCGTTTCTCGATCATCATGTGATGGAATATGCTGCCAGCTTGCCGGAGAACTTGAAGCTGCGCGGCCTGACGACGAAGTATTTGCTGAAGCGGGTGCTCAAAACATTAGTGCCCGAAGAAAACTTGACGCGCAGCAAAATGGGTTTCGGCGTGCCGATTGGTTACTGGTTTCGCGGCGCGATGCAGCCGTTCTTGCGCGAGACATTGCTCTCTGACAAAGCGCTTTCGCGCGGCTTGTTCAAGCCTGAGGCCGTGCGCAGCTTTGTCAATCGGCATGTTGAAGCGAAAGCTGATCATTCGCAGCGGCTGTGGTCGCTTTTGATGCTTGAATTGTGGTTCGAAAGATTCATCGACTGAGGAGGTTCTCGATTGAAGGGCGTCGTTCTTGCAGGAGGTTTAGGTTCGCGGCTGAGGCCGCTGACGGCGGTGACAAACAAACACCTGCTGCCGGTCTACAATCAGCCGATGATCTTTTATCCGATTCAGACGCTGGTCAACGCCGGTATTACCGACATCATGATCGTCACCGGCGGAAACTCAGCCGGTGACTTCCTGAAACTCCTGGGCAATGGAAAAGCTTTCGGGCTGAGGCATCTCAACTACACTTATCAGGAAGGCGAAGGTGGAATTGCCGCGGCGCTCTCGCTGGTTGAGCACTTCGCCGCCGGCGAACCGGTTTGCGTGGTGCTCGGCGACAATATCATTCAGGGAAATATTCGCGGGGCCGTCGATACGTATTGCGAGCAAGGCCAGGGCGCGAAGATTCTTTTGAAGAAAGTTACGGACCCGCAACGCTTTGGTGTTCCGCAGCTCGATGGCCAGCGGGTTGTGAAGATCGAAGAGAAGCCCGCCGAGCCAAAGTCCGAATACGCGGTAATCGGAATCTATATGTACGACGAGCGCGTGTTTGAAATCATTCGCGTTTTGAAGCCGTCGGGACGCGGCGAATTGGAGATTACCGACGTAAACAACGCCTATATTGAGCGGGGCGAGATGACCTGGGACGTGCTGGAGGGTTGGTGGAGCGACGCGGGCACTTTTGAAAGCCTGCTGCACGCTTCAAATCTCGTTGCCGAGACCGGGGCCAACAATTTGGAGCTTGAAAATGCAGCAGAGGCCGGCGCTAATGCCTGAGTTTCAGATCGGCGAGATCAAAGACGTGTTGGTGCGCGAACTGCGCAAGTTCGACGATCGGCGCGGCTGGCTGACGGAATTGTTTCGTCATGACGAACTTGCCGCCGAGTTTTTCCCGGCCATGGCCTACATCTCCTCGACCCGACCGGGAGTCGCCCGCGGGCCGCACGAACACGTCGATCAAGCTGACCTGTTTTGCTTCATCGGCCCTTCGAATTTCAAACTTCGGATGTGGGACAACCGGCCCGATTCGCCGACGTTCCGGAAGGTGATGACGATTGTCGTCGGGGCGGATAATCCCACCGCCGTGGTAGTCCCCAAAGGCGTCGTCCATGCGTATCAAAATGCCGGCACCGTTGAAGGCATCGTGATCAACTGCCCGAACCGCCTCTACATGGGCGAGCAGCGGCGCGAACCAATTGACGAGATTCGACACGAAGACGATCCGGAAACGATCTTTCGGATGGACGATTAAGCCATTGCCGATTTTCGATTTCCAATTTCCAAATTTGAAATCAAGACTAAATTGCGAAGCCTGAGACGCCAGGCATTTAGCAGTGGCAAATAGCAATTGGCAATTGGAAATGAGCAATCGGCAATGAAGATCCTTCGCATCATCGCTCGTCTCAACGTCGGTGGACCGGCGCGTCACGTGGTCTGGCTGGCCCACGGAATGAAATCCGCTGATTATGACACTCTGCTGGTCGCCGGAGTCGTGCCGCCGGGTGAAGACGACATGAGTTACGCCGCGGCTGCCGCCGGAATTGCGCCGCTAATCATTCCGGACATGAGTCGCGAGATCTCGCTCCGGGATGCCTTCACCACCTGGAAACTTTTCCGTTTGATGCGGCGCGAGCGGCCGGCCATCGTGCACACGCACACGGCCAAAGCCGGCACGGTCGGACGGGTCGCGGGATTAATGTATCGCTGGCTTACTCCCGCGACGCTGATCGGAAGGCCGCGCGCATGCCGCTTTGTGCACACGTATCACGGCCACGTCTTTCATAGCTACTACGGCCGGGTGAAGACACGCCTGTTTCTCGGCATTGAGAGACTGCTGGCCAGACTGGCCACGGATCGCATCGTCGTCGTCAGCACTCAACAGCTCCGCGAGATCAACGAGACGTTTCGGGTCGGACAGCGGCAGCAGTTCGCCGTGATTCCGCTGGGCATCGACACCAACGCGTTCGCCGATTGGCAGGAGCGACGACCGCGACTGCGGGCGGAGCTTAAAGTGTCTGACAGCGAATTGCTGGTTGGCATCGTCGGGCGTTTGACTGAAGTCAAGAATCACGCGCTGTTTTTGCGGGCCGCGGCCTCGTGCCGCGTTTTGGTGAAAACGCGCCGCGTGCGCTTTGTGATCATAGGTGACGGAAAGCTGCGCTCTGCGCTCGAAGCACAAGCGAAGTCGCTTTTGCCGGTCGATGATGTCGTGTTTCTCGGCACGCGGAACGATCCAGAGAATTTCTATCCGGCGCTCGATATTGTAGCCCTGACCAGCTTGAACGAGGGCACGCCGCTGACTCTGATTGAAGCGATGGCAAATGCGCGTCCGGTAATCGCAACTGAGGTGGGCGGCGTCGTCGATCTGTTAGGGCCAACCGTCTCGGCCGGTAATGCGGAACCGAGCTATGCAATCTGCGAACGCGGATTACTGGCAAAAAGCGGAGACGCAGAAGGCCTGGCGCGCGGGCTGGCCCGGTTGATAGAGGACGAATCGCTGCGGATTGATTTGGGTGTGAAGGGCCGAGATTTTGTCTTGCGAAATTATGCAAAGGAACGCTTGTTGGCGGACATGACACAGTTGTACAGCCAACTCATTGCTACGGACCCCGCAGCCAGCGAAGGCGCAGCCGCTGGCGCGGAACCTGCCGCCGGCGATTACCGTGCTAGACTTACGCCTCGCGTTTGACGCCATCGTTTGAAGGGGGTTTGGAGTTTGCGAGTTCTGATCACGGGAGGAGCGGGTTTCATCGGCTCTCACCTTTCCGACGCGTATCTTGAACGCGGCGACGAAGTCTTCATCGTCGACGACCTTTCGACCGGCAGCTTTGGTAACATTCAACATCTGAAAGATCACCCGCGCTTTCACTACAAGATCGACAGCGTTCACAACCGCCCGGTCACCGCCGAGCTGGTCGATCAATGCGACGTGATCTTTCATCTGGCGGCAGCCGTGGGGGTCAAGCTAATCGTTGAAAGTCCCGTGCGCACCATCGAGACAAATGTCCATGGAACCGAAGTCGTGCTCTCTTTGGCCAGCAAGAAGAAGAAAAAAGTTCTGGTCGCCTCAACGTCGGAAGTCTACGGGCTGAGCACTGAGGTTCCGTTTCGAGAGGACGGCAATCTGGTCATGGGCGCGACGACGAAAGGTCGTTGGAGCTACGCGTGCTCGAAAGCGATCGACGAGTTTCTCGCCCTGGCATACTGGCGCGAAAAGAAATTGCCGACCGTGATCGTGCGGCTCTTTAACACGGTCGGACCACGCCAAACCGGCCAGTACGGAATGGTGATCCCAACTTTTGTGAAGCAGGCGCTCTCAGGCCGGCCCATTACCGTGTACGGCAGCGGCGAACAGTCGCGATGCTTCTGTTATGTGGGGGACGTGGTTGGCGCGTTGATGAAATTGATGGACGATGAAAGTGCGGTCGGAGAGGTTTTCAACGTTGGCTCGAATCAGGAGATCACCATCCTTGACCTGGCCCGGAAAGTTAAAGAGCTGACGAATTCCAAGTCGGAAATCACGTTCGTCCCATACGACGAAGCTTACGAGGAAGGTTTCGAAGACATGCCCCGCCGCATTCCTGATATCTCGAAAGTGAATGGTCGGGTTGGCTTTCAGCCGGAAAAATCACTCGACGGAATTCTCTACAGCGTGATCGAATTTCACAGCGAACAAATGTCCGTCGGCCGCGGCTAGGGTTTCAACGCGCCAGCGCCTGCTTGTTGCTGCTGTTCTTACCGGCCTTGATGATGCTGCGCCTGCGCCTCCTGACCGCGGATCTAACCCCAAGCAGACCCTTATGGCGACTATTGATTAGAGCAATCAAGCTCTGATGATGGTTGAAGCCCAGAAGTCGCGCAGCCTTGGTTACGGCGCCGCCGGTGTCCCGGAGGGCGCGCGAGATGATCGCCTTTTCATAGTCGAGCACCTCCTGCTTGAACGAAAAGCCGTCCCAGCTCCTTCCGTCCGCACTCACGTCCAAGTCGACATCTCTATCGTCGGCCATCTTCAGAGTGCCGATCACCTTTTGCGCGCATGAAATTAATCGTTTTGTCGCCGCTGGGTCCTGCGAAGCCTCCAACAGATCCAGGGCCGCCTTGTAATTCGAAACCACTTCGTCAACCGAGATCTGTGGGCCAAGCTCTTCGATGGTGCTGAGGTGGGTCCGGCCGGCGCCTTCAAGATCGCCCGACGTTTGAGCGACTTCGATCGCGCGTTGCAGCGCAGCTTTCGCCCGCGCAATCTTGCCCATGCGCGCCAGCACAGTCCCGTGCGTCGTCAGCGCTTCCGCCAGCAAAGACTGCTCGCCGCCACGCTCGAGCGTTTTCACGGCAGCTTGCGCGAATCGCTCGGCTTCGTCGAGACGATCTTCGGCTAGTAACACGCGCGCACGCGTCTCGTCGACCTGGGATGCCGTGCCATTGTCACCAACTTCGGCACACACTCGCCGCGCCCGATCGAGATGAAGATACGCGTCTTGAAATCTGTTGATGGTGAAGAACAAATAGCCAAGATTGTTTTCAACGCGGGCACAATAACGGGCATGGCCGGCTCGATCAAAGTGATAGCTGGCGGCGGCATATTCGATTAGTGCCCGGTCGGTGTAGTCACTACGATTCTCGGCCAATCCAAGCCTTCTGAACAAGAGTGCGAACTCATTGTGGAAAGCCCCTTTCAGAGCATCGTCGTTACTCTGCTCAACCAAAGACTCCGCTTCCTTATAGAAGCGCAATGCCTCACTCAGTCGCTGTGAGTCTGCTTCCACCAAGCCAGCCCGAATGAGGGCGACTGCTCGTAGCTCGCTAGTGTCATTTTTCAAGAGACTGAGCGCGGCCGCAATATTGATTCGCGCCTCGTCAAAGGATCCTTCGCGCCAATAACAGAGCGCGAGATCAGCATGCGCCTCAGCAACTCCCTCAGATTGCCCGGACTCTTCGAAGATCCGAATGCTTTGAGTGATTAAGTTCTTGGCCGTCTCCTGACTACCCCCGGTTTGATGCGCGCTGCCCAACCAGCCCGCCAGCGAGCCAATTCGGAGTAGGACCTGAGCCTCCGCTGCGCGGTCGAGTCCCTTAACCATGGGCGGCCCCTCGCGCTCTGGCCAGAATTCGCTCAAGGCCTCGTAGGCTGCCTCGTACTCCCCCGCTTTCTCAAGCTGCCTCGCAAGTTGGCAGGAGCGCTGAGCGCGCTCTGAAGGCGAAAGGGATTGATCAGCCGATTGACCGACTGCTAGAGTAGTTAACTTCATGGAATGCATACCTTTCTGTATAGTAGATAAGAATTTTGCGGCAGTTAAGTCTGTATCCGTTCGGACACGCTCAGCGAAGGTCTGCTGAAGGACGCTTAAGTTCTTGCTGAGCGGTTCGCTAATTCAACTCAAACAGCTAGTCCACTAACAGGAGAAAGCATGAAAACACTTCGTAAACTAACCAGCGTCCTCGTGTTGACGCTCATGCTCGGCCTTCCCGCCTTCTCGGACGAGACGCAACCTTGTGCGCCCGGCGAAACCCATACCCCTCCATGCACTGGAACAGCAATGGGCGACATGGATGATCCGTCTACCCCGTCGACCGCGATGGCGGTTGACGAAACGTTTACCGAAATTGCGACAGAAGTGCTGAAAAGCATGCTGTGGATCTTTTAATAGACCGCTAACCTATCAAAAACAAACCGGAACGGCCAGTGAAGGCGTCACTGACGGGATGCTCTTGGTGTGCGCGCATGTCGAGGTCCGACCTGGGGCTTCGAGCACCCGACGAGGAGACCCTCACGGCCCGTAGCTTAAACCGGACTTTGCCGGAATGCAATGCTGCGCAAGGCCTTGGGAACAACTTGAGCTTCGGGGGTTAGGCGCGGTTGCCAAGCTCGCTGCTACGGTAACCCGGGTTCGGGACTAAGGCGAGGTGCGAGCCGGAGCCACAGTTGCGCACTCAAGCCGATCCGATTCTCGGCGTAAACAAACTCAACGAAAGTTTTATGACTTGCCTTTGGCGCGCTAATCGAATAGGTTTTTCTGGCGCTGCCTAATAACGCCGAATCGGGATGCAATTTAGAGTCTTGAACTTCATACCGCCTTTAGTGTCATTCGCTCTGGCGCTGGCCTTGACGCCGTTCGTGCGCTCGTTCGCCCGGCGCGAGGGGTTTGTGGCGCGACCCAAGATCGACCGCTGGCACAAGAATGCGACAGCCACGATTGGTGGGATCGCGATTTGGCTTACGGTAATTGGCGTTTACCTCACACTGATTCCACACACGTCTTACGGTTGGGTGATCGTCGGCGCCAGCACTTTCCTGTTTCTCGTGGGACTGATCGATGATCTGATTCACATCAAGCCTTACCAGAAGCTGATCGGCCAGGTAATGGGCGCGGCCGTGGTCGTCTATTACGGACTGGCTTTGCCCTGGACCAGGTCTTTGCCCATCAACATGGTAATCACGATCTTCTGGCTCATCGGTATTACGAACGCGGTGAATCTGCTGGACAACATGGATGGCCTGGCGGCGGGAATCGCGTCCATTGCGTCGGTATTTCTTACGGTGAGCTTTATCGCCGGCGGCCAGCCGACCGAAGCCTTGATGTCGTCGGTGCTGGCGGCGGCACTTCTCGGTTTTCTGATTTACAACTCCAATCCCGCGACGATTTTCATGGGCGACTGCGGATCGATGTTCATTGGATTCCTGCTCGCCAGCGCCGCGTTGGTGAATGTTTCCGGAGGGCGCTCGCGCACGTTCGTGCCCGTGCTCGCGGTGCCTATTCTGGTCCTCTTCATCCCGATTTTTGATACGACCTTTGTGACTATCCTGCGCAAGCTTTCCGGTCGCGCGGCTTCGCAGGGCGGCCGCGACCACACCTCGCATCGTCTGGTGGCGCTGGGAATGTCCGAACGCCGCGCGGTTTGGTTACTTTACGGTTTGGCGGGGCTTTCAGGGTTGCTGGCGATTACGGTGCGCTCAATCAAGGCCGATGTCAGCCTTGCCTTGATTGCCGGTTTCACTCTGGGGCTGACATTGCTCGGCGTCTATCTTGCCGGAGTCAAGGGGTATGATGAAGTGGAACAGGCCGTGGCGGCGGGCGAAAAGCCATTCGCTTTTCTGGTTGACTTCTCATACAAACGGCGCATTTTTGAAGTTCTGCTCGACATCGTCTTAATCATGCTGGCCTACTGGGCCGCTTACGCGGTCAAGTTCGGACCAGTTTCGAATAGTCCGGCATGGAGGCTTTTTCTGCGAACTTTGCCGGTCCTCGTTGTGGTACGGCTGGCCGCCTTTCTTTTCTTTGGCGTCTATCGCGGCATCTGGCGTTATACGAGCATCGACGATTTGATGTCCTTTGCAAAGGCCGTGGCCGCCGGTTCGATCTTGAGCATGCTGATCATTCTTTTCAAGTTACGCTTTCAGGGTTTCTCGCGCGCGGTTTTTCTGATTGACGCTCTGGTTATGCTGATGCTGCTGGCCGGCAGCCGCATGACCTTTCGGTTATTCCGGCAGGTTCTTCCCGTCGCGAACGGCGGTGCCGGCCGCCGGGTTCTGATCTACGGAGCCGGCGACGCCGGCGAATTGCTGCTGCGGGAGCTGGTCAACAATCGCGACTTGCGCTGTTCGCCGGTTGGTTTCATGGACGACGATCCGATGAAGCAGGGCAAAGTGATCCACGGCTTTCGGGTTTTCGGCGGCAACGGCCTGCTGAAGAAAGTTATTGACCAACACCGGGTCGAGCAGGTACTCATTTCCACGCCGCGGCTTTCAGCCGAGCGCACCAGCGAGATTCAGCGCGAATGCGAAGCGCACAATATCGAAGTGAAGCGAATGTCGATCAGAATCGAGGACCTTGACGATACCCGACTGCCGCCGATCACCCGAGCCGCCCGGAACGGCGATTTATAATTCCCCCTTAATCAGACTGTGTCGAACTCCAACTCTGCGTCCGTGATCACGATCGACCTCCGGCCCCCGGCACGCCGCGCGCTGGTAATCCTGCCGGCGTTGCTGGCGATCCTGTCGGCCTGGTTTGTCGTGCGCTGGTATGTCGGCGATACGGTCGCAGAGTACGCTGCGGACAACCCGGCGAGCGCTACGGAGCTGGCCAGACTAGCAACACGTTGGGCTCCGCGCGACCCTTTCGCTCACTGGACTCTGGGAGCGCTGGAAGAGAAAGAGTTCAGCGCGAGCAACCTGGCTGATGCGGTGCATGAATACGAGATCGCCGTGACGTTATCGCCGAACGACTACCGCTATTGGATGGAACTCGGTCGCGGCCTCGAAGCCGCGGGTGATAGCACACGTGGCGAGCGGGCGCTCGGGCGCGCCGTCGAACTAGCACCGGCCTATTCGCTGCCGCGTTGGTATTTTGGCAATCTACTGCTACGCGAGGGAAAGGTCGACGAAGCCTTCCGGCAATTGGCGCGTGCCGGCGAAACCGATCCACAGATTCGGCAGCAGGTATTCAACCTGGCCGGGCAAGTATTTGGGGACGATGTTGAGGCGATTGCGCAGGCCGCGTGTCCCTCGGCCCCGATGCGCGTGCGACTCGCCATCTATCTGGCGGGTCGGCGGAAGTTCGCCGAGGCGGTGCGCGTCTGGTCCGGCACCCAGAATCGAAATAATGAGCGCGAGCTGGCGGAGGAACTGAAGAAACAACTGATCGATGCGAAGCAATTCCACGACGCTCTCGTAGTGATGCGCGAGCTCGAGCCGGACACCGGCAAGCTTCTGGTGCCGGAACAGTTCATAAACGGCGGATTCGAAGCCGGCACGACGTTGACCAGCTCAGATGGTTTTGGCTGGTCGATCGCTTCCGGGCCTCCGGCGCAGATCACCGTCGATGCGCAGGCGCACAGCGGCCACGCCAGTCTGCGGATAGTTTTTCGAGCACCGACCAAACTCGACGCCATCCACGTATCGCAGGCCGTCGCGGTTGAGCCCAACACGCAGTACCATTTTGAGTGTTGGGCCCGCACCAGCGATTTGACTACCGGCCGCCCGCCGCTGATCACTATCCTCAGCGCCGCGGACAATGCCCCGCTGGCCAGCTCGCCGCCGTTGCCAACAGGAACGAATGATTGGCAGCGAATCGCGCTCGATTTCAAAACAAAGCCGAACAGCGATGGAGTAATCGTGAAACTTACTCGCCAATCCTGCGACGACGCTTCCGTCTGTCCCATCTTTGGCACGGTCTGGTATGACGACTTTAATTTACAACGCAGCAGCGGCTCAGCCGGTTCGCGCCGAATCACAGCCAGTGGAAAGCGCGAAGGAAACCGTAACTAAGCGCCGGCATACGATCGCCAGCCGCTTGGTCTTCCTGACGCTTTGCACCGGTCTGGTGCTAACGACGCTCTTCTACGGAACGGTTCACTACTGGGCACTGGCGGGCTTTTCGCTGAGCGCCGCCGGTATCGTTTGTCTCTGGACGTTGGATGGACTGGTTCTGCGGTCTACCAGACTCAACCTCAATGGTCTGCAGTGGCCGATTCTGGGAATGATCGTCCTCGGCCTGGTTCAACTGCTCCCGCTGCGCGCGCCGGACAATGCCGGGTTAGCGCTCTCTCCGTCGCGAACGCTCTCGCTCGATCCTTACGCCACGCGTCTGGTCATCGTGCAGGTGGCGTCGTTGTTCGTCTACTTCGCGGCCACGCTCATTTTTACTGATACGCCGCGGCGGCTGCGGACGCTGGTTAGAACGATCACGATCTTTGGTTTTTTGCTGGCGATGTTTGGCCTGACACAGTCGTTGACTACCGATGGAACGCGAGTCTATTGGTTCCGGCAGCTGACGCAGAGCACGGCCTTTGGACCTTTCATCAACCGGCATCACTTTGCCGGCTACATGGAAATGACGATCGCTTTGCCTTTGGGCTTGCTCTTTACCGGAGGAGTTGAGAAGCCGAAGCGCGTCCTCTACGCGTTTGTCGCGACGCTGATGGGCGTGGCGCTGCTCATGACCAACTCGCGCGGCGGAGTTATCAGTCTCGGAGCAGAGATCCTTTTCCTGGCTGTGGTTGGCACGACCGCGCGCACTCGTCACGGCCAGCGCCTGCCGCGCGGTGAACGCGCGCGCGCGGCGATGGTGCGCGCCGGGATGGCGTTCGCGCTCATCGTGGTGCTGATTGGCGGCGCGCTCGCGTTTGGAGGGTCCGACATCTTCACGCGCTTGCTGGGAACCCCGACTGCCTCCGATCCGACTACGGGCCGCGCGCATTTTTGGAGCGTGGCGCTCGAAGTGATCAAGGCATATCCAATCACCGGATCAGGACTAGGTTCGTTCGGCGTCATCTACACGCGTTACGATTCCCGCAACGGATTATTTCGTTTGGAGCAGGCACACAACGATTATTTGCAGGCCCTTTCGGACGGCGGTATTGTCGGCGCCGCGCTGGGTCTGTGGTTCATCCTGGTTCTGTTTCGCCGGGGCTTTGCGCTCCGTGAGACTCACGATCATTTTCGGCGCGGCGTCATCACCGGCGCGTTGGCCGGATGCTTTGCGGTCCTTGTTCACAGCTTCTTCGATTTCACTTTGCACACGACGGCTAACGCGCTGCTATTCTTGATTCTGGCTGCGTTGGCAACCCAGGACAGCCGCGTAGATCAAACGTCACCGCAGCGCGGCTCACGTCGGCGAAGCTCAAGCTTGCAAAGGCCCGAGATGGAAGGCGCAGCCTCGCAGCTACCGGCTCTCGAAGGGGCGAAACCAGGCTAAACTGCGCTGCTTTCTCATGAAAGCAGGGTCCGTTTGGTTGTATCTTTTCAGGGAGAGGATGTAGTCTGTTGACCGCTCTTTCCCGATTTATACTTCTTAGCGCAACACCTTAGAACCCTGCGAAGGAGATCGTTTCAAGTGTCTTCGGCAGCCGCCGCAAAAAGCAGTAGGCAGTCGGCAGTAGGCAGTAAGCAGGAGTCGGTGACAGGCTCGCCGTCGACTCTGGCGGGACTCTGTCTGGAGGCCATTGCCCGGCACAACAAACCGGACGCGGTCAGCGAAAAGCGCGGCGACGAGTGGGTGCGCATCTCTGCGAAAGAGTTTGTGCGCCGCGTGCGGCGCATCGCGCTCGGCCTCAGCCACCTCGGCATCCGCACGGGCGATCGCGTGGCGCTGATTTCCGAAAACCGGCCCGAATGGTCGATCGCCGATTTGGCGATTCTCAGCATCGGCGCCGTCACCGTTCCAATCTACACGACGCAAGCCGTCGATCAGATTCAATTCATTCTGAAGGACTCAGGCGCGCGCGCACTGATGATTTCCGGCGGCAAGATCCTGAAACACGCTCGCGAAGGCTTCGACGGGCTGGATCAACTCCAGCATGTCGTCGTGTTCGATACGAAATCCGCGGCGGGTGTTGGGCGGGCCACGCCTCTGGAAAGTATCGAAGCGCGCGGCGCGGCCCTCGAGCGCGAAGACGCGAGCGCGTTCGACAATCTACTTGCGCGTGGGCGCGCGGACGATCTGGCGACGATCATTTACACTTCGGGCACGACCGGCGAGCCGAAAGGCGTCATGCTCACCCATGATAACTTCATCTCCGATGTGCGCTCGATCACGAACGGGCTGCCGATTTTCCCGACCGACGTTTCGCTTTCAGTGCTGCCGCTGTCACACATCTTTGAGCGCACCGTCTTCTATGTCTTTTGTTACATGGGCGTGTCGGTCAATTACGCGGCGTCGTTCGATAAAGTCGGCGAGTACCTGCGCGAAGTCCGGCCGACGATCATGACGGCGGTGCCGCGTTTGTTCGAAAAGGTCTATCACCGCATCATCAAGAAAGGCATGTCTGCCGGCGGAGTTAAGAGCAAAATCTTTGCGAGCTCGCTCGCCGTGGGACAACGCGTGGCTGAGTTGAAAGACAAAGGCAAGCGCGTGCCGGTTTCCCTCGCTTTGCGTCACGCGGTGGCCGACCGTTTAGTGTTTACGAAATGGCGCGAGGGCATCGGCGGTCGCTTGCGTTACTTTGTTTCCGGCGGCGCGCCGCTGTCGCCGACGCTTTCGTATTCGTTCCTGGGCGCGGGCATAAACATTCTGCAGGGCTATGGCATGACCGAAACTTGCATCGTGTGCGCCAATCGTCCCGGCGACAATCGCGTCGGCTCGATCGGCAAGCCGTTCGCCGGAATCGAAGTGGCCATCGCCGCCGACGGCGAGATGTTGGTGCGCGGGCCAAATGTGATGCGCGGCTACTACGGTCATCCCGAAGCGACCCTCGCGGTGATGAGCGACGGCTGGCTGGCGACCGGCGACGTCGGTTATATGGATGACGACGGCTATGTTTACCTGACCGATCGCAAGAAAGATCTTTTCAAACTCTCGAACGGAAAATACATCGCGCCGCAACTAATCGAAAGCCTGTTGAAGCAAAGCGAGCTGGTCAATCAGGTGGTCGTGGTCGGCGCCAGCCGCAAATTTCCCGTTGCGCTGATTGTTCCTGACTGGGAAGCGCTCCGGCATTCGCTGAGCGTCGCGGGCGCACCGGTCGCCGAAAAGCATTCGGAAATTAGTCAGAGCCAAGCCGCAATCAAGATGGTCCAGCGCGACGTAACGATGATTACTGCGCACCTGGCGGACTATGAACGCGTCCGCCGGGTGGCGTTGCTGCCGGAAGAGTTTTCGATCGATAGCGGCGAACTCACGCCTACTTTGAAAGTAAAACGCCGCGTGATAGATGAAAGATACGGCCAGCTGATCGATGAGTTATACGGATCGGGCTGACGGCAATCGCATTGACACTTGCTGCTGACGTTCAAGAATAATCCAAAACGCCAGTTTGCATAGTCATCTTCCATTCATTGCCAACCTTCGAATAGACTTTGCAGGTACGACCTTTCCAGTGATTTTCCCGACCGTCCCGATCAATCCACAGCGTATCTATGTCGACCACGGCGAAGGCGCCATCGCCTTCCTTTGAGATTTCGATTTTCTTAATCTCCCGCTGATTGCGCGCGAGACGATGAGTATCAAAGAGTTCCTGCCAGCCGCGCTGCCAACGCTCGTCGTCATGTCTGCCCCATTCGATCACCCAATCCATCGGATCGTGTGATTGGGGCGTGCGCGGCCACGGCCAGACCATGTCCGGGTGAAAGACAGTCATCAACAGATCAACATCCTGAGTGTCCCAGGCGCGCGTCTCGCGATTGACGATTTCTTCGATTTGCTTTCTGACGTCGCTCATTGTTCTCCCTCTCCCAGAGGGCGAGGGTCGGGGTGAGGGGTTAAGGCTTGTCGTCAACTAGTAAGCCCTCACCTTAACCCTCTCCCAGAGGGAGAGGGAATCAAGGCGAAGAAGGCGCAGAGGATTTTGAGTCGCTCTGCGCCTTCCGAAAAAACATCGTGGCTGCGTTCTAGAACGTGAACTTAACCGCCAACTGCACCTGCCTTGGATCGCCGACGCCCTGACGCAGGAAGCCGTCAAAGTTGAACAGGCCCGGCGTGCTTAGCGGGTTGATGTTGTTCGCGTTGTTGAAAGTATTGAACATTTCAACAGTTGGAATCAGCTCGTAACGATCACCAAACTTGAACGGACGCGCCAAACGCCAATCGAAAGAGAAGTACTTATTGTCTTTTGCCAGGGTATTACGGTTGGTCGCGGTGCGCACGGCAGGTGTTATCGGTTGTGCCGAGCGCGCCTGAACGCGCGGAACGAATTGAAATCCCCAAGGCAGCTCTGAGTACATGTAGAAGTTAAACTTGTGACGGATGTCGCGGTCAGAGAGAGCGTAATCGAGGCTTAGGTTGTTGATGTCGAACGATCTGTCAGTAAACGGATCGCGCTCGTTTGAGTCGTCGTCCCTGTCTTTCGAGAAGACATAGTTCAATTCAAATTGGTAATGCCTGCTCATGCGCTTTCGCACTCCCGCGGTGAATCCATTGTAGAGCGCTTTGCCGACCGCGCTGGTCACCATGACCTCGCCAAGATAATCGCCGAAGATTGGAAAACCAGCAGCATCCAGCTTGCGATTGACGTTCAAAAAGCGAGTCAGATGCACGCCCTTTGAATGTGTGAAGTCAAAGAAGAGTGAAAGGTCGCGAGCGATTTCCTGCTCGAACTGCGCGTTGACGGTGTAAATGCGCGGGTTGGCGTAATCACGGCTGAATACGCGCACGCCGCTGAAGCATGGGAACGGATTAGTAAACGGACCAGCCGCAGCGAAATTGTGGATGGTTGAGCAAGATCCGGCCGCAGGGGTAACCAAACCCGGCCAGGTAGGAGCGGGGACGCCGAACGAAATCAGTTGCGAACTAACGAAGATCGTTTGCTGCTGGACGCCATTCGTCGTGATCGATCCAACTTGGGACAGCATGTTCTGGCGACCATAGAAAATTCCGTAGCTCGCTCTCAGAACCGATTTTCCGTTCTTTGAAACATCCCACGCGAAACCAAGACGCGGCTGAAATTCATTCTTTGCGCTGTGCAATGTGCCGTCAGACGGAAATCTCGGATCGTTGAGGAATCGCCCATAAGCCGTGGCGCTTGGAGCTACCGTTGGTTTCGGGAAGATCTGCGCTTCCCAGCGCAATCCATAGTTCAGCGTGAAGTTGGGTTTGATCTGCCATTTATCCTGCGCAAAAAGGCCGTAGTCTTCATTCTTGATATTCGAAGCGCCGGCCGCATCCGTTGCCGGGCCGGTTCTTCCCGCACCCTGCAGAAAAAGCAACATCGGTCCGCCGACGCTGCTGCCTGCCGCGCAAGTCTGATTAAACGGAGCGCCGGTCGTCACCCAACCAGTAAACGCGCCCGAGGTATTGTTAAAGCATTCACCCGCAGTCGGTCCAAAGCCGCCCGCCGCTGGTGCTGACGCGTATCGGAGGAAACCGGTCGTGCTGTCAAAAATGTAACGACCTTGAAAGAAGCCGCGGAACACTTGATCATTCAACGTGTGCAGCCACTCGCCGCCGAATTTGAAGGTGTGGTTACCTGAAATCACGGAGAAATTGTCTTTGACGTCAGTGCGCCACAGTAGTTCATCGATCGTTGGGTTCAAGAAGAAGGGATGACCAAATCTGAAGGTGGTAGCAAACCCCATGGCCGTGTCCGCCGGCACGTTCGAAGGAATGGCAGCGCGTGGGCGCAACTCGCGCGTGTATGAGAAGTGTGCCTCGTTAACCTTCTTCGCGGATAGAGTCGAGAAAAGATTAACGTTGATATTGTTAATCTTTGAAGGCCCCTCGATTCCGTTTGCAGAGTTGCCGTAGGTAGCGACGTCGAAGGTCTGGTTGGTGTTCTTCGAATAGTCGAAGTTGTAAGAAATGCCCAGTTGGTTCGACCGGTTCAGATTGAAATCAGTCTTGCCCAGAAACGCATAGTTCCTGATTGGATGTTTTACCGGCAATCCTTCATCCGTGTTCCTCGTGGTTTTGATGAAGTTAATTAGCGCCAGCCGCTGACAATCTGAGTTGGCATTGATCAGCGCCTCGTTGGCGCCAATGGTGGGTGCGGTAACCGGGCAGGGAGTCGTTCCGATCGGATCGCTCAGGTTAGCCCGCGTCAGGGTTTCGCGAATGCCCTCAAATGACAGGAAGAAGAAGGCTTTGTCTTTGCGAATGGGTCCACCCACGGTGCCGCCGAACTGTTCGCGGTGAAAATCCTTGAGCGGCTTGCCGTCGGAAGTATTTGACGCCAGACCTTCCAGGCGTTGAAAGTGGAACAGACTGCCATGCACGACGTTCGTACCGGACTTGGGAATCACGTTGATGATCCCACCGGCGGTGCGGCCGAATTCCGCCGTGGCTCCGGTTGCCACTACTTGAAACTCTTTCACGGCATCGAGAGGAATATCGATCGCCGCGCGTTGGCCGCCCAGCTGCTCGCCGAAGAAGCCATTGTTGTAGTCGCCGCCATCCAGGCTCACGTTGTTGAAGACGCCGCGTTGACCGGCAAAAGTGATTTCGTCTCCATCCGGGCCCTGGACGACACTGACGCCGGGGGTTAGGGTCAGCAAGTCTTCAAACTTTCGACCCAGAATCGGGGTCGTATTTACCGTGGTTTCATTCAGGGTGCTGCTTGATTCCGTCTTCACGGTGTCGACGGTTGGCGCGGTGACCGTGACTCGCTCCTGGACGCCGGAGACTTTCATCGACAGCGGCAGGGCCAGCGCCTGGCCTACGGTGAGTTCTGTCTTTTCCACCACGAGCGTCCCAAACCCCTGCTTGGAAACGGTCACTGAGTAGTTTCCCGGAGGCAGGGCCAGCGCGACAAAGCGCCCACCATCATCGGTAGTCAACGTCTTGGAAAAATTGGTGTCGAGGTTCTTGATCTCGACGTTCGCGCCCGGCACCACCGCGCCGTTTACGTCCGTTACCGTGCCCTGAATCGTGCCCGTGGTGATTTGGGTTTGGGCTGTAACCACAGAAGCGACTGCCAGAATGACAAGCACAAAAATACCAAATCCTTTGACCCATTGGGCAAAGGAGGGGAACGTTAGTCTATGCATGGTTTTCTCCCGTCGTCAGCGTTGTTAAGTCAGGTCTTCGTACTTGAGTCCAAGCAATGCTCAGAGCGAGCGGGGGCAGCCTAATCTTTCCTGAGCGGTCGAATCTTAGTTAACGCCTCGCATCCTGTCAATCATCTTATCAATTAGTTTTTGCGGCCCAGGTAATCCTCGGGCTTTCGCAGCGCTTCTTCCAAACCATTGAGGTATCGACCGACATGCAAGCCATCCATCAAGGCATGATGGACCTCGACGGAAATCGGCAGGAGGGTGCGTTCGTTCTCGGCGGAGAACTTGCCGAAAGCAATTCTCGGTACCGACTCGCCGCGCCCGGGAGTGCGCGCGTGCGCAAAGCTCGTAAACGATACCCATGGTAAAACCGTAAAGTAAATCAAGTCGTCACGCATTGTGGGCTTCAATAAGCCTTCAGCCTGAACCCTCTTTATCGATTGTGCGGCGCCCAGGAAGAACGTCTCGAAATTTTCGTGATAGTCAAAATACGCGTAACTAAAACTTTCGTTAGGCAGCAGGACTGTCGTGCCGCCGTTAATGACGTCATGCACCACGACTCTGCCGTCTTTCAGCCGATAGTGGAAAGGTTCGATTTCGTTCGCGACTCGAAGCGCGAAGTAAAGATATGCCAACGACACGCTAACGCCGGGACGTTCGCGAAGTAGATTCAAGAGGCTGGTAATATCGAGGCGCGTGCAGACGTTGAAGTGAGGCCTCTCGTAGCCACGGAAGAACTCAAACAGATCCCGACGCGCCCAGTTCTCAATATCGAGATACTCCGGCATAAAGGAA
>WNFR01002409.1_pt1 | contig 19514 bp, 15 predicted proteins | sample 5400221 | NCBI WGS metagenome assembly WNFR01 (sample SAMN13153357, study PRJNA577476) | soil metagenome | isolation source: 40 cm soil under Madrone tree | place: USA:California | collected 2016-06-14 | reverse complement strand
ACGCGATCGAACCGTTCCGATATCGCCTGAGAGAAGGTAGAGTGCTTGTCCACCCGGTGATACATGGTGGCACCACTGTGTTACTTCCGAATGAGAGTTTTGCCCTGGCTTACTTTGAATACACGGAAGATTTTGAGAAGTTCGCGGGCATGGCCGGAGATGCGATTAACGCCGTGCGGTCGGGAGACGGCGTCTTCAGGCCGCATCCAAACGACGACATGATCCACTTTACCACGCTGCCGTGGGTTTCGTTTACCAGTATGTCGCACGCGCGGAATTGGGGTCGCGAGGATGCCGTCCCGAAGATCGCATTTGGGAAATTTGAAACGCAAAACAAACGCGTGCTGTTGCCGTTCTCTGTAGAGGTACACCATGCGCTGATGGATGGATTCCATATGGGACAATACCTTACCCTTTTGGAAGAGTTAATAAATACGCCTGAGAGATATTTGGCGCCGCTTTAGACTGGACACCTTTGAACCTCGTTCCTTCCGCATCGGAATAAAAGTGAAAAATCCCGGCCCGGCCAGGTCGTATTGACCCCAGCCGAGCCGGAATGAAGTAAGGCAGCGTGAACCAGCTTCAAAAATACAGCTTGACTGCAACCTGTATTTGCCTGGCTGGGAACGTACTTCGAATGGTGCCAAACGCGGCGCTTGACCTGTCCGAGGTTGCCGCTTGAAAGTTCGTTTTGTTGAATAAGTTGAAGAATTCGCCGCGAATCTCGAGCCGCGTCGATTCTCTGAAAGGAAGTACGAACTGCTTGTGTACTCCCAAATCGAGTTGAAAAAATGCATTGCTGCTAACGGTATTGCGGCCGACGTTCCCAAACGGCTGATTGACGCTGGGGATTACCACATTCGCCTTGTTGAAGTAGTTGTCGATCGTGCGCTGATCTGATGGGGCGAGTGGATCGCCAAGGATGTTTGGTCTGAGGGCGACGCCTCCGATGAAGGATGGGAGATTCGATGTTACCGGCGAGTTCGAATACCTCAGCGTAATCGGCTGCCCGCTTCGCATCGTGTTGACTCCGCTCATTGACCAGCCGCCAAGCACCGCTTCAAGCGCGCTTGGAAGGTTTTGGAAGAACGCTCGGCCGCGGCCAAGCGGCAGATCCCACACCGCACTGGTTGTATTGTTAAGCGGCTCGTTGTAGCCCGATATGCCGCGGTCCGACGCAAGGTCATATAAGTTCTGCGGATTGCCGGTGTTGCCGTTAGGCTCTTCAAGTACCTGAACAACGTTATCCATCGCCTTTGAAAACGTAAACGAATTAAGCAAGTATAAGCCCTTCGAGAATCTGCGCTCGAATTTAACTTGAAGTGCATGATAGTTGGAGAATCCAGCCGGCAAAACGGCAGAAATGGTGCCGAAACCCTGGATTGGCCGGCGTTGTTGTAAGGTCAGATTCTCGCCCACAGCATTCGGCCTTGCCTGATTGTAATCCGCGAGTAACACAAGCTTGACGGCATGATTGCCGACATAGGCTATATCGAGAAGCATTGTCGGCGTAATCTGACGCTGAATGGAAAACTGCCAATTTTGTACATAGCCTGTGCGGGTATCCCGTGGGATATACAACGTCACATTATTTGGCAGTCCCGACGGATAACCGGCCTGCGTGGTTCTGAAACACCCCGAAAAATTCGCGCCAGTACAAACCGGTGTCGTTACCGGACTTGTTTGTGTAATCGCGGCACGAGTGATCTGCGGATAGTTGGTAGCAAGCAAGTTCGCACTGCCGAGACGATTGAAGTAAATATATCCGATACCATAGCCGCCACGGACCACAGTTTTGTCGGCAATGCTGTATGCGAATCCAAACCGCGGTGCAAAATTGTTGTAATCAGGATTGACGAGCGAGCGGTCATAAAGCGAACCATCTTTGGCCTGAATGATTGAGTTTGTTGCAGGATCGTAGTTCGAAAGCCTGTTGTCCTTTTCATAAAGAGGCGTAGCAAACTCGTATCGGAGGCCTGCATTGATCGTTAGTTTCTGGTTGACCTTGATGTCGTCCTGGACAAAAGCGAAATGCAGACGCTGTCGCATATGCACGACCAGCAGGTTCGCAAGCTCGTACTGGCTGCGCGCGCCAAAGTAGAAATCCGCGAGGTTATACAGGTTGTTTGCCGGTACAGTGGTTGCCGGGGAAACGGGATTTGGTTTGCTGAACTGCCCGGAGTAAGTATCCAGGCCGTTCAAGGGGTTCGTGTCTTGTACATCGGTGTTGACCGTAAGATATTCGTAGCCTACTTTTAGAGTGTGACGCCCCAGTATCTTTGAAAGCGTAAGGCGCGGATCGACTGAAAACGGATTCTGGAATTGTGGGTTTGTTGCCTGCCGTCCAAGCTGTGAGATTCCGGTTATCGTCTGTGTCGTGAGGCCACCTGTTACTGTAGGGTCTTCCGGCAAACCGGTGATTCCATAAAGGGCGAACATGCTTGGACCGCCGACAAGAGGCGGCTTTTTCCCGGCTTCGATTTTCGAGATACCCAGCCGGAAATCCAGGACGGATGCGTTACCAAACGTGTAAGTAAACCCGCCCGCGATCTGCTGATTCAGCACGTTCACCAGTCCATTCTGATTCGACCCCGATGGTCCCGGAATATTTGGCGCCTCGAACGCATTTGACTTGCGATGACTTAGGCGAGCAAATACATTCAATCTATCGTTGAATTTGTGATCCAGTCGGATATTGAACTTGTCGTTGAAGTTGCGATTCAGTACCAGCGCCTGATAGTTGTTGCTGGTTGTCGCACCGGGAACGTTAGGTGCTGGAAGATCATTTAGAACTTTGCTGGCAAAGGCAGTCATCGGAATCTGAGTACCGGCGGCATAAATCGTTCCTGTAAACGGATCGCGCACCGCCACCGACAGAATCCCCTGCCTCTGTGCTAGGGTAGGCAACGTCGAGAAAACGAGGTTTTTCTGAATCTGTCGAAATCCTTCGTAGTCAACAAAGAAGAAGGTCCGATCCTTGATGATAGGACCACCAAAGGTCATACCGAATTGATTTCGCAACAGCGTAGGCTTTACTCCCCCGACCGGTTTGAAAAATCCGACCGCATTCAAGACGGTATTCCGATGAAACTCCCACACTGATCCATGAAAGTCATTCGTACCGCTCCGGTATGACGCATTGATAACCGCACCGCCGCTGCGCCCAAATTCCGCGCTGTAGCTATTGGTCTGTACTTTGTATTCTGCGACGGCGTCGGGCGAAACCTGCACAACCTGGCTTGAAAAACTCTGATTGCTCGTACCGTAGGCGTTGTTGTCGACTCCGTCCAATAGAAAGTTGTTGAAGGTGTTGCGGAGTCCATTTACGTTGAAGGCGGCCTCCCTTCCAGGACTGCCTATCCCATTTACAGACGATTCCCGAACTCCCGGTGACAGCAGTGTCAGGTTGGCATATGACCGCCCATTCAGCGGAAGGTCGACAATCTGTTTTCGATTTATGATCTGTCCCCGGTCGCTGGAATCGGTCTCCAGCAATTCGGCGGCGTCGGTAACGACCACGTTTTCCGATACGGCTCCCGGCTGCATTGCAAAATCGACTCGCTGCCGCGCATTGACTCCCACGGAGATGTTGTCCGCGACGAATCTTGAAAAGCCATCGTGCGTGGCGGCGACCTGGTATATGCCGTTCTTGACATTGACGAACGAATAGTTCCCGTCTTCGTCGCTGACTACGTTCGATGTGCTGCCTGTTTCGATGTTCTTCAGGATAAGCGTCACACCAGCAAGCATAGCACCATTCGAATCGCGAACGGTTCCAAGCACCGTCGCTGTATCCGACTGTGCAAATGCTGGTGATGACCAAAGCAGTAAACATAGAACAGTGAATAAAGCATGTGAATTGTATCGTTTTAAATCTCTCAACATTTCCTGTCTCCTAAGTTTTTCAAACGCCTAAGCCGGCTAGTCCAGGAAGCAGAGGATTGCGCGGGCTGGCATTGCTGTAGTGATGTGGATTTGTTTTTCAGGCCTGCAACCAAGTCTCCTGAATTGCCGCGTTGCTGAGAATGCAAAAAATGCTTTGTAGCGAATCGTGGGGCGATTTAAGTGTGGTCGAAAGAGCGAACTTTAGAGCCCCGATGTGAAGATTGATTTAATAGGAATTTAATTGGCGGTTAAATCTTCTGTTCGACCTCGCGGATACTATCGTTACATCAGCATGGCATTCCGCGCGGCGTCAGGAAGCATTTTTGGTGCACGATCGCCTGGGCTTTATTTTTCAAAGGATAGGGAATAGATGCATCCTATGGGTAAGATCTGTCTCGCACGATTAAAAAAATTGTCGTTGATGTCGACAGTACTGGTCATTGTGTTTCAGTTTGCAGCGGTGGAGCAGTTGGTTTTCGCTCAAGCCGGCACTAAATCTTTAATCGCGCATCGTGGGGCTTCCGCTTATGCCCCTGAAAACACTCTTTCTGCGTACAGACTTGCAATCGCCGAGGGTGCGGACTTTGTCGAGCAGGACTTGCAGATTACCAGGGATGGAGTTCTGGTCTGCCTTCATGATCTGACGCTTGAGCGGACGACGAACGTTAAGGAGGTATTTCCGGACCGTTTTAAGGAAGAGCCTGCGGGAACCGCCGGTACACGCCACTGGTATGTTTCGGATTTCACATTGAACGAGATCAAGCAACTTGATGCAGGGGCGTGGTTCAATGCGAAATTTAAGGGCGAAAGGATCCCTTCGTGGCAGGAAGCAATCGACGCGATCCGGGGCAAAGCCGGTCTTTACCCGGAAACCAAGGCCCCCGAAGTGTATGGCAAACTCGGCTTTGATATGGAGAGGCTGGTAATTGAACAACTAAAAAAGAACAAGCTTGATATGCCGGGCGCTGATCCTCGAACTCCGGTAATTATTCAGTCTTTCAGCGACACAAGCCTTCGTAAAATGCACGACGAGTTACATGTCAAGCTCCCACTCGTATTCCTATTGAGTGTCGAAGGGCGTGCAGCGTGGCTGTCGCCCGAGGGACTGAAGAAGGCACGTCAGTTCGCGACCGGAATTGGTCCAGCCAAAAATCTAATCAATCTGGGACTCGTGGAAATGGCGCACGAGGCCGGGTTGACAGTCACAGCCTATACTTTCCGCATGAGCGATAAAGGGCAAGAATACAAGACTGTCGGCGAAGAAATGGCATGGTATCTTTATGGTATCGGAATCGACGCCCTATTCACCGACAACCCGGATCAGTTCCCGCGAAAGCCTAGAGCTATGTCACGAAGTTCAAATTGAAACCCACCTACCTACTTTGGCTTCAAAGTCATGTTCAGTTTCGCGGCCCTTGTAACGGCTTCTTTGCTAAACGGAAACACCACCGGCTTCACTTCCAGCCATTGGTCCAACTGATCCTTCCAATGAGGACTCGTCGGCCGACCTGATTCACCAAGGGTGATGCTGTGGAGACTCTTATCCCAATCTGAAAGGTCTGCGATAAACCGCATCGAAACTGCATTGCCGACGTTGACGCTTGCTATGCTTCCATTCTGCGGTTGCGGCGCAATCGCGAATTGTTGTCCAATCATTGGCGCGGCCGCCAGTGGGTGAGGGAACCGAAAGGATTCGAATCTACCCCAGGTCCATTTTGAAGTATCGTCTCCAAGTTTCCTGCTGATCGTTGCTCGTGCATCCTGGTCGCAAAAAGCATAAAGCTCCGCATAAGTCTTAAACGATTTTGGTAACCATTCCGGACGCTTTTCAGCTAACACACGATCGATAAATATATTTATCTGGCCCCACCTGAATTCGTTCGCCACTTCGGTTCCTAACAACCAGTTGACGATTTGTCTCCTGAAGCTGTCTCGCATCAGGACCGCAAGCAGCGCTGCACGTGAATCCCCGTCGACGTTACCGTTCCACTCACTCAACAGTTTGAGCGTCTCAGGCGAAGCGTTGACAGACCCTGCTTTCATTTCTCTTACAAAATCCTTCGCCAACATATCTGCCGGGTATGAATATGTGTCGCCCTGTATAGAACGGATGTCATCCGTCGACAGGTGCTGCTTGGCTGTCAACCGTTCCGTAATCCGATGGGCGCGATAAGGGGCAGCCCAGACATGCGATAGAAAGTAGGGATACGAGTCGCCGGCGATCCGCTGGTTCGCGGTGACAATAATTCCGCCCGGTGGATCGAACACGTGCGGCAGTTTTTCAAAAGGGATGTATCCGGTCCATTCCCCTTCGTCAGTTGTTCCATCATAAGGAATGCTGCCGTCTCCGGATTTCCGTATTGGGATTTGTCCTGCACCGTAATATCCGATATGGCCCTTTACGTCGGCATATACAAAGTTTTGTACAGGCCCTGGAAACCGTTTAAGCGCCTCCTGAAACTCAGTCCAATTTTTTGCACGATCCAGGAAATATGTTGGATCGTATTCAATCGGGTTCACGTCAAGCGCGGTCCAGCGAAGAGCATAATTTGCACCATCCTTTTGCAGAATGACCGGCCCGTGTCGAGTAATCGTGACGTCGTACGGGACCGATTCGATTCCTGTACCGTTTCTTACCTTGATCGTGTCGTGAATGATTGTTGCTTCACGAAGTCCCGCCGGCGTTTTATAGAAACCAGGCTTTGAATCGTCAAACTTCTCAAGGTAAAGATCCTGCACGTCGGGGCCCAGATTTGTCATGCCCCACGCGATGTATTCGTTGTGTCCAATGATGACGCCAGGCGCGCCGGCGGTCGTAACGCCTTCCACGCGGACCCCCGGCGCCGAAAGGTGAATCATATACCAAATGGATGGAGCGCTTGCGTCGAGATGTGGATCGTTGGCGAGTAAAGGCATCCCGCTCGCAGTGTGCTTGCCGCTGACGACCCAATTATTGCTTGCAGCCCGATCCTCGGAGTTCAAACCAATTCGTTCGAAAGATTCCCGCATCATCTGTTGTACGCCAGAGGCTGTTTCCAACATCGAAACGTCGGCCGTTTCCAGTGCGTTGTTATCCGAGACCTTATTTAGCGCCTCGGTTTTCCTGTCAACTTTGTCAGCGCCCACCACGAGCACATCCAGGCTGGAACGCTCCGGCATTAAATCCTTCCTCGCGGCTTCCGGAGCTCTGGCAAGTGCCGCGCGCATAAGGTCCAGCGTCCAGGTCGATGAAAGAGCCTCGGCGAAGTTCTTAAGCACAGCCAGTGAATCGGCCGGCGACCAGGGGCGCGGTTTATACTGCAGGATTGCAAATTCCGGTGGAAGCGTGGTTGCATCCAGCGACTCGATATAGGCGTTCACCCCTCGGGCGTAGGCTTCAAGCGTAGATTTGGCTTCGAGGCTCGCCTTTGAAACCATCGCATCCGCAACCCTGCCAAAACCGTATCGCTGGTGCAGCTTATCCTGCTCGAGTACCGCAGGACCAAAAATTTCAGCGAGCTCGCCCCTGGCATTTCGCCTTAACAGATCCATCTGCCAAAGGCGGTCGCTAGCGGTGACATATCCCTGCACGAAATACAGGTCATCGTTATTTTTTGCGTCGATATAGGGAATGCCGCGTGCGTCTCTTCTTACCGAAACGGTGTCATGTAGACCCGCAAAACTCAGGGTTACCGGCGCACCCGGATCAGGGGTGATCTGCTGCGCAACCACAGACGCAGAAGCAATTGCCGACACAAACAAAAGCACGAGCAAATTGAAGCGTATTTGATTTCGCAACGGAGAAACCTCGCAAATTATTGGGATAATTGGAGCTTTAAGGGCGCGGTGTCGTCATTCTACCATGACTTACTCGTTGACGGGTGCGAGCGCTAACCGCTAGAATCCAAAATGTCTTTTCTAGTCTAACTGGTTTGCTCAGATTTCAAATGTTCAGGCTGCTCGATTCACCGGCCTGCACTGAGGGACATTATTTAAATGCAACGGTACATCCACATTTTGAGCATTCTGGTTCTCCTGGCCCTTTATGGCGTTACATGTTTGGCCCAACAGCGGCCATTGATTACAGAGGATGTCGACATCATTCCGCCGGGCAGCGTCCGTATTCAGGCAGGAATGGATTTTTTCCAGAACGCGAAATTTCCTGCGTCGGGATTGACTGGTGACCTGACGCGGGTTGGTGTCCTTGGCATTAACATCGGATTGTCGCCAAATGTCGAGTTCCAGATCTCCGGTGTCGCGCAGAATTTTTTAAGCATTAATTCACGGACTGCAAATCCTCCTATACCACTAAGCCTGGCAGCAGGCGCCAATTCGACCAACGATGTTGGCGATTTTACGCTTGCGACAAAAATCAAGATTCGCAACGAATCCGGCAACTGGCCTTCCATCGGGTTTAAGTTTGGAGTGGAATTGCCTAATTCCAATCAGGCACTCGGCATAGGATTAAACCAAACCAATGCATTTGGTTCAATTTTGTTGGGTAAAAAGTTTGGGCATGATGGCCGATTGAACACGTTTGGTAATCTGGGGATTGCTATTTTAACTGCTCCGACCGAGCTGTTTACTCAGAACGATGTGTTTACTTATGGATTGGCAGGAATCTACCGCGCCACAGATCGGATCAACGTTGTAGGCGAGGTTCAGGGGCGCCAAAACACAAGACCGGGTACTGGACCGCCGGGAACTGAATCGCAGTCTCAGGCGAGGCTTGGAATGCAAATAAAGGCATCCGGATTAAAGTTTGACGTTGCCGGCATTGCCGGATTGACACGATTCAGCCCGCGCTCGGGCGTTACGTTTGGAGTAACCTATGACTCTCCCAGCATCTTTACGCCTGCCAAATAGGTCCGAGTTACGCAGGATCGGTAGAGGGTTGGCACAGTCTCAACCAGATGCTTTTAGCTAAAAGCACGTCAAAACATTCTACGATCAAGGGGGCAACATGAGACTGGTTGGATTTGTATCATTCGAACTTCTGCTATCGGACATCCAGACTCCAGCATCCTCGTCGTCGATTAGAATCCACAAATTTTCTGTTTCAGGAGGTCGGGTTGACCACGTCAGATGACACGCTTCGGTGTTTTCATGTTTGATTGGTTACGTGAGGGCGCGATTTGGCTGGAACAATTCGTTGTCAGCGTACCGCTTTATGTTGCGGCGCCTTCGATGATTATTATCGGTGCTCTCGATTCGTCCTTACTCTCTCTTCCGGAAATTAACGATTACCTTGTCGTAATGCGGTGCGCCCGGGATCATTCCGCAGCCATTTATTTCCCTCTGTTTGCTGCCGCCGGATCAGTGCTTGGATGCCTTCTTTTGTACACCATTCTTCGGCGTGGAGGACAGGCTGTTCTGCGCGGGCGCTTTAGTGCCGAGAATCTGAAACGAGTGGAAACGGCCTACGCACGTTTTGGTTTTCTTGCTTTGGCGATACCGGCGATGCTGCCACCGCCGATGCCATTCAAAATCTTTGTAGCAACTGCCGGCGCACTTGAATATCCCCGATGGCGATTCCTGATGACTGTAATGATTGCCCGCAGTCTGAGGTATTACGTCGAGGGTATACTTGCAGTCTATTATGGCGAACGAGTACTGAGATTTATTTCGGATAATGGGTTAGCAATTTTGAGCGTCGTCGTCTCCCTATGCCTGGTTGGCTTCGCAATCTACGCTTTAACTCGGCGTGGTCGGAAAGAAATTCCGACTGCGGTTAGCAACAAAGTGAGCAGGGAAGAGATCTGAGGATTTGTTGCCCGTCGCTCTGCTCCCACGGGAAATATAAAAAGTAAACCTCGGACACAATTGGAGATTAAATTTGAAGTGGCTTTTTAAGAAAATCACAGGCGGTTTGTCCTCGGCAACAAAATATCTGGTTTCATTTGGGCCCGCCGGGCTTTTCGCGATTGCATTTTTGGATTCCGCTATGATTCCGCTGCCAGGGGGCCCTGACGCGGTAATGATTATTTTGTCGACAGCCCACCCTGCGTGGATGCCACTCTATGCGCTGTCAGCAACTCTGGGTTCGATGTTCGGTTGTTTGCTGCTCTACAAAATCTCCAGAAGAGCGGGCAGGCGTGCGTTGGAGCGTTTCTCGATTGAGAAACAAGCCAGGGTAAATCGGCTTATCGAGAAGTACGACGTCTTATCGGTACTGGTATCGTCCGTGCTTCCTCCGCCTTTTCCCTTCAAGCTCTTTGTGGTGACCGCGGGCGTCTTCAGGCTGAGCATTGTTCGGTTTGCAGTTGCTGTGGCGATCGGCCGGGCCTTCAGATTCTTTCTTGAGGGGTTTCTGGCTATTCGCTATGGCGAACAGGCAGCGGACATGTTGAAACGATATTACCCGTCAATTGGTATCGCCGTTGCGGCCCTTGTTATCATTGGTTTCATCGCAAAAACTCTACTTCGCAAGAAACCCGAGCCTGACAACGTTGATACAGCGGTGACGAGTGGCGAGTGACCAGACGGCAAGCTTTATGGGTCGGCATCACAAGGACGGAAGAACAGGATTCGGATTACCTCGGCACCTGTCACGCGTTTTTCAGCAAGGTGAGTATTCCAGCAGCTTAAACCTTCGCGCTTCTGAGAGGTCTCGCACACCGTGCTTATCCAGCCGGCTGAGGATTCTGAGAAATATCTCGGCAGTGGCCAGTGCATCGCCTGCTGCGCGGTGTCTGTTGTAGATGGGAATCTGAAAATGCTCTGCTACGGTATGCAAACGGTAATTAAGCAGGCCAGGCACCGCGGATCTCGACAGTTTCACCGTGCATATGTTTGTGTTACCCATTCGCTGTCCGGGATAAAGGCGTGAAACTTCGTGATTCAAAAAGCGAGTGTCGAATTGTGCATTATGGGCGACAAGCACCGCGTCACCCGCGAATCGCAGCCAATCCGAAGCGACATCTTCAAACAAAGGCGCATCCCTGACCATATCATCAGTAATCCCTGTCAGTCCCACAATGAATGGCGGGATGCGAGTCTGCGGATTGACGAGAGTTTGAAACTCAGCGACGATACGACCGTTTTCAATTCTGTAGGCTCCGATTTCGGTTATGCGGCCTGGAGGGGTTTTCGCGCCGGTGGTTTCAACGTCCACGACGACGAAATCGGATTCCAGGAGTAGACGCGTTTCGACGTCTTCCGATTGGAGTTGGACCATACAATCTTCGCTCAGTTTGAGACGAAGATCGTCTTTGATCAGTTCACTTATCAGGAGAGAAGCCGTCACAGAATCCAGATCCGGCAACTTCAAAACGATGTCCGCAATGTCCGCCGCAGGGGCGAGTCCGCCGCATAAGCGAAGCATCTCGACGGTTTCCTGGACCAGGGCCGAGTCGGAGACCAGATTCGTGTGAAGAACTATCATCGAACCATTGTAACTTGTGACCCCGTTTTTGTGGAATGAAATGAAAGGAAACCAGTTGAACGCCGAAGATGTAATCCAGAAATTCAAGGAAACCGGAGCGTTACTTGAAGGCCACTTCCTGCTCTCTAGTGGACTACACAGTCCAAAATACCTACAGTGCGCACTGGTGCTTGAAAGACCGGAAAATGCTGAAATGTTTGGACTTTCAATAGCTGAACACTTCGCCGGTGAGGGAATTCAGGCCGTAGCGTCTCCCGCCATCGGTGGCATTATTATCGGTTACGAAGTTGCGCGCGCATTAAAGGCCAGGTTCCTCTGGACCGAACGTGATCAGGGTAAAATGGTGCTTCGCCGCGGGTTTAAAATCGAACCTGGCGAGCGTGTCCTCGTCGTTGAAGACGTAATTACGACCGGCGGGTCGACACTGGAAACGATCGAGGCCCTGCGTTTTTACGGGGCCGACATAGTGGCCGCAGCATCGATAATTGATCGTTCGGCCGGTGCCGCAGACGTAACTGTGCCGCGCATAGCCCTCGCAACACTTGCCGTGCCGTCCGTTGCTCCGTCGGAATGCGAAGCTTGCGCCCGTGGAGAAATCGCAACCAAACCCGGTAGCCGGAAGGCCTGATGCACTCTGTTTTCAGGTGCGTTTACCAGGCTGGATTTATGGCCATATGAACTTCAAGCTGACTGTTCAGTATGATGGCACGGATTTTCACGGATGGCAGATCCAACCCGGAAAACGCACTGTTCAGGGCGAATTGACTCGCGCGCTGTCGTTGCTCGACGGCCAGGGGGTGCAGGTTCACGGTTCGGGTCGGACAGATGCGGGCGTGCATGCCGAAGGTCAGGTTGCCAGCGTCATGCTCCAGCGCGCCTTTCGGCCCGAGAACCTTCGCGCCGCCATCAATGGAAATCTGGAACGGGATCTTCGAATAATTTCTGTTGACGAAGTCACAGACGATTTCCACGCCAGGTTCTCAGCGAAAAGTAAGACCTACGTTTATAGAATACTTAATGGACCGGTCATGTCCCCATTCTGGCGCAAGTACGCTTTTCATATAGCACGAGACCTGAATGTCGAAAGGATGATCTCCGCGGCTCACCAGTTCAGTGGAACCCACGATTGGACTGCTTTTTCCGCCGCGCAGTCGGACGTTGTCGGCCGAACGCGTTCAGTCACAGGGATTGAAGTGTTGGACTCTGTAGATATGCGTTCCAGATCGCGTTTAATCGAAGTCAGAGCCACATCCGAAGGGTTTCTGAGATACATGGTGCGTTCAATCGTTGGAGCCTTGCTTGCTGTCGGACTGGCACAGATCGATGAATCCGACATCTTATATGCAATTCAAACAGGTTTTCGGTTTAAATTTATCGTAACTGCGCCTGCGCATGGCTTGACGTTAGTCGAAGTTCATTATTAGCGGAAATTGTTCGGGTGGTGTTCTAAAGAGCGTAATCAAGCGCGTCGACTGACCTGATGCCGGATTCGCTGAATGGTTCGAATTGGACACTTAGAGAAATAAGTCCACTATTATTCCGTGCCGGAGAATACAATCGCGACTGATTTAGGGTTATCCATTGGTTGCGTTGCAGTGTGTACGGCGATTAAGATGGATGTGCCCGCAATCTGCCTGAGAGACATGGAACAAAGCCCACGTGTTTGCTGACTTCGCTGATGTGGTAGAGAGTGATTCTCGAGACGGGGTGCTGTTGGCCTCGATCGATTGGTCACGTCTTCCTCGACACATCGCAATTATCATGGATGGTAACGGTAGGTGGGCTGCACAGCGCAGCCAGCCACGGATTGCCGGGCACAGAGCCGGCGTCGAAGCTGTTCGTGCTGCCGTTGATACCGGCGCGCGTCTCGGAATTCAGGCGCTGACCCTATATGCCTTTTCAACTGAAAACTGGAAACGTCCCAGAATGGAAGTCGATGCGCTTATGCGCATGTTGCGTAGATATCTGCGCCTTGAACTGGACGAGATCCATCGTCAGAACATCCGGTTTCAAGCGATTGGGACAATCGAAGGACTGGCAAAGAACGTCCGGGACGAGATTAATCGGGCTAGGGACAAAACTGCCGCAAATACGGGGATGGTCCTTAGCATCGCGTTGAATTACGGCGGGCGTTGCGAGATCGTTGATGCGTGTAAGGCAGCGGTTGGTAAACTGCTTGCAAGCGGCCGCGCTGTGACCGATCTCACCGAGGCGATGATTGACCGGGAACTTTATACGTCAGGCCTTCCTGAACTCGATCTTCTGGTTCGGACAAGTGGCGAAATGCGAATTTCAAATTTCCTTTTATGGCAAAACGCCTATAGCGAAATTTACGTCACCAATACACTGTGGCCGGACTTTCGCCGGCCGCACCTGTTGGAAGCTGTTGTGAATTTTCAAAATCGAGATCGACGCTTTGGTGGCCTTAAACTTGTCGCTAATGCGAAGTAGGCACTGATGAGTTGCAGGTCTTGAGCAGTAAAAGGGGTAATCTTCCTGGGTTTCAGGAGCATTTTACCGACGCTGAGCCTTTTTCTCGCTCCACTCCTGATAAAAAGCTCAGTCAAAGCCTGGAAGATTCGCCACTGCTGATACTCAACCCAGTTTTTCACCGTTTACGATTCACCAATTACCCGTATAATGTCCCGACTAATCACCGCACTGATCGCACTCCCAATTTTGGTAGCTTCTATTCTGGTTCCCGTGCTTGCTCCACTTTTTGTGGCGATCGCGGTCGCTGCCATGGTTATAGGCCTATATGAGTTCTGGTGGCTTGGCAAGAAAGGGGGAGTAAAGCCGGATGTTGTAGTCGGATACGGGGCCGCAGCGGCGATATTCGCTGTTTTCTATTTCAACGAACTCGGATTTCTCATCTTTATTATCCCGGTTTTCATTATTGCGGCGCTTTCGGCGGCGACTCTGAAAGGCGCGCCCTTTGATAAAATGATGTCCTCAGTCAGCGTCACCGTCCTTGGTGTTCTATATGTGGCTCTGCTTGGCGGACACCTCGTTGCACTTCGCACCGCCCCCTTCACCAAACCGGGACTTTCAACACACCTCTTATCCTTCTTTTTCCTGGTAATTATGGGTTCTGATACCGGAGCCTATTATTCCGGCCGGACGTTCGGCCGCCACAAGCTTGCTCCCAAAATCAGCCCTGGCAAAACCTGGGAAGGTGCTGTCGGTGGGATGGTTGCCAGTCTCGTTCTTGCAGTGGTGTCGCATTACTGGTTTTTTCCGGAGCTCAGTCTCAAGGCTGCAATACCTCTGGCTGCCGCTATGAATGTGCTGGGCGTGATCGGCGATCTAACTGAAAGCGCTTTGAAACGAGGCGCTGGCGCCAAGGACGCTGCAAAGATTTTACCGGGTCACGGGGGGCTGTTGGACCGGCTGGACAGCTTGCTCTTCAATGCACCGGTACTCTACTATTTCGCGCAATTGTACTTTCGCTGATCACTGGGTCTTTTCTCCTTCAACCTGAGGAATCCGTCAATGACAACAAAGAAGATCATCTTTATCATCGTTGGCATCTTACTGGCACTGGTATTGCTTGTAGTAGTGTTTGTTGGAGCAATTGTCGGATTTGCATTCTATTCAGTCGGTCACAATGAGGCAGCCGAGACTGCAAAGGATTTTCTACGAAAGAACGAAAAACTCAAAAAAGAGACCGGTGAAATTAAGGACTTCGGTACTTTTGTATCCGGAAGTGTTAATGTCAACAACGCTGACGGGCAGGCTGCGATAAATCTAAAGGTGATTGGTGAAAGAAAGACCCTGAACAGTGTCACGGTCGAGTTGATGTACAAAAGCGGTAAGGCCTGGCACGTGACCGGTGCAAGTTACGTCGACGAGACAGGCAAGACTGTTAATTTATTGGATCCATTTGGCAATCCCGCTGAAGAAAGTCCGTAATCGCAATGGCTATCAAGGGAATATCGATACTTGGCTCGACCGGCTCAATCGGATGTAACACTTTAAGAGTGGTTGATTCGTTTGGTAGCAGGTTCAAGGTTGTCGCATTAGGTGCGGGACGCAACGTCGAAAAACTGGCCCAGCAGATCGAGCGGTATCGGCCGGACCTGGTCTCGGTCGAAACCGTGCAGGCAGCCGATAAACTCAGGACCCGCTTACAGGCTCAAAAGTGTGCGATTCCGAAACTGGTCATCGGCGATGCCGGGCTGGTCGAGGTGGCCGTTCACCCCGCGGCGGATTGTGTGGTTTCCGCGACCGTTGGCGCCGTTGGATTTCTTCCAACTCTGCGCGCGCTTGAGGCCGGCAAGCGCGTTGCCCTGGCAAACAAGGAAACGCTGGTGATGGCCGGCGAACTGATGACAAAAGCGGCTGCGAGATCAGGCGCTGAACTGCTTCCAGTCGACTCCGAACACAATGCGCTTCACCAATGTCTGAGGGGCGAGAAGCGCGGCGAAGTTCGACGGCTCGTCCTAACGGCTTCAGGCGGACCGTTTAGAACCAGCAGCAAGACAGACATCAGGAACGCCTCTCTCGCCGAAGCGATGCGTCACCCGACCTGGAGCATGGGCGCCAAGATTACAATCGATTCGGCAACCCTAATGAACAAAGGCCTTGAAGTAATCGAGGCGCACTGGTTGTTTGGTTTTGATGCCGATGAAATAGGCGTCGTCGTACACCCCGAATCTGTAGTGCATTCGATGATCGAACTGGTGGATGGGTCAGTTATCGCCCAAATGGGCGTAACTGACATGCGTCATGCGGTTCAATATGCATTGACATATCCCAATCGCTATCCGTCTCCCCTGCCATCCCTGGATTTGACCCGGCTGGGTGGGCTGCATTTCGAAGCGCCGGATCTTGACCGTTTCCCATGCGTAACCCTCGCTTATCGTGCTCTTCGCGCAGGCGGCACTCTGCCGGCAGCGATGAATGCCGCAAACGAGACAGCTGTCCAGGCATTTATGGACCAGAGAATCGCTCTTAGTGACATTCCCAGAGTGATTGAATCCGTAATGAACGATCATGCCCCTCGCAAGGTATCCAGTATCGAACTTGTGCTGGAAACCGACCGCGATGCGCGCCGCGAAGCGGCAAAAGTCATCGACACGATCAGCCATGAGGTGGAATTCCCGGTTCTGCGTCTGGTTTGACGCTGGCCAAAGTCGACGCGTAGACTCTAAGGGTTGCAACCCAATGCAGCAGGAGTGACTCTAAACCCGGGGACTAATTCGTTATTAGTATTTTGCGAAACGGGATTTCAAAATGACTTGGATAATTGGTGGGTTGGCATTCATTTTTGTTCTTGGGGCGGCGGTGGTTCTTCATGAATTCGGCCATTTTGCCGTTGCCAAGCTTCTGAAGATTCGCGTCGAAACATTCTCGGTCGGGTTTGGTCCGCGGCTGTGGGGATTTAAATGGGGTACGACGGATTATCGTATCTCGGCCATCCCTCTCGGCGGATATGTAAAACTCGGCGGAGATGAGTCCAATGCGCCAATTGAGGGTGAGAGCGCCGCGGATATCCCTTTGGAAGAACAGTTTAACCTCAGGCCCAGATGGCAAAAGATCTCGGTTGCGGTGGCCGGACCGGTGATGAATATCATCACCGCGTTGTCTATTCCGGCGGCGGGTGCATTGATGTTCGGAGTCCCCCAAACACCACTGCCAGTGGTCCAGGCGGTCAGGAAGGATGGCGCTGCGGAGGCCGCCGGCTTGAAACCTGGCGACAAAATCCTGTCGTTCAACGGTGTCGAAAATCCAAGCTGGGATCGAATAAGAAACGATGCATTGTTATTGCCCGGGTCCTCAGTTCCTGTCATTGTTGAAAGAGACGGTCAAAGGGTTCCTTTGACCATAAAGCCAATCACCCAGACGGAAGGCACAGAGACAATTGGCGAGCTGGATTTTACGCCCGACTTTGGCAGCGTTCCCGTAATGGTAAACAGCGTAGTTGCGGGTGGCCCTGCTCAAAAAGCCGGACTGCAACCCGGAGACCGCCTGATAACAATCGGTGGCCAACCGGTAAGTAGCAGTTCGCAAGTTGTTACTTATGTTCGGGAACACCAGTCTGACCCAATCGAACTAACCGTGGACAGAAATGGACAGCAACTCCAGATCTCGGGGCGGGTGGGCAGGTTGCCCAATGGCGCGGAAGGTCTGTTTGGCTTTAGTCCATACGACAACTTGCCGAGAGTTAAAGTTGGACCGATCAAGGCGCTCGGGTTTGCCGTCGATACAAACCTCGAGATACTGCGCCTGACGGGTGCTGCACTTGGCCAGTTGTATCACGGCCAGCGATCGGCCAGGAATACATTGTCCGGACCGATCGGAATTGCGCGCGCGGCCTCAACCTCGGCAAACGAGCTGGGCTGGAGTGGAGTATTTCAACTGCTCGGGTTTCTTAGCCTTAGCCTGGGTGTCTTTAACCTTCTTCCAATCCCTGTGCTCGACGGCGGCGCGATCTTTTTGCTACTTGTTGAAGCAGTCCTGGGGCTTGTCGGCATCGTTCTCTCGATGAACGTCCGGGAACGAATTCAGCAGGTCGGTTTCGTTGTATTGCTCCTGCTTATGGGATTTGTGATAACAAATGATCTGATCAAGGAAGCGACGCTTCGATTCGGATGGGGTGCTGAAAAGCCTCCGGTGGTTCAGCCGCAAAAATAGGAAAATGTTTGGCGGCTACAAGTAGATGGTAATAGCCAAAAGAGCGGTGGACTTAACGACGCGCTATTGACTACATCTGGTCTTCCTATATGAGAAACACACGCGCAGTAAAAGTTAAGAACATCCAAATTGGCGGCGGCGCTCCCGTGGCTGTCCAGTCGATGACCAAAACCGACACGACAGATGTTGATGGGACGGTCCGTCAGATCGAGGAGATGGTTCGCGCGGGCTGTGAAATTGTTCGGCTTGCAGTTGTGGATAAGGATGCAGCAATCGCTTTGAAGGATATTCGTAAGCGTGTTCCTGATGTCCCGCTTGTTGCCGACATTCATTTCCATTACAAATTGGCGCTGATGGCCCTGGAAGCCGGTGTTGATAAGCTGCGACTGAACCCCGGGAATATCGGCGCGCATGAGCGGGTTCGCGAGGTAACTCGCGCGGCCCAGGCGCAGGGGGTTCCAATTCGAATTGGAGTAAACGGCGGATCGCTTGAAAAGGATTTGCTGGCGAAATATGGCACGGCAACACCTGAGGCAATGGTCGAGTCCGCGTTGCGGCACATCGCAATCCTGGAGGACCTTGGATTCAGCGATACGATTATTTCGTTGAAAGCTTCGGACGTACAAAGAACGGTTGCGGCCTACAGGCTGTTATCACAAAAGGTCGATTATCCGTTGCATCTTGGCGTTACGGAGGCCGGTACGGCTTTCAGTGGCTCCATCAAATCGTCGATCGGCCTGGGAATTCTACTGCACGAAGGTATCGGGGACACGATTCGCGTATCGCTTGCTGCTGAGCCTCAGGAGGAAGTGCGGGTTGGTTGGGAGATTTTGAAGTCTCTGGACCTGCGCAAACGAGGCGTTACGGTCGTTGCCTGTCCCACATGTGGCCGGCTTGACGTAGATGACTTCGTTGGAATCGTCACGGAAATTGAGCGTCGTCTTTCCCATATCTCTGAACCGTTGCATCTCTCGATTATGGGTTGTGCTGTTAATGGTCCTGGCGAAGCGCATGACTCCGATTTGGGTGTAACGTTTGGCCGCGGAGTCGGAATGATTTACAAGAACGGCGTTCCGATGAGAAAAGTCTCGGGTGCTGACATTGTCGAAGCTTTCGTTCTTGAAACAGAGAAACTTTTAGCTGATGGTAGTGCTGCATCGATGAATCGCGAGCCTCAGCTTGTAACGATCGGTAGATAAATTAAAAAGGTGACAGGCAAACCGTGACAGGTGACAGGAAAAAGCGAGTTCCAAGTCGATTCGTCACGCATCTGCCATCTCAAGCAGTAGCGCGTCAGTCGCAACTTTCTTATTGACGTTAACCTGAAATCCTCGTTTGTGTTTCTCGATTTGCCGCAACCATTCAGCCATAATTTTGGAATTCCGACTGGCGGCGGCCTTGCCCAAATCCTGCTTTAAATCCTCATTTACAACCTGACCACCATCGGCGCCCAATTGCATTAACCATACATCGTGAATTAATCCGGTGAGCAGGTCCAAACGCGGTTCATATTCGTCCTTGAGCTTTGCGTCATTAAGCTGTTCGGAGCCCCGCAGCAGTTTTACCCGGTCACGGTCAACCGCCAGCGCTATTAGAATTTCGAGCATTGCAGCACGCTGTTCTTTGTAGG
>WNFR01002407.1_pt1 | contig 19520 bp, 9 predicted proteins | sample 5400221 | NCBI WGS metagenome assembly WNFR01 (sample SAMN13153357, study PRJNA577476) | soil metagenome | isolation source: 40 cm soil under Madrone tree | place: USA:California | collected 2016-06-14 | reverse complement strand
GCCAGCAAATCACCGCAAGCAGCACACTTGGAATGCAGGGACTGCTGGTTGGAGCTCAGTTTGCGCTCTCGCTAGTCTTGCTGGCCAGCGCCGGCCTCCTGATCCGCAGCTTTGTCGAAGTGCTTGCACTCGATCCCGGGTTCCAACCCGATCACATACTCACGATGAAAGTGCAATTTGCCAATCCGGACGCAACTCCTCCAGCCCGCATGGCTGATTATTACCAGCAGGCATGGGAGCGACTGCACAAAATACCCGGGGTGCAAGCCGTGGGCACAGCGGGCAACATCTTCTTTCTCGAGGAGAACCAGAATCATGCGCTGCGCCAGGTCGAAGGACATGCCCCCGAGCCCGTCGACAGTTGGACACCGCTGGTTTGGACGCAGGTTAGCGGCGATTATTTTCGCGCCATGGCGATCCCCCTGCTTCAAGGCAGATACTTCACGGCACAGGATGGGCCGGAATCCCCTCCAGTGGCAATCATCAATCAGACGTTGGCGAAACGGTATTGGCCCGGCGAAGACTCGATCGGCAAACGGTTAAAGGGATTTGATCCGCGAGGCCGCAATGACGAGTGGGTGACAGTTGTGGGCCTCGTCGCGGATATGCGCAGCCATGGTCTCGAACGAGTGCCTATGGCAGAGATTTACGAGGTTCAGGCACAAAGGGGAGAAGCCACGCCTAACTTGATAGTGCGAACCTCTGCTGACCCGATGCAACTCGCGCCGACCATCCGTAGCACCCTCCGTTCGCTCGATAAGAACGTCATCCTCTCCGGTATCACAACCATGCAGGACGTGTTGCGTGAGCAGACCGCGGCGAGGCGTTTTCAGTCTTGGCTGATGGGACTATTTTCGGCGCTTGCGCTGCTGCTCGCGGCCGTGGGTGTGTACGGGGTGATGCATTACTTCGTCACTCAGCGCATTCCTGAGATTGGCGTACGGATGGCTTTTGGTGCTTGCGGCAAAGATATTGTTTCGCTCTTCATGCGACGAGCCTTGCGGTTTGCTGGCGCTGGACTCGCCGTCGGATTAGTGCTGGCGCTTTGGTCGGCATCGCTGATCAAGCGGATGCTGTTCGGCGTGACGAATACCGACCCGCTGAGTTTTCTTGGGGCGCTGTCGTTGCTCATCCTGGTCGCACTCTCTGCATCTTACTTCCCGGCCCGCAGCGCGACGAGGGTCGATCCGATGGTGGCGCTGAGGTACGAATGATGGAAATCCTGCAAAACAAGCCGGACGAAGTATGAGGGTGCGGAGTCGCGTGCGTTCGTGGTTGCGCGCAATGCTGCGACGCTCTCGAATGGAGAGCGAGATGGATGCGGAACTGCGCTTCCACCTGGAGGCGTACGCCGAGGATTTGGTGCGCAGGGGCGTACTGCGAGAGGAGGCGATGCGGCGCGCGCGGATCGAGTTTGGCGGCATCGAGCGCGCGAAGGAAGAATGCCGGGAAGCCCGCGGCGTGAACTTCGTCGAAAGCTTCATCCAAGATTTGCGCTACGGCCTACGCATGTTGCGCAAATCCCCTGGCTTCACCGCCGTTGCTGTCCTCACTCTCGCCCTCGGCATCGGTGCGAATACCGCAATCTTCGGCTTGGTGGACTCCGCTCTTTTGTATTCCCTCCCGTTTCGTAACCCCGAAAGACTGGTGAATGTTTGGACGACTGACGCGGGCGGAGATACGCACACGCCTTTGCCGAATCAATATCTAGCGCTGCGAAAACACAGTCAGGCCTTCGAACAAGTCGCGGAGTCGGGATGGGCCGACAATTTCTACGGCAGCGGTGAGTCCGGTTGGCAAAACCTGATGGGGCTTCTCGTGAGCGCCAACTGGCTGCCTACCCTCGGGATTCAGCCCTTGATGGGCCGCAACTTTCGAGAGGACGAGCAAATCGCCGGCCCGGATGCGGTCGTGATTCTCTCCTTCAGCTGCTGGCACACTCGCTTTCACGGAGATCCAGCTATTGTCGGAAAGCAAATCGTCCTGAATCGCCGTCCCGTCACCATCGTAGGAGTCATGCGACAGTCATTGGCCGCCTACAACGAGAACGTCGAGATTTATGCCCCGCTGGTGCTGGAATCTTACGCGACTAGCGGCACATTGAGAGTTGCGGGGGCGGCGAGAGTACGAATTGTCGCCCGGCTGAAGTCGGGAGTGACCCTGGACCAGGCACGCACAGAAACGGAAAGCATCGCCCAGAGCTTGAGAGGCGCTACGTCCACTACCAATCGGAGCGGCCATCTGTTAGTGGAAGATTTTTCTGAGACCTTCCGGCATCCCGGCCCAACCAGGCGGAATGCGCAGCTTGGCTTGTGGATGACGGCGGTCGCGGCAAGTGTCGTGCTTTTGATTGCTTGTGCGAACGTGGCAAGTTTGCTCCTGGCTCGTGGCGTAAAGCGTTATAGAGAAGTGGCCGTGCGATCAGCTTTGGGTTGCTCGCGCGGACGAATGATCCGGCAGCTCTTGACCGAGAGCACGCTGCTGTTCCTTTGCGGAGGGAGCCTGGGTCTGATAGCGGCACGATGGTCCGAAGAAGTCATCACGAAAATCGCGTCCGGGATCGTTTGGAACAATATAACGGTGGAAATTAACGCGCGCATTTTGCTCCTTGGTTTGGGAGTCTCCCTCTTGAGCGCTTTGTTCTTTGGCGTGATTCCGGCCTTGCACGCGACTCGCGTAAACCTGAACGACAGCCTCAAAGACTCGCTTCCAAGCACAACGAGTGGAACGAAGGCGCGGCGCCCGCGAAATCTCTTGGTGGTGTTCCAGGTCGCTCTCGGGATGGTTTTGCTGGTGGGCTTCGGCCTGCTATTTCGCAGCTTGTTGCATGTGGAGTCGTCTCCCCTCGGATTTGACCCGCATAACGTCTTGACAGCGACTGTAAGTTTGCCAGTGTCACGCTATGCCGACCCTCCCGCCAAAGCGGGCGTGATGCGCAAAGCGTTGGAGCAAATGCGCGCCATGCCTGGTGTCGAGTCCGCAAGCATCGTGGACTCGCTTCCTATGGATGGAGCCGACAGCGCCAGACTCAGCATCAAAACAGACTCATCCGTCGCTATGCTGGACGAAACATGGTTTCTTTCGGTGAGCCCGGACTATTTCTCCACCTTGAAGGTTGCCATGCTCGCCGGCCGTCCGTTTCGGGACACCGATGTTCGAGAGGCGGCCTCAGTTGCCATCGTCAACAAAACTTTTGCAAAGCAGTATTTCTCCGGGACTAACCCCATCGGATCTCGCCTGGCTTTGGCAAGTGCGCCTACAACCTGGAGAGAAATTGTGGGCGTTGTTTCCGATTTCCGGCAGCGCAATCCAGAGGAGGATTTAAGGCCGCTCGTATATCTACCGGTGGCGCAAACGCTGCCGGGCCGATGGAGCATGGCGATCCGGGTCCGGGCGGCGAGCGACATGGGGAATGTTGCCGCCCGCATCAACAACTGGCTTCAGCCCGCGGACCCTCAGCTCTATTGGGAACTGGGCAGCATGCCGGCGCAGATTCACGATTCCGAATCGCTCACTCTGCGCCGACCGATTATCACGCTCCTGGCTTCTTTTGGGGGCTTAGCGCTGATACTGGTTGTGGTTGGAGTCTTTGGAGTGACATCGTACTCCGTCGCCGAGCGCACACGAGAGATCGGAATTCGCTCCGCGCTCGGAGCAGCTCGCGTTGAGATTGCAGGACTAGCATTGCGTGAATCTCTGGGCGTCACGTTAGCGGGCCTCGCTGTAGGTACGTTCTGTTCGTTTGCAATCACGCGTTTTTTCCCGACAGAAGGCATCGGCTGGAGCGGGTCGGGAATCTTTCTCTACGGCGTCTCTCGAACGGACAGCCTTACGTATTTATTGGCGGCGGCGCTGCTGACGGGTGTCGTCGTTGTTGCGTCGTGGGCACCCGCGAGGCGGGCGATGAAGGTCGATCCGATGGTGGCGCTGAGATATGAGTGAGGAAAAATGACAATGTGGAGCAAGCTTGCATCGTGGTTGCGCGCTGTCGCGGGACGCACTCGAATGGAAAGCGAGATGGACGCGGAGTTGCGCTTTCACATCGAGGCGTTTGCTGAGGATTTGGCGCGCAGGGGCGTACCGCGAGAGGAGGCGATGCGCCGCGCGCGGATCGAGTTTGGCGGGGTGGAACGCGCCAAGGAAGAGTGCCGCGACGCCCGCGGGGCGAACTTCCTCGAAAGCCTCATCCAAGATCTGCGCTTTGGCCTGCGCATGTTGCGCAAGAATCCCGGCTTCACTTCTGTTGCCGTCCTCACCCTCGCTCTCGGCATTGCCGTAAATACAGCCGTGTTCACCGCCTTTGACTCCCTGGTCCTGCGCCCACGGCCCGTCAAGGATCCAGACAGCTTGGTAGCTGTCTTTCGGACCACCCCGGGTGATGCTCGAGGCAGATTTTCTTACCCCGATTATGTGTACTTCCGGGACCACAGCAAATCCTTTTCCGATCTTTCTTTGTTCGCTTTTGGCATGGCGCTCACTTCTTCCGATCTGCCACCCGCTGGTCCGGAAGCCAGGTCGCGTCTTACTGTGGCAGTGGGATTCCAACTCCCGCAACTGCTTCAAGGCAGCGCCCAACCGGTGGTTGCTGTTTTTGTTTCTGGCAACTATTTTCAAATGCTCGGGGCCGTGCCGCTTCGAGGCCGGTTGCTCGTTCCTGCGGACGATCAACTAGGTTCTTCACCGGTCGTGCTGATGAGCGGGAATTTCTGGCAGCGACAGTTTCATTCCGATCCAAAAGTCGTGGGTTCGGTTCTGCACCTGAACGGCGTGCCTTTCACAGTCGTTGGTGTGACTCCAGTCGATTACATGGGAACACTTCCCAATGTCCCCTCGCTCTGGGCTCCCGTTGCTGCGAAGGTACACGTTGGCGGTCTCGCCGCGGAGAATCTTGAGAATCGTCTCCTGATTGCCGGAATGCCTGCAGGTCGGCTAAAACCCGGAGTTTCGCTCTCGGACGCACAAGCTGAACTCGATGTCCTCGCAGCCCAACTGAGAATTGCTCATCCGGAAGATGAGAAGAATACCGGCGTGCTTCTTCTCCCTGACCGCAATGATGCCGCCATGCTCGGCCCTGAGGAATGGGCCCTTGTTGGTGCGGCCATGTCTGCGGTCGGTTTGCTTCTCCTGATCGCTTGCGCGAATGTCGCCAGCTTGTTATTAGCCCGAGCCGCGGTGCGGCACAAGGAGATCGCCGTACGTTTGGCGATCGGCGCAAGCCGGGGGCGGCTCTTGCGCCAATTGCTCACGGAAAGCATTTTAATCGCACTCTTCGCTGGCGCAGCAGGTCTTCCGTTGGCGGCGTGGCTGCTTCATCTCTTGATTGTTGAGATCGCCTCGGCGCTCCCTTCCGCTTGGGGCACGATTGCTCTTCAGGTCAGCCCGGACGTTCGGATTTTCACCTATGCCCTGCTCGTTTCGTGTGCGGCGGGAATTGCTTTCGGGCTAGCCCCTGCGCTCCAGGCATCAAAACCCGATGTGAACTCGGCTCTCAAAGCCGAGGGGACGCTTTTCGGCCGGCGTCTGAGCCGTTCGCGGCTTCGAGGGTTGCTTATCGCCGGCCAGATGGCGGCGTGCCTTGTCCTGCTGATCAGCTCAACTTTGCTGCTTCGCGGCTCGCAGCGTGCGCTCGAGATCGATGCCGGCTTTGAGTCGCGGCATGTTGTCTGCCTGGAGATCATCAACCCTGCGAACCTGCGCTACCCGCAGGCGCGGATGCTCCAGGTCAGTCGCGACCTAATTCGGGGAATTGCCGGCGTTCCTGGAGTGCGGTCCGTTGCGCAAGCCTCCCGCGATCCCGTCGGTGGTATCCGCTGGGTCCCCGTGGCGCCGGTTGGAGCAGCGGCTTCCACTTCGACTACTCAGGAGACCCAGACCACCGGAGCGGGTTACAGCTACGTTACGCCAAATTATTTCGAGACGCTGAGCATCCCCATCCTACGGGGACGTGTTTTCACACCGAGCGAAGCCGAAGGGCAAGCTCCGGTCGTGGTCATCAGCGAAGCGACAGCTCGCCGATTCTGGCCCGAAGAAAGTCCCATTGGCAAGCACCTCAAGATCGGGCTCGAAAAAGGAACGATGTTCTACCCTGGGGAAAAAGACCCCTTCATCCCGAGCAGCGAGGTCATCGGCGTCGCCCGCGACGTCCGTAGCATGGACCTGCGCCGAATCGACGAATCCTACGTTTATTTGCCGCTATCTCAGTCCCGGCAATGGACCAGAATATTGCTCGCGCGCACCGAGGCGTATCCCCGACAGTTGCTCCCAGCTTTCGGCCACGAAGTGCAACGTGTCGATGCGAGCCTTCCCGTTGTTGGTGCTCCTCTTTACACCATGATCTCCATGGATCCTTTCTTCGTGGTTTCTCGCGTCGGCGGCCTGTTGGCCAGCATTGTCGGCGCACTGGGTCTGCTGCTGGCCTGCATGGGCGTGTACGGAATGGTCAGCTACACCGTGGCACAGCGCACACATGAAATCGGCATCCGCATGGCGCTAGGTGCACGTGGAACCCAGGTCCTCAAGCTGATCGCCCACGAAGGGCTCCGGCCCATTCTCGCTGGGATGTTGATTGGGATCGTGGCATCCGCAGGTGTTTCCCGTCTTCTGGCTGCAATGCTTTTCGGATTGAATTTGCTGGATGCGTTTTCTTTCTTCGGAGTTTCTTTGTTGCTGGGCGGCGTCGCGCTGGTCGCGACGCTTCTTCCAGCACGCCGGGCGACGAAGGTTGATCCCATGGTGGCGCTGCGGTACGAGTGAGGAAAAATGACCATGTGGAGCAAGTTTGCATCCTGGTTGCGCGCTGTAACGCGTAGATCGCGTATGGAAAACGAGATGGATGCGGAGTTGCGCTTCCACATCGAGGCGTTCGCGGAAGACTTGGTTCGTAGCGGCGTGCCGCACGAAGAGGCGCTGCGGCGCGCGCGGATCGAGTTTGGCGGGCTCGACAGAGCGAAGGAAGAATGCAGAGAGGCACGCGGTCTGAACTTGGTGGACACTCTGATCCAGGACCTACGCTATGCCGTGCGCATGCTACGCAAGAATCCAGGATTTGCTTCCACCGTAATTCTCACGTTGGGATTGGGAATCGGACTGAACTCGGCAATTTTCACCGTAGCAAGCGGCTTCCTTCTCCGCGAGCCTCCGGTTAAAGATCCGCCTAATGTGGTTATGTTGACGATGGTGAAGCCTACGGAAAGCTGGGATCGGAACCCAGTTACGCCAACAGAATTCTCGGCTCTCCGCGGGCAGGTGCCTTCATTCGAGGACATGGCCGCAGTCTTGATTGAGAATCTGCCCTTGATTGGGCGAGGCGATCCAGAAAGCGTCACAGTCGCCCGGGTGACCTCCAACTATTTTGCACTTCTTGGTGTCCCCGCCCACTTGGGGCGAACGTTTGTGCCAGGTGAGGGTCCAGCGACACAACAGTTCAACGTGATAATCAGCAGCGATCTGTGGCAACGAAAGTTCAACGCCGATCCTGCAATCGTCGGCAAGACGGTTACGCTAGGTGGGCAAATCTACACAGTCGTTGGCATTATGCCGGAGCAGTTTAAGTACGCACTTATGCCGTGTGCAATCTGGATTCCAGATTCATTTGATGCGCAGACCCTTGGTTCTGCGCAGCGTGAAGACCGAAATCTCTACGTTTTCGCAAGGCTAAAATCAGGTGTGACTCTTCGTGAAGCCCAGGTCCAGACGAACGCGATTCTCGAACGCCTGGCGCACGACAGTCCCGTTGATAGGGGTTGGGTTGCAAATGTGATGACGCTCCAGGCCGCTTTGGTCGAAGAGGGCACTCGAACTGCGGTCCTGCTCTTAATGGGGGTCGTAGTGTTTGTTCTCCTAATCGCATGCGCCAACGTCGCAGGCATTTTCCTTGCCCGCTATGCTGGTCGCGAGGTTGAATTCGCGGCTCGCGCAGCTCTGGGGGCCCGGCGCTCAAGATTGATTCAACAGTTGCTCGGTGAGAGTTTGTTCCTTGCACTCCTTGGAGGCGGTTTCGGTCTGCTGCTATCGCTCTGGGGTGTTCATCTGTTGCGGGCTAAACTTAGTTTCAACGCTGAGACGGCCTGGCTAGCTGGAAAAGTCCAAGTCGACAGCAAGGTCTTTCTTTTCACTTGCGTCATTTCCTTGCTAACCGTGCTGTTGTTCGGAGTGCTGCCAGCACTCAAAAGCTCGAAACTTGAAATACAGGTGGGCCTGCACGGCGGTGGATCAACACCGTCTCATGGTCGAAGAGAAAGTCGTCTGCGGAGTGGATTCGTGGTCGGCCAGATCGCATTAACTGTAATACTGATCGCCGCAACAGGGGCATCAATCCAACTTGTGATGAGAGAAATGCGGGCTCGACTGGGGTTTGATCCCAAAGGCGTACTTTCTCTGAATCTCTCACTTCCCAGTTCGAAGTATCCCACGATTGAAAGCCAGGCCGCGCTTTTCAGCGAAATTGTCCAGCGAATTCAAGGGCTCCCCGGAGTTCAGTTTGCGGCTGTAACCCAGGAAGTTCCAGAATCGTTCCCACGCCGAGTCGCATTTGAAGCAGGAGTCCCCCCGGCCTCAAGACCGGAGGAGCGACCTCAGGCTGGGGGTTACTTTGTTTCTCGCGATTATTTTCAGGTGATGAAGATTCCACTTCTGAGGGGGCGAGCGTTCTCAAGCTCTGACAGCGCGCGCTCGCTAAGGGTCGCCGTCGTCAACGAAACTTTTGTGAGGCAGTATTTTCCGAATGCCGACCCGATCAGCGGGTTCATTCGCACTTACGGAACCCCCCTGAGCCCGCCGGTTTCGCGCCAGATCGTAGGAGTTGTGGCAGACGTGATCGACCGCGTGGGACAAAGAGAAAACGTACCTCAGATTTATGTGCCCTTTGTTCAAGACCCAATGAACACCATGAAACTCGTGATTCGCGTGAACGGGGATCCAACTGCTCTTGCCGCTGCTGTGCGCGACTCGATTTGGGCAATCGACAAAGATCAACCGATTGGGGACATCAAGATGATGACCCAGGTGATTGGGGCAAAGGGCGCTAATGACCGTTTCTTGGGCTGGATGCTTGCCGGCTTCGCGAGCACTGCGTTTGGACTCGCGACAATCGGAATCTTCGGTGTAGTCGCCTACACAGTTGCGCAGCGGACTCACGAGATCGGGGTGCGGATGGTACTCGGCGCACAAAAAGGTAATGTCTTCCGTTTGATCGTGGGTAGGGGAATCTTTCTCGCTACAGTTGGAACGTCGGTTGGATTCATCGGGGCAGTTTTCGTCGTTCGAATTCTCGCCAGCGCCGCTTACTCAGATTCATGGTTTAGCGCATTATTGATTCTTGTCATCGCACCGGCGAGCGTCATATTGGCGGCCCTATTCGCATCGTACATTCCAGCGCGACGCGCGATGCGCGTCGATCCAATGGTTGCGCTGCGTTATGAGTAAGAACGAACGCGATCGCAGATAAACCGCAGTGTACGATCACTGTCTCGTCGATCTCCCGAGTTCGGCACTGGACCTTTCTCCGCCGCGCATTTCTTCCAGTTGCACCAAACGGCCGGCCGTAAGTTGACGTGGTGTAGGTCCCCCTGGCGTCGGTACGTCGACCGGCTTTGCTAACAGCTGTTCGTACGCAGCAAGTCCATCTTCCACAGCCGAGAGCTCCGCATCGGCGAGGGGGATATCCTGACGCAACCGCAACAGGTTCACTTTGGCTTCGAGCAGTTGAGCTTTCGTCGAGTCCTTTGGCACATAAAACGCGCACTTCGCGCATGCCATGCGGTGAGGGCACTGGTCGAAGAAGTCATAGGTGCAGTACCCATGGCCGAGGTCATAGAACTTCCACGGCTCTGTCACAGCACGGCCATTCCGAATCGATTCCTGATCAACAAGCACTTCGATGGTCCGAAGATTTCTTGCAAAGTAGCCAGCATCGGCATAAGACTTGGCTAGCTTTGTCGGTGCGATCTTCGCATAGTGCTGCGTTGCTGCTGGAGTTGCGTGCCCAAGCCACTCCTGCAGTTCGAAAAGAGTCATCGGCTCTTTGGCGTTGAAGAGCTGAGAGGCAATTGTGGAACGGGCGCGATGGCTGGTGATGTTGCCCCGAACATCGGCACGGGGAGCGCCCGCCTTTTTGCATAGTACCGGGATTAGAACCCTGTTTAGGTAGCTTTTGCCGATCACGGTTAACCGGAAGAGGAAAAGAAAATCGACAAGCTCCCCCGTTTTTGGATCAGGCAGCTTTATACCTTGCGGGCGCACTTTCTCCCAAGCGGCGATGGCATCGCCTACTGCCCGATCAACTGGCTTGGTAAACGCGGTGCCGGTTTTGTTGATGGGAACATCCAGCAGACAGACGGCATCAGCGGCTAGGATATCGGTTGTGCCAGGAATGGTGACTGCATCTTTCTGCCAACGGATACAGCCGAGACGGAGACGACAAATCTCATTGTTGCGAAGGCCTGCGAACAGCCACGTCACAGCCAATGCCCTGCAAAGTTCGATAGGATAAGAGATGGGGCGGCATCTCAACTTGGGTGAGCCACGTTTCGGCAAATCATCGTTGATTAGATTAAGTCCTGCCCAGACTAGCTTGGCCCATACGTCATCAGCGATGGTGCGCGGATTGGGTCCAATGAGCCTGAGCAAGCTCTTTGGCGTCATAAAGCCTCGCCGTGGGTCAAAGCGACGTGGAATCAGTTCCCAGTCTTGAAGGTCGCGAAAGAAGATGCGCAGCAAGGAAATCCGAGACGCCCGTGTGGTGGCGGCCATCAGCTTCCCGCGATTCTTTGGGTGTAAATACGTACTACTGGCCCAATCACCTGCACGCCACTCACATATAGTGGCTACAGCTTCAGCGGCGAGACTCCGTGTCCAGTTGGCTGGAGATCCGATCTCAGGATGCGTGGCGGCTAGCCATCGGCCTACGCTCAGAAAGAAGTAATAATGTGAGTGGCGTTCGCTCCTTCTGATCGTCGATCGTTCTAACCAAGCGTGGCATAGACGCGCCCACTCTGCGGGCACGTTGGAGGTCAGAGATGGCAACGTCGTCCGATCAGCGATACCGCGCTTAATCTCAAGCGAGTTCGGGGTTGCCCCGATGCTCGCCAACACGCGAGAGAGTGCCACAACGCAGTAGCTGCCGGCACGCGCCCGCCTTTTGATAGTAACTTCGCGTAACTGGTCCAGCATCAAGTCTTCCAGATGTGGAGAGCGGTTGGACAGCAGCGTCTCGACAATCGTGCGCATAATCATCATGCCAGTGCCTTTGCTGCGGTAACCCCATTCGGCAAGCTTGGCCTGAACACGATCAATGATGGTTTTCGTATACTCGCGTCCAAATACCTTTCGCGCGAGGCAGTTGTACACGATGTGATCGCACTTGAGGCGATGTAAATCCGAAAAATTGCACAGCAAATAGGCGACGGCAACTATATGCTGACGCGCCGGTCGACGTGACTCTATTGAAGCAATCCACTCCTCAGTCGTCCATCCCCAAAAGGATCGGTTGCGCGCTGCCATCTCACGTAGGAAGAAAAGCAGCACATATCTGCGCTGCTGCGTTTTGATGCCGGTATAATCAAAGACATCATTGAGAGGGCGGACGAGCCGGTCGAGAAAAGGGCCAAAGTCCATCGTGCGCCCATAGCGGTAAAAGCGGTAAGCCTCCGCATAACGTGTCAGCATGTCGCGCTCGACGGCCGTCAGCGCAGCCGAGCGGTCATAACGTTCCACATCGATTGGCCAGACCCATGGCCTGTCGTTGGCTTTCGGCGGAGGGTCCTTTTTCGGCCCCCATAGTGCTCGTGCAGCATGCTGGCCGTGGACAGAGCGCTGCTCAGGTGTAAGTGCCTCGAACCAGCGCCCAAGGTTGTTTGGCCGCTCCTTCTTGATCGTATTTCTGTCCTTCATAGGTTAATCTCGGCGAGCATTCTCGTTCGCTGCTCGTGTATCTGAGTCATACCAACCGCCAGCTTCCGAGCAAGGTCGCGACCGCTTAGGTGGATATAGAGCAACGTAGTCTGCACGCTGCGATGACCGGCGAACGTTGCGATCTCATGAATGTCCCAGTTAGCCCGAGCCAAATCCGTGAGGCAAAGGTGTCGAAGCGTGTGAGGTGTGAACTGCGGCAGATTACAGCGGCGAGCTATGCGTGCGACCGCTTTGGACCACGTCCAAATTGAAATAGGTTGGCCGAAATTCCGAAGCGACTCAGACAGAAATAGCCGACCCCGTTCACGGCTCATCTCGCGGCGCACGCGAAGGTACTGACTGAAGAGATCACTCGTTGGTGCCGAGTACGGGACCATACGCTCACGCCGACTCTTCGTTGCTTCCGATCTAATACGCAGCAGCCGATGCGCAGGATCGACGTCTGCCGTTCCAAGAGAGCAGATTTCCTCGCGGCGAAGCGCGGCATCGTAGGACATCGCCAACATGACCCGGTTCCGAATCGGCTCTTGCCTGCATACTTGGAGAATGGCCTGCCACTGTTCTTCGGTCGGGATCCATGGGAGCCTGCGATGACGCTGAATCAGTCCTCGCCCGCCTACAGTCGGGCGCAGTGGGTTTCGCGTGCAGACCCTTTCTTCAACCAAGTAGTCGTAGAAGAGTCGGATCACGGTGAGGTGTTGCTGCAGGGTTGCATTCGACAGCGTGGTTCCCGATTCTCGTTCTCGCTTGGCGGAACGCTGAGCGATGTGTTGGATGTAAGAACCGATTGCGTTACGAACAACCGACTGAAACTCAAGGCGAGCAGACGATAGGAAAGCTAAAAATGCATCGAGATCACGTCCGTAAGCATCAAGCGTGTTCGCTGCTAGACCTCTCGTAGCCTGAAACTTCAACCACTCCCTTGCGTGTGCGTTCTCCGAAACTCTCGGATACCTCTCCCATCGGATTTCGCAGATCGTAAATTCCAGGGCCATAGATCCCTCCAGTGGTGTTCAGCCTCCTCCGGAGGCTGAACACCACGATACGGCTGGTCGGAGAACCGGCCCTATTCCACATAATGTACGGACCGCGAGTGCTACCGAGCCAAGGTCGAAGCGCTCGTGCAAATTCAGGTCAAGCCGCTTGAGGAGAAAGGCGAGAAGCCTCTGCCTGTTTCACAAGCTCCCGCTTGGCAGACAAACGGCCATGCCAAGGGCGTGCTCTTTGAAGGGCAATACCGGAAGGCCAAAGCAAAAGGGGAGTGCCCCAACACGAAAGCCGCTGTTCTCATTGACGGCAAGAGTGCTGGCAGCATCTTCTATCTCTGCCAGACCGAAAAATGCGACGTTCACAACAGCGTGACCCGCTACCAGCCGACGCCGCAGGAGCAAGCCCAACGCAAGAAGGAAGCCCTTGCCGAGCGCGTCGAGAAGCTGTCGCGGGTGCGCGTCGTTGAAGCCATCCGCAAGAAACTGCCAGACGTTCTCTCTCGGCCAGACTTGGAGATGGTCGCCCTCGACTACTTCCGGCGCTTGGGCCACGACAACCACCGCCGTTTGTCGAAGCTCTACACATGGGAAGAGAAGAAGAGCAAAACCTCATGGGGCGCTCAGACCGTGGACTACGAGAAAATCGCAGCTACTGCCACGCAAGCCATGAAGGCCGCCGAGCTTAACCGTTTCCTCATTATCTGCGCTCTTGTATCCGACCTGCATTGCCCCGGCTACAATCCGAGGCAATCACTTGCGAAGGACTCGAACCTTATCCGCACCGCAGCTCGGTACAAAGTCGATGCGTCAAAGGTGAATGCAGGGGTTCGCGCCGAACTCTCGACCAAAACCAAGAGGCAAACATCTATCAGAAAGACGAGGAAGAAAGTGGAGAATGCCCGAACCACAACCCACAAAGGAGAGGCCCGGAATCTCAACAAGTAGCAAGGCAAGCGAGGCTGCGGCGAACAACCGCAGCTTCGCGGTTTCTCGTCCGGCGGTCGGCTGCGTCAGTTCTGCCCTTGGTTGTGGGGAACCATCGCAGATGTTGTGCACGACGCGGTATTTCCGGCCTTGTCCGCACCGCTGTACGCAAACGTATATAGGCGGCCAGTGCCCGAACCCAACCGTTGCGCACGAATTTGCCCGATCGTGGACGCAGTTCCGGTCACAAATCCCTGAATATCTCCCTGCCCGCTGTCCGGCTGATTACTGTTGACCGAAACCAGCGTGAACCCCACCGATCCTGAAAGCGAATCGTTCACTGTCACGGAAAGAGTCAGGGGCACCAGTTTGTTGTTTGGCGGCCAGAGAATGTTTGGGCTCGCGCCGCACGTGACTGTTGGTGGAGTCTTATCAAGTTGAATTGTCAGCGTCTTCGGAGACTCAACGTTGCCAGCGTTGTCTGTGCCGAAGAACGTGATCGTGGTAATCCCTTCTGTGCTAATCGTGAACGTCGCTGAACTGCCACTTACGACAGTGCTGGCCGTAGCCTGCGCGCCGGTCGCACTATACGTGATTTGCTTCACGCCTGTGCCGCCAGGCTCGCTGTCCGTTGAGTTCAATGTGATCGTGACGTTCGTATTGTTCCAGCTGTTTGCATTAGGCAGGGGTGAGGCAGCGGCAGTGGTTACTGGGGGTGTTGTATCGGTCGTGACCTGTGTGGTGGCGTCAGCTGCTGTTTTTGCGCCCTCCACGTTGCCCACCAAGTCACGCGCGATGCTGTAGAACCCATACGTGTGGCCTACTTGCCCGGTGAAAGTTGCAGACGTTGTTGTTGTGTTGATCTGGAAGGGTGTAAATGGCCCGTCGTTGTCGGAGACATAGATTGTGAAGTCTTGAATGCCTGCGCCAACGTCGGTCCCTGACCAAGCGACACTGAATCCCGCCGCAGGCTCAGAGGCGGGAAGGGCCGCAACCCGGCTCGTAGGTGCTGTATTGTCGATTGTATTGACCCACGTTTGAGTCGTCATAGGAGCGTTTGTGTCGAAGACGATAGTGGCCTGGTTTGAGATTTGCGTTCCCGTGCTTGCGGTCCGGCTGGGCCTTGCCGAATAAATGACGCTTCCTTCGGCTCCAGGTGGTAAAACCCCCAATATTGGATCGCTTGGTGGGAGACCTGTTGTTGGGTCCACCGAAGCAAATTGCACAGAAAGGGTACCGGTTCATCGCCGCAGTAGAGAGTATTCCCTCCGACTCGCCTCAGGACTCAGGAGCCCGTGTCGAGAATTCTTCCGCCACGGTGCCCACGACAGCCCGGGACCTGCTAGCCGCACTGCCTGTGAAAAGTTCCAAAGTAAGCCTCCGGGCAAGGCTCTGGATTGCGGCCGGTGTGAGCGCTGCCGCATTGCTCGCGCTGCTTGTCACCCTGAATACAGGAGTCTTGCGACAACGTCTTCTAGGAGCAACCGCTACAATGCGCATTCAATCCATCGTCGTGCTGCCGCTGGAGAATCTCGGCGGCGACCCTTCCCAGGAGTTTTTTGCTGATGGGATGACCGATGAGTTGATCACGCAGTTGGCGCAGATAGGCGGGCTGCGGGTCATCTCGCGCACTACTGCAATGCAATACAAGGGCACACGGAAGTCCGTTCCTGAGATCGGCCGTGAATTGCACGTCGATGGGATTGTTGAGGGCACGGTGTTCCGGTCGGGAAATCAGGTGCGCATCTCGTCACAGTTAGTGGACGCCCGAACAGATCAACATGTCTGGGCACAGAGCTATGAACGCGATTTGCGGGATATTTTGGCACTGCAAAAGGACGTCGCTGGGGGTGTGGCCCGCCAGATCCGCGCCAACCTGCTGCCCGGAGAACAGCCTCGTGCCGTCAATCCGCAGGCCTATGAAGCCTACCTGCGCGGCCGGCACGATTTGAATGCCGCGACATCGCAGGCGGACCTGGAGGATAGCATCGGAAATTTCAGGTCGGCGCTGGGGAAAGACCCACAATTCGCGCTGGCTTACAGCGGCCTGGCGCTCTCCTATTTGGCGCTGTCGGACTACTACCTGGCACCGCATGAAGTCATGCCCAAGGCGGAGGAAGCAGCGCGCAAGGCACTCGAGCTGGATGACGGGCTGTCCGAAGCGCATGACGCATTAGGGTATGTGGAATTGATCTACCGGTGGGATTGGCGGGCGGCGCAGCAGCACCTGCAACGCGCCATCGAACTCAACCCCGGTAACGCGCTCGCTCAAGACCACTACGCAAGCTACCTCTCAGATCTTGGGCGCCATGCGGAGGCCTTTACTACGAGCGAGCGGGCGCGGGAGCTTGACCCGCTTTCGTTGCTGATTCAAGCCAACAACGGATTGTATTTTTTCTTGGGGCGCGAATACGACCGCGCCATCGAGCGTGAACACAAGGCACTGGAGCTCGATGCGAAATGCAGCACTTGTCGCTCGTACCTGGCGATAGCCTTAGCGCAAAGCGGGCGATTACCAGAAGCGCTGAAGGAGGCGCGGCTAGTGCGGCTTCCGGAAGCTAACCCACTGGATGTATCGACCGCTGCGAGCGCGATTGCCGCCACAGGTCAGCGGGCGGAAGCGGAAGCGTTGCTGCGAAGGCTGCAGCAACTCAGCAAACAGCGCTGGGTCTGTCCCTATGAACTGGGCACAACTTACTTGGCTCTGGGCGATAAGAAGCAAGCGCTGCGCGAGCTGGAAAATGCCTACCAGGCGCATTCGATCTGCATGGTTTGGGCCAAGGACGACCCGAGGCTCGATCCCCTGCGTTCCGAGCCGCGCTTTCAAGCCATTCTGCAACGCATGAGTTTTCCGCAGTAGGCTCGCCTGAGGTGTGCCGACCGCTACCCCGACATCTCCCTCGTCTCAGTTTCCCGCTTGAATGGCCTTTAGTATGCTGCGGCCTGCGCTCTTTGCATTACTTCCAGTTTGCTCGTCATCCGGCAGGAATCGGCAAAGTCTCAGGAACGGCACAATCTCCAATTTGCCAACATAACGTCCATCTCGCTCATGAACCGGATATACGAAAGCAATTGCGCAATGGAGCGTTTTGACAATAGCATGCGGGAGCGTTCGAGTACGGCCACTGTTCAGAGCTCGGCAGCGGAATCCCTGTTTTCAATAACCTGAAGGGTCGTGAAGGCCGTCCGATTTGGGGAGGTATTCAATGAAACGCACGATTCTATCCCTGATCCTCGCCGTGGTTTGGTCCGCACCCATGCTGACGGCGCAAGAGAAAACGGGAGATCCTGAAAAATTGGGAAAGGTCCACTTTCCCGTGTCTTGCACTCCCTCGGTGCAGCAGCAATTCGATCGCGCTGTCGCCATGCTGCATTCGTTTTGGGTTTCACCAGCGGCCAAGGCATTCGCGGAGGTGGCGAAGAGCGACCCAGACTGCGCGATGGCCTATTGGGGAATCGCGATCAACCGGCGGGCAAACCCCCTCGCCGGTGCGCCCGACGCGGCGGCTCTAAGGGACGGCTGGGAAGCCGTACAAAAAGCCAAGTCCATCAGCCCTAAGACGGAACGAGAACGGGATTATGTCGCGGCGATTGGGAATTATTACAAAGATTGGGAGAAGCTCGACCACCAGACACGGGTCTTGGCCTACGAAAAGTCTATGGAACAGGTTTACATTCGTTATCCTGAGGACTCTGAGGCTGCGGTCTTCTATGCCCTCGCTCTCGATGAAGCCGTCACCGTCGTTCCTGCCGACAAGAATTTCACTAGACAATTGAAAGCTGCCGCGATTCTAGAGAAGGTGCTCGCGGCACAGCCGGAACATCCAGGTGCTCTCCACTATCTGGTTCACACCTATGACTTCCCACCATTGGCAGATCGTGGGCTTTCTGCCGCGCGGCGGTATGGAGAGCTTGCCCCCTCAGTACCGCATCCGCTTCACATGCCGTCGCACGTTTATTCGATGCTGGGCATGTGGCAGGACTCGATCAAGTCAAACCAGGCCGCTTTATCCGTTGCCCCTGGTTACGTTCACGCGTTGGACTTTATGGTCTATGCGTACCTGCAAGGAGCGCAAGATGTCGAGGCCAAACGCGGAGTGGAGCGGAGCCTGGAGCTTCAAAAGAAGCAGGGAGCGGTAGGCATGGCAAATCCGACGGGAGCGGTCCTGGTTCCCTACACAGCTCTGGCGGCGATCCCGGCGCGCTACGCGATTGAACGGGGTGCATGGGCGGACGCAGCCGCACTGCAACCAGCGCCGACAACCCCTGCGGCTGACGCCATAACTTACTTTGCCCGAGCGATGGGTTCGGCCCGCAGCGGTGCTCTGGAGAGCGCTCAGAAAGAAATTGAGCAATTGCGGCGAATCACGGGCGAGCTTGTTCAGTCCAAGCAAGATTATTGGGCGCAACAGGTGGAGATTCAACGAAGCGCGGCTGCCGCCTGGGTGAGGTATGGGGAGGGCAAGAAGGACGAAGCCTTGAGATTGATGCGCTCAGCAGCAGACCAGGAGGACGCCAGCCAAAAGGACGTGGCCATGGAGAATCGGCTCTGGCCGATGCGTGAACTCCTGGGAGAAATGCTTCTTGGGATGAATGAACCCGCAAAGGCCCTAAAAGAGTTCGACGTTTCCCTACAGTCGGCACGAAATAGATACCGCGGACTTTATGGTGCCGCGAAGGCCGCCGAGCGGTCGGGGGATCGGGAGAAGGCAAGAGGCTACTACGAAAGGCTCCTCGCGCTCTGCAGCTACGCCGACACGGAAAGGCCAGAGCTGGTGGAAGCGAAGACATATCTTGGCCGAAAATAAATATAGACGTAGAAGTGGCTGTAGTCGGCATTTCGATTTCTAGCCGCCGCGATAACTCTTGAATTGTCGGCCATACGGAATCGCCAAGAACGGCTCCTAAGTCATGGGCAATTTCCATCGGGTTGCGGTCACGCACTCTAGCCACAATCGCCGAGCGCATTTCCCACAGCCATCCGGCGCTCGCCGTCGCAGGTGCCACTCGAATCGAGCACCATTGGGGAACCTGTGGCGATCGTGACGCGACTGATTTTTTCCGTTCCGCTTTACCTGCTCACATAGCTCGGCCGATACCGCACCTACCTTCCCAGTTCAGTAGGCCAGCCTTTTTCTACCGCTCATTTTTCTGGGCACTGCTTCAGGCTAATTCCTGCGTCCTGCAGCTTCGCGGCTTCTGCTTTCCCGGTTCCGCCCTTACACCATTGGGTTCCCTCCCATAAAGCAGCCGCTCACTTTGGAAGCAGAAGCCCTCGCTTCTGGGGTGCCCCAGAAAATGGGGCAGAAAAAGGAGACATTTTCATGTCCTACTTGAACTCAGTAACGATCGTCGGATTTGTTGGAGCCGACCCGGAGCAGCGTCAAGCGCGGAACAACGGTTCAAAATTCACCGTTCTTTCCGTCGCCACGCAACGCTCCTGGAAAAACGCAGAAGACGAATGGGTCTCGAAAGTCGAGTGGCATCGCATCGCGATTTTTCGCCCTCGCCTGGCCGATTCTGTTCTCAACACCATCAAGAAAGGCGCTCACGTCCTCGTCGAGGGCGAGCTCGTCAGCAGCACCTACGAGCGCCCGAACGGCAAGAGCAAGAAGTCGGCGACGACCAAGATCACGTCTTGGTGCATCCGCGCGGACGTCGTGCGCAAGCTCGACCGCGGCGAACCCCAGCCGGAGG
>WNFR01003562.1_pt1 | contig 19522 bp, 20 predicted proteins | sample 5400221 | NCBI WGS metagenome assembly WNFR01 (sample SAMN13153357, study PRJNA577476) | soil metagenome | isolation source: 40 cm soil under Madrone tree | place: USA:California | collected 2016-06-14 | reverse complement strand
ATTAAATGCTGCCGCGATACCGGCAGCAGCTCCCACTGGCAAAAGACGTTTTAAGCTTTTCGGGGAAAGTGCTGCCCAGCGTCCCAAAGTACTCGCGATGCCGGCACAGATATGTACCGTCGGACCCTCGCGCCCAAGTGAAGCTCCGGAGCCGATCTGCAAAGTCCCGATCAGGAATTTCCCCAGTGCCTCTCGAAACGAAAGCCGACCACCCTTTACGGCATATGCCACCTTGACCTGTGGAATCCCGCTGCCGCGCGCCGCTGGAATGACATAATAAAGCAATATTCCACTGAAAATCCCACCCAGGGTCGGAGTCAGAATAGTCCAATACACCCACGAATTCCCCCGTGCCGCCATGGCCCGGTCGATCATCAAATGCTCAGCCTTAATAATTGATAGATGGAAGGCGACGGCTGCAAGACCACAGATGGCGCCGACCACAATCGTCAGGGCAAAGACCCGTTGATTTTCAGAAGGTGCAAGGCGAAGCGAAAGTCGAAGTAAACTGAGCTTTAAGAACCGCCATCTGCGGCGCAGGATGCGCAGGTGTGCAATTTGACGTCTGGATAATTTCATTTGAGTTCAAGGGAGAACTCAAACTATAGCAAACGATTCCTCGGTGTAGAAATGCAGTTCAATCCCACCTCCGACCTATGCACATCCGCTGTTCTCCTAACTTGTCTTTGTCGCGCCCCGGGCCAGAGCTTTTTTGGTCGCATACATTCTTTGGTTACTAACTGCCTGAAAGCTTTCTCGTAAAACCGAAAGATTCGACGTCAACAGGCTGAACTCACTTTTAGGCAAACTCAGAACGTCCATCGCAGCGACGCACTTTACTGTCGCGCTCCGCGTGGTTTTATTCAAGAGAGCCATTTCGCCGAAATATTCTCCCGGCCCGAGTCGGGCCAGGTTTACTTCCTCTCCGTCCTCCGTTCTGACCACCTCGGCCTCGCCACCGGCGATGATATAGATTCGATCGCCGAGGTCTCCCTGGTGGAAAACAGCCTGGCCCGGCTCGAAATGCTCATGTGTGATGCCGTTCGAGTCGTTCAACTTCAGTTGCACCAACTCCGGGGCGAGAATCAAATCCAGTATCCAGGATGCTGCAACCTTGATACGCCTACCCCAGCCGGGAAGCTTCATAAGATAGATGCTGCGCCACATCCACCATGCCGGAAAGCCTGAGATGTCAAAGCCAAACACTTGTGCGACGGCAGAATGCCGTCCAAGGGCGCCGAGCTTTCCCAGTTCCGTAAATTGAAATGTCTTTGGTTCACCTCCCCTTATCCCTGCTACGATATTCCTTGCGACTAACTTCGCCTGGCGCGTCGCAAACTGTGCGGTTGGCGGGCTTGGGCTTCCGTCCGCCTTTGGAATCAGAGCACAATCACCAACAGCCCACACATCCTTTGCCCCTTCAACCGCCAGGGTTCTGTCGGTTTTTATACGTCCCCTTTTGTCTTTTGGCAGGTTAAGTGAACCGATCAATGGGTGCGGAGATGAAGGTACAGTGGAAATCAGCGTTCGCGTGGGAATGCGAACGCCATTCGCAAGTATTGCCTCATTGCCCGTCGCTGCCTTCAGGCGAGTATCGAACAGAATTTCGACGCCGCGTTTCCTAAGAATTTGTTGGGCAAAGAGTGCCAGCTTCTCGTCTACTTCGGGTAAAATTCGATCACACGATTGAAGCAGAACCACGCGCACTTCCTGTGCGTTAAGACTTCGATAGTTTCCGATCACCCTGCGCACGAAATCGTTAATTTCGGCGACCACCTCAACACCTGAAAACCCGCCGCCGGCAACTACAAAGGTTAACAGCTGACGACGTAACTCAACATCGTGTGTTTCGATTGCCGCCTCTTCCAGCGCGTGAATAATATGGTTGCGAATATAGAGAGCGTCACCCAGATTCTTGAACGGAATTGCATGTTCGGGTAAACCGGTTAGTCCGCGAAAATCCGTGACATTGCCGAGCGCCAGCACAAGATGATCACCCCTGAGGGTTTGATGCCTTCGAGAGTGCCGCCTTAAGCCGTTCACGTGCCTCTGGCGAAAGCCCGGGTCGGTCAGAGGCAACCAGTGGTTCCTCGTTGACCTTGTTACGGAGCATCCCACGCATCTTATGTAAATGCTCGACGTACCATGCGCACCATGGACAGATCAGAAGGTGCGTGTTTAGAACAAATCTCTCGCGAAACGTAAGCGTCCGCTCCATAGACTGCGACATCAACGGCACTATATCCTCACACGCAGGCAGACGGCGCAATAGAAAAAAGCGCGCGGCCGTTCTTATCGTGTTATAAGGATTAACTGCCATCTTCAGGACATGCCTTTATCTCGCATAAATCAGTTCATCTCAATACAACGTCGCGAATGCAGTCGCGCTCTGTGGAGCATTATCCACAGATTGCTGACAGTTGGGTTTGATTTAGGAGGGGAATCTCTCGGGACCATCCAAAACTCAGCCACCCATTCTCCACGAAATCCGCCGCCGATCGCAGTGATTTTGTTTTAATGGATCTCAGTCGAATTTACAACAAATGGCATGATTCGCGTGGCCCGCGCCGCAGTTTCCCCTGCGTGGCAGCCTTTTCTGTGGGTTGCCAATATTCTAAATTTTAATCAAAATCCTTTCTGTATTAATATTTCTTATCAATGTACTAATTCGTACATTAGAAATAGCTTCGTTTTTCAATAAGAAAAAAAGTGCAGGGACTTGGCTGTTTTAGGTTTTGACGAAACGAAGTTTTTTATGTAAATTGCTTTCAATTGGCGTGAGGCTGGATGTCTCCGCCCCTTGGCCTTCAATAGGCCGAGGTCCGGGGTCGGGCGGGGTGAGGACGTCAGGCCCCTTTTATTTTTCTTTTTAACTCCGTGACATTCAATCCGAAGCGGGCGTTAAGCGGTTTTTGCGCCGGACGAATTCCCATCGCTCGATTTACCCGTGGACCCCTAGCAAACTGGGCAATTCCGTAAACGGATGTATGGCGTAGTTCGGGTCATCGAACCGCAAACTTGCGAACGCACTGCTTACACCAATAAAGTGAACACCCGCTGCTTTCGCCATTTCGTAATCCGCATAGGCGTCTCCTATATAGACCACTTCCTCCGCGCGCTTATCAATCTCTCTCAACGCCAACTGTAAGGCTTCCGGCGATGGTTTGGGCTCTTTTATATCGTCGCCGGTAACGATTGTCTTAAAGAAACGTTCGATGCCTGTTCTTCCGAGGTCTTTGATTACCCGGCTTTTCGACCCGGAAGTAACGAGCCCGAGAACATAGTGTTCAAACAGTATCGCCAGCGTCTCCAGCGTCCCGGGAAAGAGCTCCGGTGTTCGCTTCTCAGCTTCTTTAACCCAAATCAAATTTGCCGGCTCCCAATGCTCCTTTGGCAGTCCCATTGCTTCATAGGTTTGATACCAGTTTGGTGAATAGCTGCAAATGCGCGAACATGATTTCATAAACCTCATAATGGACAGAAAACGAATCAAGCAGCGTTCCGTCAAGATCAAACACTAAAGTGCTGTACTTTCCCGAGAGAGAGTTCTTCATTTAGTCTTCCTTTTCAGTATGTATAGAGACGAACTAACGAGAGAGATTTTACGTTACCGATCGGAGCCGCCGACCGGCACTCTTCAAATGATGCTTACGGCGCGCGCCGCAAGCAATGCGATCACCAACAGGGAGATCAATGCCTGTATCATTATTAATACCTTCGCCCAACGCGATAGCACCATCACATCCGTTGGGGAGAAGGCGGTGCTAGCGTTAAATGCCAGAAATAAATAGTCGATGAAGTTAGGCGACCAGTCTTGTTCGCCTGCGGCCGTCTTGGCCGCAGGCGTCATGGTCATTTGCGGAAACAGAAATGCCCCGTCGTTATGGCCTGGTGTCAAATCTCGCTCATGCGGCCCGCCCGCGTCCAGACGCCAATACCATGCGGCGAAGACAAGAATCTTGGACACCCAGAGCATAGCGGCGGCAAGTGCCAGTTGTCGTGGGGTTATTGTACGAGTGGGCAATGCAATGATCAGCAGCGTAAGTGACCAGATCAAAGTAACGGTGACCACGCTGTTCAGAATGTAACCCATCACCTGGCTGAAGGAATAGTTCCCCCTGAATTGCGCGATTATCGCCGGCACGAGCAATAAAGAAACTACTAATAGCAGCAGCCAGCGAGGACCTCCGACGAGCAGAGCAGTTGGCAATGCCGCGTACAAGCCACCAAGAGCAAGGAGTGCCAGGAGCGCCGGCCAGCGCGGCTCTGATTTCAGTGGTCTCCGGCGGTTTCTGTGCCCTTTTTCGTCGACGCTCCGGTCAATACCTCTCTCGCTAGCCCTGGCTTCTGCCATTTCGCGTTTATGCATCCTTCCATGTCTATGATGTTGTGTCTGGAATTTCTGGCAGCGCCTCAAAGTGCAGCAGTGTTTTCACGCCGTCTTTGTCTTCAATGCCCAGACCATCTTCCAACGCAGCTATGCCGACAATCGGCACGATCCGCTGTGCGTTGAAGATTATATGGGTCAATTGCCTCGGCTCCCTGGCAGTCTCACCGCCCATGAGAATTTCAATGCTACCAGCGGCTGTTCCTTTACGCTCGAAACTTATGCCCAGGAATGGAAGGAGTTCCTCCTCTTCCTGTGCGCCTATCTCCTGGCCTATGACTTCAAGGCGTGTGGGTCGTAATTGATTGCGCTTGCTGAAATCGTCCAGAAACGTTTTCCATTGATCGCGTGGTATTTCACCTTTCATAAAGTTTCCTCCTTATTCTTTTACTTCCATGTCGCCATTTATGATCAATCTGACAAATTGCGCGGCGTGCCGCAGAAACTCCGGTCCATTGAAAGTTTCCCCATCAGGTAAATCCATTTCCTGGACACAAATGACTTCCAATTGGGCGGCAACCGATTCCAGATACGCGGGCGTGGGAAGAGCTGCACGCAGCAGATGTATCTCATGAGCGATCATGGAAACCAGCGCCTCCTCGTTACCTCGGTTCGATTCGACTATTCTCTGGACATACTCTTCGACCGTTATCATATTTTCTCTTTTGATCAGTAACGAAGCAATGCGCCGATGCTTCCGACGTCCTTCAGGCGATCGGCGGCTGCGCCACGGACACATTCGACCTTTGCGTGCATATCGATTACCCGGGTATCCGCCCGCGAAACTACATCTCTGACCTCTCGCACCGGCTTACCGCAGTAGACGCAAGTATCGCCCTCCAAAGCCGAAAGTGCGCCACAGTTAGTGCATTCCGTGCCGTGTGCTTCAAAGCCATCCCTGTAGACCATTTGCCAGACGCGTCGTTGCTGCACAGCTTCAAGCGTACGATCCAGCTCCAATACCCCTTTGCGTTCGCCCGAGGCGTTTATCAGGTCTTCGACAGTTCGGACTTCCAGTTCGCGCTCAATCTCCTCTTCAACCTTGAGTGTCTCGTCGAGTACCTCTTTCAAGCTGGCTTCGACCGGCAAATCAATTCTGCGTACGACGCGCGCGCGCAATGCCTTGGGAAGTAGGCCATTGAGTTCGCTGGTGGCTTCAACCGTGCCCGCTAAGATCAGGCGGTCAAACTCGTAACGGCGAGCCATGCGTGACATCATCTCGGCGACATGCTTGAGATGCCAGTGCGCATGCTCGTCCGCCTTGCGCTCTATGTTCATCTGTGACCTCAGATGATCCATACCCGATGATTTGATATGCGTTACATCCGCTTCGGCAAACGCTTCCTGTTGTTCTTCGATCTCCCCAAGATAAATAGTGAAGAGTCGTGCCTGCTTTCGGTCTGTTACCACCAGGCCATACCGTTCATGTTCGTCCATGATTTCTATCAAAGGGCGCAGATATGGCGTCTCGCTCCACCATGCCCGATCGCGCACACCGACCCTCAGTTCCTGAACCTGGAAGAAATCTTCCGAATCATCTACGAACATGACAAGCCCTCGCTGCGGCTCGCGGTAATACTCGACGAAATGCTTGACGCGCGCGGCATCCGCCGCAAACTCCTTCTTCTGCTCTTTATCAAGTCCCTGCTCGATGTCGCGCAGTAAATCTTTCAACATGATTTCAAACCCGCGGTCAATATTGGCCTCAAGTGACAAATCCGTATTCAAATAGATTGTCAGAACATGACTACCCGGCTTTGGCTCGCGCTCCTTCAGCAATTCCAGCTCGTTCTTTGAAATCATATTTACCTTATCCTCTCTGATCAACTTGCGGAGTGAATTCGCCAAGTTTGGCACGCACTTGCTGCTCTCGACCATCGCGCAGGATAGTCAGGGTTATTACCGCGCCGGGCGGCGTGACCGCCACCTGATTGCGTAAAGTGTTGGGGTCGTTGACCGGGACGCCATTAAAAGATGTAATGACATCGCCTTTCCTGATACCTGCTCGTTCGGCGGCGCTTCCAGGCTGTACATCGCTGACTATTACACCTTTTGCTTCTCCCAGATTCAGACTTGAAGCTATATCGGAGGTTACCTTTTGCACAGTGATGCCGAGCTGCCCGCGACGCACCTTGCCATTCTTTATGAGCTGCTCCATGACGTTGCGTGCCATGTTGGACGGTATGGCAAAGCCCAGACCGATGTTGCCGCCGGTCGGCGAGAGAATTTGCGAGTTGATGCCGACCAGTTCGCTATTCGTGCTGACGAGCGCGCCACCTGAGTTGCCTTGATTGATTGGCGCATCCGTTTGCAGAAAGTCTTCAAAGCTGCCGTTACTCAAACCCGTCTGACGTCCCTTCGCGCTGATGATTCCCTGGGTCACAGTCTGCCCGACGCCAAGCGGATTTCCTATGGCCAGCACCACATCGCCCACGCGCACTCGGTCCGAATCACCCAGCGCGAGCACCGGTAGACTCGCGGCATCTATTTTAAGTATGGCCAGATCGCTTGGCGGATCAGAGCCGATAACCTTTGCATCAAAGGTGCGGTTATCGTTCAGATCAACTTTGATTTGATCGGCACCGTCAATAACGTGATGGTTCGTCAGGATGTATCCGTCCGCGCTCACGATTACACCTGAGCCGAGTGCCGTCATGCTCTGGTAAGGGGGCGGAGTGGGTATACCGCGATTGCCGAAGAAGTCTCGAAAAGTCGGGTCATTCATAAACGGATACTGCTGTGGTGCGCGTACACGCATCTGCGAATGAATCGTGACAACCCCTGGCGCGACCTGGCTCACCACATCGGCAAAGGTGAGACCCTGCACGATGCTGCCGGCGTTGCTGGTGCTGGTGTAAGCAACAGGCGTCGCCGAGGATGGTGGTGAGGAGGGAGATGGGAAATTTGGGCGATTGCAAGCTCCGAGCAGCAAAGTTAATACCAGCGGAACAAACAGCAGAGGACCCAATCGAGCCATCGACTGCACGTAGGCACACATGTAACGTTTAGCACTCATCATGCCTCCCTAATACTCTTCGTCTCCAATCCCGCTCAAGAGAGGATTAGACAAAATGCGGACGTGCGTTCCATGCGCGTACATCCGCACAGTGCTTTAGCCCCATCACGCGGGTCTCGGTGATACCTGGTGAAACGAACGGTCCAGGCCTCGCAGCCGAAAGCCAAGAGCTATCAGCAAAATGCCGAATACTATTGCGTAAGCTCCGATTATCCAGACTACTGCCAACGCTCCGACACCTGGATTAATTACCAGCAGTACTCCAAACACCACCGAAGCGAGACCGCTTAGCACCATCAGCCATTCACCTGAAATATGCTTTCGCATTTGAATCGCTGCGACAATCTCCAGCACGCCCGTGACAATCGCCCATCCGGCAATCAAACCGAGCAGGAACAGCGCTGTAATGCCCGGAACCGTGAACGCGATGATGCCTGCGATCACACTCAGGATTCCCTCTATGAGCAGCAGCCACCAATGCCTGGATTCCTTTGGCGCACGGATTCCGGCGACAATAGCGAATACGCCGTCCAAAAGCGCATAAGCGCCGAAAAGAAAGACCAGTGCTGCCAGGGTAATGCCCGGCCACACGAATGCAAGCAAACCAAAGATCACTGCGGCGAGGCCGCGTAAGGCCAGCGCCCACCAGTTATGTGTGTAAACAAGCAACATTTTCCAACCCTCCTTCTTACAAGTATTTGGTGGACAGCCGTGGACCGCCACGTGCGCGGCTGTCGATTTTCCGCTGAGCTTCCCCCGTACCCCCTGGTTCACTCCATGTCTCAATGATTCAGTGATGCACCAGAACCGGCACAGTGCTCTCGCGCATCAAATACTCTGTGGTCGAACCTAAACCAAGTTTCTCAGCCGTTTGATCAGCGTAAGCGCCCATGGCCATCAGATCGCAATTCCTATCTCGAACGTAATCGAGAATTAATGAGAGGCTATCCCCTGTCAGGTAACGTGTGCTCACGTGCACCGGAAATTGTTTGAAGTATCGGGGGACTTCTCTGAGGGCCGCCAACGGTTCGCTCGGCTCGACAAGCTCCACTGCATCCACTTCTTCGATGTTGAGCGCCGCGGCAAGGCGAGCCAGGCTCTCCATTGCCCGCCTTGCCGCGGCGCTCCCATCGTATGCCAGCAGGGCACGGCGAAATTTACGAAACGGGGGTTGTGCGAGGAGCACCGGCCGTTCGACTTTATGAATCACTTTTTCGGCGATAGACCCGAGAAAGCCAGTCTCGAGTTCTTCATCCTCGCCATGCTGTCCCATAATCAGAAGGTCAGCGCTTTTCGATCTTTCGGCAAGAATCTTCACGACGTTGCCGGTTTCCAATTCCTGAGCACACCAGACTTTGTAACTCTCGCAAATAACGGCAGCACTTTCGAGGACCGCTCGACCGTACGAGTGGTAGTACTCCTTGAGACGTTCCAAAATTCCCGGCGTGGGAGTGCTACCGATAATTTCTGAGAAGTGTCTTACGAAGTGACCTGCCAACCGTCGTGCGTCAATGACATGCATGGTCGTAACACTCGCCCGCGTTATTGCCGCGAGCCATGCTCCGTACTCTACCGCTGCTTTCGCGTGCGTTGAGCCGTCCGTCGCAATCAGGATGCTTGAGATCCCGGCATGTTCATTCTTACTGCTCATGTCGCGTCAACCCTCTTCGTGACAAGTGACAGGTGACAGGTAAAAAGAGCTGCGTGCTGACGGCGCTTTGTTGCTGGTTCAGCACGGCCAGGGAATCAGAGTGGTACAAAATTCTCATCATAGTTCAACGGAACTCGTACGACAATCGACTTCGAACTCGTTTTTTCCTGTCACCCGTCACCTGTCACGGTTTACCTGTCACCTCTTCGCGGCCTCGGCGCGCTCTGTTACCTCTGCTTCTTTGGTAGTGAAAGTGAACTTACCGTCCTTCCAATTCACTATGACCGTCTGTCCATCGCGTACCTCACCGCGCAGGAGTAGACGACCAATTGGTGTTTCCAGTTCTTTCTGAATCGCCCGTTTCAGTGGGCGCGCGCCATAGACCGGGTCGTAGCCCTCGCGCGCCAAATGTTTCGCAGCTTCCGGCGTCAATTCGATATTGATGTGGCGTTCGGCAAGACGAGAGCGCAGCCGCATAAGTTGAATTTCCAAAATCTTCTTGAGGTCTTCTTCGGAAAGTGAATGAAAGACCACGATGTCGTCGACCCGGTTCAGAAACTCCGGCCGGAAATAATGTTGTAGTTCGGCAAGTACGGCCTGCTTCATCTCCTCGTAAGCATCGGATTCGGTCCGTCCTTGAAACTCTAGAATGCGCTGCGACCCGATGTTCGAGGTCATGATGATGACCGTGTTCTTGAAGTCAACGATGCGACCCTGACTGTCTGTCAGCCTCCCGTCATCGAGGATTTGGAGCAAAATGTTAAAGACATCATGATGCGCCTTCTCAATCTCATCGAACAGAATCACTGAATACGGTCTTCGCCGCACGGCTTCGGTCAATTGTCCGCCCTCTTCGTAGCCGACGTAGCCTGGCGGTGCGCCAATCAAACGCGCGACAGAGTGCTTTTCCATGTACTCGGACATGTCAATGCGAATCATCGCCTGCTCATCATCGAACATGAATTCGGCGAGAGCGCGTGCGAGTTCAGTCTTGCCGACACCGGTGGGCCCTAGAAATATGAACGAACCAATGGGGCGTTGCGGATCTTTCAAGCCGGAGCGCGCGCGTATTACAGCATCGGCCACGGCCTCGATGGCCTCGTCCTGACCGATAACGCGTTTGTGCAAATGCTCGGCAAGGTGCAGGAGTTTTTCGATTTCGCCCTCGATCAGCTTCGAGACAGGGACGCCTGTCCACCTGCTCACGACCTCGGCAATGTCCTCTTCGTCAACCTCTTCCTTAATGAGGCGCGAACCCGTCTGCTTCTTCGCTAGCAATTCCTCTTCAGCCTGAAGCCTGCGTTCCAAATCCTGCAGCTTGCCGTAACGCAACTCCGCGGCTCGGTTAAGATCATAGGCCCGTTCTGCCTGCTCAATCTCAACCCGAGTGCGATCAATCTCCTCACGTAATTTACGCAGACGATCAACTGCCTGCCGCTCAACCTGCCACTGCGCTCGCAATGCATCGCCCCGAGCCTTCAGGTCGGCAAGCTCTTTCTCAAGCTTTTCAAGCCTTTCTTTCGACGCACGGTCCTTCTCCTTCTTCAGCGCTTCACGCTCGATCTCCAACTGCATTACACGCCGCTGAACTTCATCCAATTCAACGGGCAAGCTTTCAATCTCCGTCCGCAGCCGTGCCGCCGCTTCGTCAACAAGGTCAATGGCTTTGTCCGGCAGAAAGCGGTCAGCGATGTAACGCTGTGAGAGCACAGCCGCAGCGACGAGCGCCGAGTCTTTTATTCGCACGCCGTGATGGATCTCGTACCGTTCGCGCAGCCCACGCAGAATTGAGATGGTGTCTTCAACGGATGGTTGATCCACGAAGACAGGTTGGAAGCGACGCTCAAGAGCCGCATCCTTTTCGATGTGCTTGCGGTATTCGTCGAGCGTGGTCGCGCCAATGCAGTGGAGTTCGCCGCGTGCAAGCATCGGCTTTAACAGATTGCCCGCGTCCATTGCGCCTTCGGCCTTGCCTGCGCCGACGACCAGATGCAATTCGTCAATAAAGAGGATGATCTGGCCTTCGGCCTCCTGCACCTCTTTGAGCACGGCCTTCAAACGTTCTTCAAACTCACCTCGATACTTTGCGCCGGCAATTAGCGCGCCCATATCGAGGGCGATGACGCGCCTGTCTTTCAGGCTTTCGGGCACGTCGCCGCGCACGATACGTTGGGCCAGGCCTTCGACGATCGCCGTCTTGCCAACGCCTGGTTCGCCAATCAGGACCGGATTGTTCTTTGTGCGCCGTGAAAGAACTTGAATCACACGCCGAATTTCGTCGTCGCGTCCGATCACTGGATCCAACTTTCCTGTGGCAGCGAGCCTGGTCAGATCCCGGCCGTAGCGTTCCAGGGCTTCATATGTTGCCTCCGGATTCTGCGAAGTCACGCGTTGCGAACCGCGCACACTCTTCAAAGCCTGCATCAAACGATCACGCGTCAGGCCATGTTCCTTCAGAATACGCCCGGCTGCGCCGGACCTGTCATCAATCATTGCCAGCAGGATATGTTCGACGGATATGTATTCATCCTTAAGTTGACGCGCTTCGTCTTCGGCCTGCACTAACAAGCGATTGAGCCTGGCCGTGATATTCACGTCTCCAACACCGCCGGTCGCCCCTGAGACTTTGGGTAACTTGCCGAGCTCCGTCTCTACGTGCTGTCTGACTATTCGGACGTCAACTCCGGCCTTATCCAGAATTGATGTTCCCAGCCCGCCTTCCTGATCGAGCAGTGCGAGCAGAAGGTGCTCGACATCCAACTGTTGATGGCCCATCCGGATGGCTTCGCCTTGTGCCGTGCGCAACGCCTCTTGTGCTTTCTCAGTCAAACGATTGATGTCCATAAAAATGCCCCTCCCTGATTCGTCTTGGGTCACACGGCATCCGCAATGCTTGTAAGCAGAGACTGCATATCCCAGGGGCCGTCGTGACGAACGCCGTTGATAAAGAACGTGGGCGTGCCGTTGACCCCGCTGCGCACTCCACTCATAAAATCTTCACGCACGCGCTCCAGATAGGTTCCCTCGACGAGTTCATGTGCAAACCGTTCGATATCGAGCTTCAAAACTTTTGCGAATCGCAGGAGATTACGATCATCAAGCGACTGCTGATTCTCGAAGAGGAGATCATGCATCTCCCAGAAACGCCCTTGAGCTCCAGCCGCCTCTGCCGCTTCCGCCGCGCGTTCGGCATGCGGGTGTATTTGCGTGAGCGGGAAGTGGCGAAAGACGAAGCAAAGCTGTTCGCCCAGATTCTGCTGGATCTGTTTGACTGTTGGGTAGGCTGAGCCGCAATACGGACACTCGAAGTCGCCGTACTCAACCAGCGTCACAGCGGCTGCCGGCGAGCCCTGTATGTGGTCGCGCGGACCGACCGGCAGACTTAGTTTAGCCGCCCTTCTCGTTACCATTTCATGTCTCCTTGCTCGTCAGATTTTCCAGTGCCTCGAGAATACCGTCGGCCCCCGGGTTCACATCGATCGGCGAGACGTAACTCCAACTGATCTTTCCCTCACGGTCTATAACGAACAGCGCACGCTCGGCTACCCCATCACTCTGGCGATATGCCCCATACTGTTTCGCCACTTCTCCTTTAGGTTCGAAATCTGCGAGAAGCGGGAAATGCAGATTGCGGTTTTCCCTGAAAGCTCTATGACACCAGGGGCCGTCGACGGAGATACCCAGAAGCTCGGCGTTGTGTCGCTTGAATTCGGGCAGGATTTCGTTGTAGAGCGCCATTTGATCTCCACAGACGGGACTCCAATCGGCAGGATAAAAAGTCAGAATCACGGGCCGACCGCGAAAGTCTTTAAGCGAGACCTTCTGATCAGGCGCAGATGAAAGCGTAAAGTTTGGAGCCGATCTGCCGGCTTCCAGTGCACGCTTAGCGTTCGAAACTTCAGGGCTCTTATTCTTCTCTTTACTCATCAGATACTCCATTTAACACAAAAAGAAACGTGCTCTGTGCTCTCTCAACCTTCACGACCCTTCCGCAGCTCGTTCACTTGACGATTTAGTACATCGATCCGCCCGACCAGATCGATTATGATCGCTGCGCCAGTGAAGTTGACGCCGAGATCGCGGCGCAGTCGCTGCATACGGCGCAAGGTAACGATGGAGCGCCGTGGAAGGCGCGGTTCGTCTGTTTCGCTTTCGGTGGTTTCAAGCAATCCTTGTCGAGCCAGCCGCGCAACCAGTGAACGTCGGGCTCCCACTGTTTCGGCTACGACTTCAAACGTTAGAAGTTCGTCCAGATCGAAATCCGTCCGCTCCGTCAGATCCGCTTCAGACATCAGACTGCTCCTTTCAGTGCCCGCTGATCTGCAAGCGGATCATTGCCTGACTCCTCGCTCCGAACTCCGGCGTAGCGCAACAACAGACCCAGCGTGAGTATGAACGCGCACAGCACGAGCATTTGCCTCCAATCAATTTCCAGTGCACCCTTCAGGATGACTTCACGCAACGTGCTGACGATGCCAACTTCCACCATCGTAGAGACCGAGATGCGGTGCTCTTCAAGATAGATGATCAACAAGCGAAACAACTCGATAAGCACGAGGATGAACAGGATGTCTGCGATCACGGCTGAAAAATCCGTGCCGCTTAGCAGCGTTTGGCCCAAATGAAACAACTTTGTCAGCATGGCTACAAATAGGATCGCGCAGAGACCGAGCACAATCACGTCCTGAACAAGCTCAAGATATTTGCGCAGTCTCGGATGTCCACTTGGCACGACTGCAATCTCCGATGGATAATCTATCCTCTGTTGATACATTCCGTTCATCAACTCTTCTAATCAAGATAGCGGAGCCGATCCCGCGCATTTTTCTTCGACTACCCCTTTGCTCCCTGCCGACCGGCGCGCGGGTTGAAATGCGAAACATGACTCAACTCTTCATACAACCTCCGCTCGTCCTCGCTCGTCTCACGCGGCACGACAATTTTCAATCGCACATATTCATCCCCACGACCCCCACGACGTTTATTGAGACCTTGCCCACGCAGGCGAAGCCGTTGCCCGCTCTGCGAGCCCGCTGGAACGTTCATCTCGACCTGTCCGTCAATCGTGGGCACTTCTAACCTCGCTCCCAGCACCCCTTCCCAGGGCGCAATCGGCAGCTCTACTTCAAGATCATCGCCGCGCACTGTGAATAAGGGATGCGGGCGCAAGCGTATGTGCAAGTACAGATCGCCCGGTTGAGCGCCGTTCATGCCTGGGCCACCCTGTCCCGCGAGACGTACGGTCGAACCGTCACGCACTCCGGCGGGAATATTCACCTCAATCGTCTTCGGCTTCAGAACCTGACCCGTGCCGCCGCATGTTGGGCAAACCTTGTTGTCTTGTATTACGCCGGTTCCATTACAAGTTTGACAGATTTCAGCCACCTGCATTTGCAGCGTGCGACGCACGCCTCGATGCGCCTCTTCAAGAGAAAGCTCGATTTCAGCTTCAACGTCAGAGCCGCGAGCGCTTCGACGTCCGCGCCCAGCGCGTGCGCCGGTGCGGCTGAACATCTCCTCAAAAATGTCGAAGCCGCCCGCGCCACCGGCGCTTCGGAAGTTGCCAAAATCAAAATCGTTGAAGTCAAATCCACCGGTTTGCTGACCACCCCTTGAGCGTGCGCCTTCCCATCCGGGCGGAGGCGCTCCACCCCCCTGCTGAACGGTTCGCCAGTTTTCACCGTACTGGTCGTACAGCTTGCGTTTCGGTGGATCCGAGAGCACATCATAGGCTTCCTGCAAGGCCTTAAAGCGCTCTTCCGCCGCCTTGTCGCCGGGGTTCAGGTCCGGATGAAACTTTCGGGCCAATTTGCGATAGGCCGTTTTAATCTCATCCTCAGACGCACTGCGACTAACGCCCAGCACCTCGTAGTAGTCTTTCGTCCTGGTTGCCATCTATTGTCAGGACAGAAGAAAGGAGTAGCATGAAAACCTGAAGACTCGTGGTATTCATTCCTTCCTATCCAGCCTCTTACTCCTCTTAGCTGTCTCCTTACTTTGGCGTGTACTCGGCGTCGATGACATCATCGTCGCCGCCGCCACCACCACTGCTCGTTCCTCCGCCGCTGGATCCTGCCGCAGCACCGCTCGCCTGGCTGTAAGCGGCGCCGGCAAGCGAGTGCGAGACCTGCTGCAAGTCGCTAGTCAACTGACGGAGGCGATCAATCGTGGTGGATTCATCTTTAATTGCATTTCGGATGTCGTTGATGAGTGCTTCGGCACGCGCCCGTTCATGCGCCGGAATGCGGTCGCCCATCTCTTTGATTGAACGTTCGACGTTGTATGCAAGCGAGTCCGCCGAGTTGCGTGCTTCGACCATCTCGCGCCGGCGCTTGTCCTCGTCCGCATGTTGTTCAGCATCGCGGAGCATGCGATCAATGTCGCCCTTATCCAGCGATGTTGAGCCGCTGATGGTTATCTTTTGCTCCTTGCCTGTCGCCATGTCCTTGGCCGAGACGTTGAGGATGCCGTTGGCATCGATGTCGTAGGTGACTTCGACCTGGGGCAGTCCTCGTGGCGCGGGAGCAATGCCTTCCAAACGAAATTGGCCCAGCGTGCGATTGTCGCGTGCAAGTTCGCGCTCTCCCTGCAGCACGTGAATGTCAACCGCTGATTGATTGTCTTCAGCGGTCGAGAAGATCTCAGTCTTGCGCGAAGGAATGGTCGAGTTCCGGTCGACCAGTTTGGTCATTACACCGCCGAGCGTTTCCACGCCGAGCGAGAGTGGGGTCACGTCCAGCAGCAAAACGTCTTTGACTTCACCTTTGAGAACTCCCGCCTGAATCGCTGCGCCAACTGCGACAACTTCATCAGGATTCACGGACTGGTTCGGCTCTTTGCCGCCTGTCAGCCTCTTGACTAGTTCTTTGACCGCGGGAGTGCGCGTCGAGCCGCCTACCAGGATAACTTCGTCCAGGTCCCTCTCGCTGAGCTTGGCGTCCGCAAGTGCCTGCTTGACAGGCTGCATGCAGCGCTCTACAAGATCGCGTGTCAACTCGTCAAACTTTGCGCGCGTTAGCTTCATCAGGAGGTGCTTGGGGCCGCTTGCGTCTGCCGTTATAAACGGCAGATTGATCTCTGTCTCGATCGCTGAAGAGAGTTCGATTTTGGCCTTCTCGGCGGCTTCTGTTAGCCGTTGTAACGCCTGACGATCTTTGCTTAGGTCTATTCCCTGATCGCGTTTGAATTCCTCGACCAGCCAGTCGACGATTCTCTTATCGAAATCGTCACCTCCCAGGTGTGTGTCACCTGCTGTGCTCTTCACTTCAAAGACGCCGTCACCGACCTCCAGCACGGACACGTCGAACGTGCCGCCGCCTAGATCGAAGACGAGAATCTTTTCGTTTTTCTTCTTGTCGAGACCATAAGCCAGCGACGCCGCGGTCGGCTCGTTAATAATTCGCAGAACGCTCAGGCCTGCAATTTGTCCTGCGTCCTTAGTGGCCTGCCGCTGTGCGTCGTTGAAATAGGCAGGCACTGTGACGACAACCTCTTTAACCTTTTCACCGAGATACTTCGCGGCGTCTTCTGCCAGCTTGCGCAGGATGAACGAAGAAATCTCCTCCGGCGAATAGAGCTTGCCATCTATGTCAATGCGCACGGCATCGTTCGGTCCCGGCACAACTTTGTATGGGACCTGCTTGATTTCCTGCGTGACCTCCGAATACTTGCGGCCCATGAATCGTTTTATTGAATAAACGGTCTGTTCAGGATTCAATGCTGCCTGTCGCTTGGCGATCTGTCCGACCAGGCGCTCGCCCGTCTTGGTGAAGGCCACGACCGACGGAGTGGTGCGTCCGCCCTCGCTGTTAACGATTACCGTCGGCTTATCACCCTCCATCGTCGCGACAACTGAATTGGTTGTCCCGAGATCAATTCCTACTGCTTTCGCCATACTTCAACTCCTCTCCAACTTTCAAAATCGCAAGCAGAAACTCGCAAACGAATTATCTGCATTTTGCAATCTCGTTTATCTTGGGCGATCGGTTTCGACCTGCAATTCACTCTTCACGTCGAAAAGACCCGGCACACCTTTTGTCATGCATGTTGAGATCAACCTCCAGCGGACGAGAATTCGACGCACTGCTGGCGTCTTCGAATTTGGGAGAATCAGTGTGGATGGTGCACACATCATGCCGCTCGCAGCGGTTAAGGGTGGAATCACTTTTTGCTCAACAAGTCAGCATGTTCCTTCTGCAGCGATCAAAACCCACCTTCAACCGCTCAGCATCATTCAATGGGCGAAAGTGCCCAAGTGGGTGAAATCACCCGGCGCTGTCCCTTCACCCGCGCGGAGTTACCGCCACATCTACGTCTCCGGTTGAGTATTAATCTCAGGGGTCCCGCGGTTTTTCATCGATAGATCTACGGTATAGAGATTGCGCTTAGCCTGCGTTGGAAGTGTTTGTCACCTGGACGAACTGGGAGATCCAATGAACGACAACAGTCAATTGCACTGGAAGAGGTGGTCGGATGCAAGAACGATCAGAGGGTGAAAACGAACGAAGGGACGATGGCAAGGTGGCGAAAGATCATCGTGCAGCAGATATTCAAGGGAAATCGTACCAAAATACAGATGACTCCGGTGAGGTACAAGCGGATTCAGCTTCGAGTTCAAGCCCGTCTGTTGTTGCGGAAATGGAAGCTCGTACGCGCGCGGCTGAAGAGCAGGTGCGAAACATGCAGTCTCGCTTCGAAGATATGCGACGTGAGATGCAACGCCAGATTGACGAGACGCGAGAGCGGCTGAACCGTTCAGCAGATGAAAGGGCCCTTGGTTCGAAGACGCAATTTGTCGCCGCGCTCCTGCCTGCATTTGACAACCTTCAACGGTCTCTCGAAGCCGCTCGCGGAAGTGGTTCAGTAGAAGCCTTGCTCGATGGATTAGAGCGCACAGTCCAGGGATTCGAAAATGCGCTCGCAGCCATCGGAGTTGAACCAGTGAAATCAGTTGGCGAACGCTTCGACCCGGAGAAGCACGAGGCGGTCGATACGGTGGAAGTGCGAGGTGACAATGACACAGTTGTGACGCGTGAGTACAGCAGGGGTTATAAGTTGGGTGACCGGTTACTGCGTCCGGCACGCGTTCAGGTAGGACGTGCCGGCACTGCGTAACGCAATTCGCAGATGATCAATATCGAACGCATACTCTGCCCGGCGAGCTTGCCGCATGAATTCGAAGAAGCGCTCGGCTTTGCGGTATCCCTTGCGCGGGCTTTTGGCTCAAGGCTTTTCCTCTGCCACTACGTGGATAGACCGGCATTGGTCACTGTTGTAGCTAACAAAACCGCGACTGGACAGTCCAGAAAGTTTCTGGAAGATTCGCTTACTCGTCACCTGGAGCGGGCCGCCGCACTGGAACACTACTGGAAACGTATTGTCGTAGGGTACGGCGATGATGCCGGCGAAGAGATTGTGCGCGAGGCGGGCGAGAGGCGCATCGACCTGATTGTGATGCGTTCGCGACGCTCGCGTGTGGCGGCGCTTTTAGGCTCGACCGCTGAACACGTTTCACGCACCGCACCTTGTCCGGTGCTCATCATCCGCTCGAAAATTCAAGGACTTGACGGTGAGCAAAACGGAGACTCAAGGTTCAAGCGCGTGCTGGTCGCGCATGATTTTTCAAGCAGCTCAGAACTGGCGCTTTCCTACGCATTCTCGATATCACACAAATACAGAGCTGAGTTGCACTTGTTGCATGTTTTGCCTGTGCCGCAAACGGACGATCCTGGAACCGAATGGATTGAATCGGGCGACGATAGTGCTTTCCATCGAGCGATAAGTCGGATGCAGGATGCGGTGCCCGGTGAAGTTTACCGGCAGTGCAAAGTGCTGAACGCAGTGCGATGGGGGAAGCCGTATCGTGAAGTGTTGACATATTCGAGGCAGCAGAACATAGACCTTGTATGTATGGGTGCGTTAGGTCGCGATTTCGGATCGGAAGCACTCTTCGGCTCGAACGCGGACCGCGTTTTGCGGCAGGCGTCTTCACACGTTCTTATCGCGCGCCCGCTCAATGCGGCGATGTGTGCGCCTCTGGATCCGCGCCGGAAACCACTGTTCGATGTATAAACCATCCGCCCGCGGCCTGGAACCAACCTCCAATGATCGCTCATGACGCGCTCACACATACCAAAATCGGACCATATGAAATTGGTAAACTCCTTCATTCATACAGTCCGAAGTTCAGTTGACTCATGCCTGAGCCCCTGCCTGCTGTAATAAAAGACATTCGCGCGTCAGCGCGCAGCCTTCACTAACATCTAACCTCTAACCTCTGCCTTTAATATCCTCCCATGTCACCGCCGGGCATTGGCGGCACTGCATTCTTCTTGTCCTCTGGCATCTCGGTCACAACGGCTTCGGTCGTTAGCAAAAGGCTCGCGATAGAAGTCGCATTCTGCAAAGCGGTGCGTGTGACTTTGGTCGGATCTATGACTCCGGCTTTAACCAGGTCTTCGTATTCTTC
>WNFR01008239.1_pt1 | contig 19524 bp, 21 predicted proteins | sample 5400221 | NCBI WGS metagenome assembly WNFR01 (sample SAMN13153357, study PRJNA577476) | soil metagenome | isolation source: 40 cm soil under Madrone tree | place: USA:California | collected 2016-06-14 | reverse complement strand
AGGCGACGGGGACCGATACCAGGCTGGCGGCTTTATCAATCATCGCCCGCACCGGGGTGTAACCAGTGCCTATGATGTCGTAACTGCCCAGCAGTGCGCCCAACCAGTGCGTGAAATCAATCATCTCCCCGCCGCTGATTCCAGGAAAAAGATATTTATTGCCACCTGAAAATCCGACAACTTCGTGTGGAAAAACGGGGCCGCAGATCAGAACTTGGTCGTAGTCAAAGATCATGCGATTGATCTTCACTGGGACTTCCTCGCGTAGTAGTCCGCCGGAAAGTTCTTCGACTTCATTCGCCGAAATGCTGCCGAGTTGGACGAATGTGTTCGGAAGATCCCATCGGTGATTGCTTATGTTCGCGGACCCGCACTTCCCGTTCGCGACCGGCTGGCCAAAGTGAGCAGTCAATTGCGCTTCGTCCATTGCCCGGTGTGTGCCGAGGGCAACGAGATAATCGCTGGCAACTACCTTCTGTCGTGACATTTCCGCTTGCAGCAGATCGAACATCAGCGGCATAGGCATGGTGCGAGTGCCGTCTGGAATGATCGTAAGCACGCGTTTGCCGCGCACCTGTAGCTGGTCAACGGCCGCTCCGATGATTTCGCAGACCTCATCTCGCGAGAGGTTTCGTGATGCATGTCCGCGGCCAATTGCGATACTCGTTGCCATTGCTCAACTTTCTTAAATGGTCCAATCCAAAAAGCGGGCGCTCTTCTGTGATGCAGCCGTTCAGCCAAACTAATAATAATCCGCTTGGCCGGGCGCTACTGGTGATGTAACGACCAGCCTTTTCGACCGACCGTTCGCAGGAGGGCCTCCCACTTCTCGGACAGGAATTTTGGCGTATTTGAAAAACCTCTTGCAGGGCCACAGTAAACGTTTACAATACCGCTCGAAAACTACTCAGGAGAGCCGCGCAGATGATCCAACGAAGAGATTTCCTCCGTGTCACCGCAGCCACTGCAGGACTCGCGTTTGCTCGCAAGTTCTCCCCACTGGCTTCCGCGCAGTCCAGCATCGCGAGCATTGAAATTCTGCTCGATGAGCCGCTTGGGACTGTTGCTCCGGAAATCTACAGCCATTTCGTCGAAAACTTGAGTGGCGTGATTTACGACGGCATCTGGGTCGGAGAGAAGTCGAAAGTGCCGAACGTGAATGGAATCCGTAAGGAACTGGTTGACGAGATGCGGAAGATCAACCCTGCGCTGGTGCGTTTCCCCGGAGGCTGCTTCGCCGACAGCCACGACTGGCGCGACGGGGTTGGCCCGGTGGATAAGCGCCCGCGCCGCACCAATTTTTGGGCCGCTGGGGAATCTCCATCGGCACCCGCCGCCCACCGCTATGATCCGAACCGTTTCGGTACCAACGAATTCGCACAATTTTGTAAGCTGATTGGCGCAGGAGCATATCTTGCCGCGAATTTGCGCAGTCTTCCTGCCGAGCAGTTCTATCAATGGGTGGAATACTGCAACTCGCCTGCTGGAAGCACGACTCTTGCTGATGAACGGGCCGCAGCCGGGTTTAAGGAACCCTTCAATGTGCAGTATTGGGGGGTGGGCAACGAATCCTGGGGTTGCGGCGGCAACTTTACAGCGCAGGAGTATGCGGTCGAGTACCGCCGCTTCGCAACATGGGTACCCGAGTATGGCAGCAAGTTGTCATTCGTCGCTTCCGGCCCTAACGAAAACAGCTGGGAATGGACTCGCGGCTTTTTTGAGGAAGTCGCCCGCAAAGGAAAGAACCAGTTTCGTGACATTTATGGCTGGGCGTTGCATCACTACGCATGGAACCTAAGCCGTGGGAAGACCAAAGACTGGGAAAAAGGCAAAGGGGACGCTCTCCAATTTGAGCCGGTGGACTGGTACGAACTGCTGCGTGAGGGCGACACCATGGAATCTTTCATCACCGGACATTGGCAGATTATGGGCGAAATTGACACCGACCACCATGTGAAGCTAGTCGTAGACGAATGGGGGCCGTGGTATCGCCCGGGCAGTGAGTTGACTCACGGAGATCAGCTGGAGCAATTGCCCACGTTGCGCGACGCCGTATTCAGTGGCATGACCCTCGACATCTTTAATCGTCATCCGGAAAAAGTTGGGGTGGCATGCTGCGCGCAGCTGATCAATTGCCTGAACAGCCTGTATCTGGCGCATGAAGACAAGTTCTGTGTAACGCCAGTCGGGCACGTGTTCGCGATGTACGCTGCTCACCAGGGAGGCGAAGGCCTGCGCACAGTCATCTCCTCGCCCGAAATTCATTACGATCGAGATGGGAAAGCGGCATCGTTCTGGGGACTGAGAGGATCGGCCTCCCGGCACGACAAGAACCTCGTTCTGACGGCCGTCAACCCTGATGTGAGCCAACCGCTCGAAGCCCAGATCACTATTCGTGGCGCCAAGCCCAAATCAGCCAAGGCTATGGTCCTGACCGCCCCCGATATTCACGCCCACAACACGTTCGCTCAACGGGAAGCGGTAGCGCCGAAGACAGCAAGTTCGGAAGTTCGCGGCAGCGGGTTGAACTTCCACTTTCCTGCCGCGTCGGTTGTGAAACTAGAGATTGAACTAGCTTGAGAAGCGCGGCGCCGCCGGCTTTCGTCGTCTGTTGGAGAATGGAACTGATATCCGGATGAAAGTCCCTTGTGAACTGGCCGTCAGTTCCGCTTTTCCGCCGAGATCACGGACTCTTTCCCAAATTCCTGTGAGTCCCACGCCCATTCCAGCGCCAGTCTGATTGAAGCGTGCGAGCTTTTCCGGTGGAATACCGACCCCGTTGTCGCTGATCTCGAGAATAATGTTCTCCCCGTCGCGCGAGACCCGCACCCGCCCGCACGTCGCATGCGCATGCCTGTGCATGTTCACTAGCGACTCTTGCAGGATGCGAAACAGCACCAGCTTTGCAGAATTCGGCACGGCGCCGACCTTCTCTGCCACTTCGAAGCTGACTTGGGTCCCGCTGCGGCGCGTAAAGTCCTGGATGTACCATTCGGCGGCAGAAAGAAAGCCAACATCCTCGATCATCGGCGGGTGCAACAGATAAGACAGGGTGCGCACCTCGGTGATACACCGCTCCAGCACCTGATCGCATTGTTCCCACAATTCGGGGCGATGTGGGGAGCGGCGGGCCATGTCCAGATTCATTCTGAGTCCGACGAATTCCTGCCCCAGACTGTCGTGAAGCTCGCGGGCGACGCGACGTCGCTCAGCATCCTGAAGCTTTAGAACGTGCAAAGAAAGCCGCCGCAGGGCCTGCGTACGCTCCTCGACGGTGGACTCCAGCTCGGCGTAAGAACGCTTAAGTTTTTCCTCGGCCAGAGCGCGGGCCAGAATCTCGGACTCCAGGGCCTGTGCTTTCTGTTGCATTTCCGCGATCTGGCGCGATTTCTCGTCCTCGCCAGCCAACACCGTGAATCCTTCGGCAGGAACAACCGAGGTATGCTCACCGCACACCCGCGAGAAGAAGTGACGGTCCTCATCCCGGGAAAAGGCAGTCAATGGGTATGCGCAAAGCAAGGAAAAAGAGCGACTGCGGCATAGGTCGTTCCAGAGTTGTTCGAGCTGAACAGCGGCTTCCCGCTTCCCTTCGGCCCAAAGGATCGCGACCATTTCGCCGAAAGCAGAAACCGGGGCAAGGTCGCTGGGCGCGGATTCCCCCGCGCGCATTAAAATGTCTCCGACGACCGCGAAAAAACGATTTGAATCAGGGTAGCCGTCAATCATGAAGGCGGCCAGAGTCTCAGCGGCATCAAGAGCAAAGCAGCGCTTCAGAACGGCGTGGCTTGGGACGCCCATCCTGCCCAACTCCTCCAGAATGGGGCCACGGTGGGCTTCAGTGGCGAGGAGAACCGCCGCGCCTCCTGCATTAAGGGAGGAGGCGGAAAATTCGGCTACCGACCTGACGAGAAAAGAATCAGTCTGGTAGAACTGGACCTGATGGAACTGCTGATTGGCGGCGCGCAAAGCTGAACCTGCGCTCCCAACGGATCCAGCGATCTCAAAACTCGAGGCCATAGTCACAACTCATTAGTCGGTGGTTTGCAAAAGGTTGTTCACACCTACGTCGTGGTAGGCGACGGCCAAAGGCCTCTCGTATCTTTCACCGGTGCACGCCCAAGCGACTTCTCAGATGCTTACGTTTTAATGCAGGTTAGCCATTCTTTTACCGCGTGTTTAAGGGAACTTCGCCAAGGGAAACCGACCCAAGAACGTTCGAGAATAACAATTCTCAAATCGGCCTCCCAATACAGAGAAGACTGTATTTTTCGTCCCCTCGGACTTGGCTGCTGAGTGCATTTCAATCAAGTGGAGCGTCTAGGGGAGGCGCAGACTCCGAGGCGGAGCTTGGGGCACTCGCTGTACAATTGACCGCGTTCGTTCCCGCGTAACTTCTTATCTATTGGTGAATCCCATCTGGGCGGCACGGATCAATGCGGGAAATCTATGAGTTCACAAACGGATAGCCGGAGATTCAGGAGCATCAGCCGGCGTGAGTTGCTAAAACTCACACCTGTCGTAGCCCTGGGCGCCTTCGCGGTCCCCAAGGTCCAGCAAAAGCTTCTTAAAACGGGGCTGGGCTTTAGCGATTGGGCTTCTGCCAGACTGTTTCGCTCTGGCCATCTGGCGCCTACTTTTGCCGACTCCGAACTTACTCCCTTTAGCAAATTTCCCATCAACGATTACGACGTGGACGACCCTCAGGTTGATCTAGACCAGTGGAATCTCGCCGTAGGCGGCGCGGTACAGAAGCCGGGAAACTACACACTGGCCCAGATTCAGTCCCTTCCCAAGATCACGCAAAACACACGGCATGTCTGCATAGAAGGCTGGGACGTGATTGGCAAATTTGGCGGCACACGGCTGTCCGACTTCCTGAAAATGATTGGCGCCGACACAGCGGCACGATTCCTCACTGTCGAATGCGCCGACGACTACTACGAGTCGCTGGATATGGCTACGGCCCTGCACCCGCAGACGTTGCTCTGCTACGAAATGTATGGCCGGCCATTGACCCGCGAACATGGTGCTCCCTTGCGTCTGAATATCCCCACAAAAATCGGCTACAAACAGGCCAAATATTTGACTGACTTGAAGGTGACCAACGTGCTTCAGAAACTCGGCTACTGGGAAGACCAGGGCTACTCGGAGTTTTACGGCCTGTAGTTTTCACGAGACGAACTATGGCAACGCGCACGATTGAAATCGAAAATGTGAAGACGGGCGAAGTAACCGAAGCGGTGTATGAACACCCATTTATCGTTCGCCTGTGTCATTGGGTGAATGCGGTTTCGTTATTCGTATTGGTCGGCAGCGGACTGCAGATCTTTCGAGCCTTTCCCAGCTTCGGAGCAAAAATCCCACAAAAAGATCTGATCCATTGGCCCAAGGCATTCGCGATTGGCGGATGGCTGGGCGGCGGCTTGCAATGGCACCTCACCTTCATGTGGATCTATTTCGGCAGCGGACTGCTTTATCTCGGGTATCAAATTTTTAGCGGCAACTTTAAGCAGGTGCTGTTCGTCCGGCGCGACATTCCGGGAGTGTGGCCGATGGTGCGGCATTACTTCTTCTTCGGGCCCAAGCCGGCTGCAAAGGGAGCCTATAACCCGCTGCAAAAACATGCCTACACCTCCGCAATCGTACTCGGCGTGCTCTCAGTCTTGACCGGGATTGCCATCTGGAAGCCGGTGCAATTCTCCTGGCTGGCGTGGATGATGGGCGGCTTCCACTATGCGCGGCTGTGGCATTTCGTAATCATGTGGGCGATCCTGGCATTCGTGTTTGGGCACCTTGTGATGGTGGTCCTGCATGGCTGGAATAATTTCGTTTCGATGTTCACTGGATGGAAAAAAGACCCGGAGTACCGGCCGGAGTAGCCGTTTCAACTGAGTGTTGCGCGAGGAGCGATGCCGCAAACTTCGCTGGATAATCCAGCCGGACAACTCACCGAAGATACGCTGATCCGGCGTATCCGGGACGGCGAGCACGATCTCTTTTATGAGCTGATCCGGCCTTACGAGCGGCGCGTGTACTCCGCGGCGTTTGCCATTCTGCGGAACCAGGCTGATGCGGAGGACGCGGCGCAAGAAGCAATGCTGAAGGCATTTAAGTACATTCGTCAGTTCCGCGCCGAAGCACGGTTCAGTACCTGGCTGATTCAGATCACCGTCAACGAGGCGCGCATGCGGAGAAGGAAGGAACACGCCCACATGATTGAACCAATCTCCGGCCACGAAGACGAAGAGGGCAACTACACGCCGCGCGATTTCGCCGATTGGCGCGAAATTCCTTCCGAGACTCTCGAACGCAGCGAGGTCCGGCAAAAGTTGGCGGAGGCGCTAGCCTCGCTGGGCGAGATCTATCGCGAGGTCTTTGTGCTTCGTGACGTACAGCACTTGAGTATCGAAGAAACTGCCAAGTCGCTGGGGATCTCGACCGCATCCGTCAAAACCCGCCTGCTGAGGGCGCGACTGATGCTGCGTGATCTGCTCGCGCCAGGACTCGGCGGCAGTTGGAACAGCAAGTTGTCTTTTGCAAAGGGGACAAAGCCATGGTAGTCAGCTGCGAAGAAGTGTGGCGCGAGATTTCCAATTATCTCGAAGGCGAAGTTGACCCAGGCTTACGCGCTGCCATGGAAGAGCACCTGCGCGGATGCAAGCATTGCACGGCAGTCTTGGATGGCACGCGCAACGTGATCCAATTGTACGGAGACGAGCGGATGGTCGAAGTTCCGCTTGGATTCAGCCACCGGCTCCACCGCAGGCTGGAGGAAAACATGCCGGCCAATAACACTAGGAGAACCTTCTTTGGATGGATGGTCGCCGCCGCTGCGGGCGTCCTGGTTGCGGGAGGCCTTGCGGCGGCGCGATCTTCAGGATTCACCCCTGAGCTGCGCTCTGAACATGCACAACCTGGAAGGGGTGTCCCACCCGAGATGATGGTCCTGGTCACAGCCGACGGGAAAACATTTCACCGGGCGGGCTGCTCTTTCATCCACGACAAAGACAAACAACATCTTCGGACGGTCGAGGCGCGCGAAGCTCAGAGGGAAGGTTATGTGCCGTGCGTTCGCTGCATGAAGCAGTATTTGAGTGCGAGGCACATGGAACAACCGGCATCGGCTGAGGCCAACACCCAGCGCTCGTAACTTTTGCCGTTTTCCGCACTCTAATGAAACCAGCCGCTGGAAATTAGCCAGCAGGAGGTTGCGATGTCGAACTTTCTCTCACGCTTGTCTGTCATTTTCTTGATGTTTTCCGGTTTGGGGGTCGTGGGCAGTGCAGCCGGTGCTGCCAACATCGCAGTCCCTACGCCGGTCGTCGATTCGTCACTCACCTCGTCCAAAGGCGAGCAAACGGCGGTTGTGGCGGGTGGTTGCTTCTGGGGCATTCAAGCTGTATTCCAACATGTGAAGGGCGTGGTCAGCGCAACCTCGGGATACTCCGGCGGAGGCGCGAAAACCGCGGAATATGAATTGGTAAGCACAGGCGAGACCGGCCATGCCGAATCGGTGAAGATCACCTACGATCCTTCGCAGATCACCTATGGCCAGCTGTTGCGTGTTTTCTTCTCAGTGGCCCACGATCCCACACAGCTAAACCGCCAGGGACCGGATGAAGGCAGGCAGTATCGGTCCACGATTTTCTATAGCAACGACGAACAAAAAAGCATTGCCGAGGCTTACGTCGCACAACTCGGGTCGGCGAAAGTTTTTCCGCGACCGATCGTTACCGAGGTCGTTGCCTTAAAGGCCTTTTATCCGGCAGAAGCTTACCACCAGAACTACGCCACGAATCATCCCAAGGACCCGTACATCGTTTACAACGACGCGCCAAAGGTCGCTCATCTCCGCCAACAATTTCCAGAACTCTACGCAGGAAAATAGGAAGTAGCTGACTCTCAGTCAACATGCCACGAGAGTGCTACAGGTTTCTTGGTATGTGCTGAGAGCAGAGTCTCGCTCTAAAATAGCTCGCCCAATCATGCATTCAAGAAGCTTGAGACTTCTAGCCATCGCTCAAAACAAAACTCGCCGCAATGCAATGGTGGAACTCCGAGGCCGAATGCGTAAGTTGAGAGAAAGGATGCGCCTTCTGCGCATGCAACTGGTGCAAACCACAAAACCGCCCGGAAAACCACAAGCTTAAGGAATCAAGGCTCCGGTCGCGCCGCACAACGTAGATCTCACCGCCTCACGGTCCCGAACTATACTGTAGGTCTCACAGTCGCGCTTATGACCAGTCTAGTTGCCATTCTTGCGCTGGGATTTTTTCTCGGGATGCGTCACGCCACGGACGCAGACCACGTGATTGCCGTCACCACGATTGTCAGCCGGCAGCGCAGCGCACGGCAAGCCGCGCTGATTGGCCTGGTGTGGGGCGCAGGTCATACCATCACCATCCTGGTGGTGGGCTCGGCAATCATTCTCTTTAGCCTGGTGATCCCGCCCCGTCTGGGGCTCACAATGGAGTTCTCGGTCGGGGTGATGCTGATACTGCTGGGCCTGCTGAACATCACAGGCATGATGCGCTGGATTCGCGAGACCTTTGGCGCCGCGGAACACACTCACTCGCATCCGCATAGCCACGGAGATTACGTCCACACACACGCTCACGGACACCAACCGGAGGCGCATCCGCACCGTCCGCAAGAGACACCGGTAGCGTGGCTCGACCGGTTCTTCGGCGCGATGAGTTTGTATCAGCTGCTACGGCCACTTGTGGTTGGAATCGTGCACGGCCTGGCGGGGTCGGCAGCGGTCGCGCTGCTGGTACTCACCACAATCCGCACTCCGGCGTGGGCGATCGCGTATTTGCTGGTGTTCGGCTTAGGAACCATCGCTGGGATGATGCTCATCACCATGGCCATCGCTGCACCTTTCACCCGTGGGCAGACGTCGTCGCCGCTGGTGTGCGGCTTGGGGATGGCGTCGGGCCTGTTGAGCATCGGCTTTGGATTGTTCCTCGTTTATCACATCGGAAGCTTCTGCAGAAGGTCCTGCTGATCGCCATCGCCGCCGAACTCGGGCTGCTGCTGCTCTTCCACCGGCCTAGCGCGGCCTTCGAAGTAGTCATGTTCGTGATCGCAAGAAGAATGGTCGCGACCGACGTCTCGCCTCTGGATCTGCTGGTGGGATCGGGGGCCCTGGCCGGATTACTTGTCGTCCGTTTTTATTACCTGCCGGGACAACCGGATTAGATACAGGTGAGACATCACCGCAGCCCATGAACCGTGCATGTGACGCCTGCGGAAGGTGACCTGGTCCGGCAGAGTTGAACCGTGCCTGCTTACGCAGGGAAGCAAGAAGCATCGGCCTGCTGGTGCGCTAAGAGAGCCAGATCCTAAGCACCTCAAGAATTATCAGATCGGGCGACGCGATCTTCTAGAGCAACAATGCGTTCTCCTGGCGCTCGTCCAATACGCGAAGCAGCTCGTCCAGAAGAACCATCATCTGCTTCGAGTCCTCCTCTTCTGAAACTGCTTTGCACAACTGTCGGACATCAGAACTGACGGGCACGGCGTCCATTATTACGTCTCCTTAGCGCAGGCTTTATCTTGCAACGAGAGTTCCAAACTCCCTCAATCTTGGAACAGCATTGCCAGCTAATAGTTGCGGTTGTGAAGTGGATTGCGGTTTAGAAAGTTTTTTAAAAGGCTGGAAGTTTTTTCTCGTAAATTGGGCCTGAGTGTCGTACAGGTTTCAGGGTAGGCGACAAAAATCTCGAAGCCCCGCGGTTGCTTTCATGCGTTTGCGGCCTGCTCGGTTGCTTGCTTGCCGAAAGGTTATTGGGTGACCCGCGCATCAAAACAGTTTGTAGAGAGGAAGTGTACAACCCAATGACCCACCTGTTTGATCCGCTCACGATTCGGGATATTACTTTTACAAACCGCGTATTTGTTTCACCCATGTGCCAGTACTCCAGCACTGACGGATACGCGAGCGACTGGCATTTCGTGCATCTGGGCAGCCGGGCAGTAGGCGGTGCTGGGCTGGTGCTTACTGAAGCAACTGCAGTTCTTCCCGAGGGCCGGATCAGCCCGCAAGACTTGGGCATCTGGATGGACGATCACATTGAGCCGCTGGCTCGAATCGTCCGGTTTATCCATGAGCAAGGCAGCGTGGCTGGGATGCAGTTGGCCCATGCCGGTCGCAAGGCCAGCACCTATCGGCCATGGTCAGGACACGGAATGATCCCGGAACGTGATGGGGGCTGGAACAATGTTGTGGCGCCGAGTGCCTTGGCGTTCGCCGATCACCTGATTCATGAGTTTCTGTCACCTCTTAGCAATAAGAGGACAGATGCCTACGGGGGTTCATTCGAGAATCGCACTCGAATATTGCGTGAGATTATTGCCGCCGTTCGAGGTTCGTGGCCCGAGGGAGCACCGCTGTTCGTGCGCATTTCGGCGGCCGATTGGATCGATGGCGGCTGGGATATCCAGCAGTCGCTTGAACTCTCCCGCCAATGAAGAAACTTGGAGCAGACCTGATCGATTGCTCTTCTGGCGGCAATGTACCGCATGCGAAGGTTCCGGTGGGTCCGGGTTATCAAACACCTTTTGCGGAGCAGATCCGCCGGGAAGCCAACATCCTGACCGGCGCGGTCGGCATGATCACGTCTCCGATTCAGGGCGAGCACGTCCTCGTCACTGGACAAGCGGACGCAGTCATCATCGCCCGCGAACTTCTGCGAGATCCGTATTGGCCATTGCGGGCAGCCCGTGAGCTAGCGCAGCCAATTTCCTGGCCTGTGCAATACCTTAGAGCCGCACCGGAAGGCTCACAAGCCCGAATTGCGGTAGACCTGAAAAATCTGGAGTCCTGCTTCGAGGAACAACACGCGGTTCCTGAGCGCTAACATCGATCCAGGGGACCACCAGAGGTTTCACACCCAGTTATCAGCTATTGAACAAATCCAGGATGAATTCTACGGTTTCGGCGATGTGCAGAAATTAAGGACGCAAATAACGAGTTAGTACAGCAAGCAAGCAAACGGAAAAAAATCATTGTGTGTCAACAGGTGGGTGCAACAATGAAAAAGAACCTGGGTGTGGCTCCTTGATCGAAGCGAACTTTCGCAGTGGTTTTCGGGGGAGTTCTTCTCAGATTCCCGTAAGTCACTGCGCGCCACGAGACGGAGGTCGATGAGGGGTTGTGCCAGCTTCTACCCAAGCTGAGACTCTTTTTGTGCAGTTGTGCCGGAAGCTGGACAGATAAGCTATTCTGATTATATGGATCATCTAGGGATCCTCCGGGACAAGATTGGGCGTCTCCGAACGGAGATCGCTGACATTCAAAAGTCGAATGAGCAGTTTCGGCTTGAAGGCCGGAATCGACCAGAGGCTCAAAGCGCTCACGACCAGAGGCATGAACGTCTACAAGCTATCCAGCAGGAACTTGCGCAAATCGCAGACCTTGGCCGCAGAGTTCATTCGACAGAACAAATGAAAGAAAAGCACCGCTCCCGCTTGCATCGGGTCAAGCAGGAACGGGCTTCGTAGCCTTTTTTGAGCGCGCTCAGGGCATACTGTTTCGCTTTTGGCGGCGGAGACCATTGACTGATCTTCACTGCTCCGCATCCAATGTTTAGAACGGAATGAATATTGAGAACGCCATTGCCGAGATCGAGTTGCTGGAGCGCCTCTTCTCGCTTCCGGATACGAGACCACTCCAGTTGTCCGACCGCTACGCCGCTAACCAAAGGCACGACGAGACGTACGCGAACAACCCATGGTTCCGACTCTGGAAACGCTACGGGGTATGAGCTTCTCCATGGTCGAGAAGCCAACGCGTTCGCTGTTGGAAGGCTTAAGGCGACGCGATTGCGTGGCGGAGTCTTCATCCCCGGGTTCGCTCTACAAACTCCAGTTCAGCGCGGCGTTCAGGCTTCCACGAAACCTTCCACTCCATAGCCGTCTTGCTTGATTTCGAACAGCCACTCGTCACTTCCGGCAGCTTAGGAAAGCGCTTGCATTCCTTTGGCTCAATGAATCGGGCACGCTGCTTTAGGTTTGAGAATTCCCCGCTGTACCGTCCAACTTCTACTGCACCGAATGAACTGAGAGCCGCCCCGTGCCGTAAATTCGAAATGCTACCGTAGCTCGGAGAGTTCTAGGCGGAGTTTATGTGTAGCGCGGAAGAGTGTGTTCTTGACGGTGCCCTCGCTGGTATTGAGAATTCCGGCGACCGTCCTCAGTTGCATGCCGTGATAGTGCTTTAACTCGAAAACCATTCGCTCGCGAGGCGAGAGGTTGGCCAGGGCGCGAAAGATGTGCTCACGCAGCACGCGGCCTGCGAGATTGCGCTCAGGACTGGCGCCGGCGCTCTGGTCGGGTATGCGATCCAGAAGGTTCTGCTCCTCGCCGTCTGAAGAGTTCGTGATGGTCAATTCAAGGCTTCGTGAGCGCTTCCTGCGAAGATGATCCAGGCACAGATTGGTGGCAATACGGTAAATCCATGTGTAAAACGAGCACTCGAAACGAAACCGCGCCAAATGAATATAGGCGCGCAGGAAAGCTTCCTGATAAATGTCCTGACCATCCTCCTGAGAGCCGGTTAGATGAACGGTTAGGCGAAGGACCGCCCGGTCATATTGCTGGACGAGTTGCTCGAAAGCTGTGGCATCGCCCTGTTGCGCTGCCCGAATCAGCTGGGCGTCGCCCACGCGAGTGGGTCTGCTCGCTCCGGCCAGGGACCTGGAGGACAATAAGCCAACCCCACTCATGTGGTCAGGTGCGCGGCGAACTTGGTTTGTCTCAGGCAAGATCCGTGCCCCATCAATCAGTTTTGCAACTACCCAAACGGCGCAACACAATCAGTGCCATATCGTCTTCGCGATGCTCGCTTCCCACGAAATTCTCGACCTCCGCCAATAGGGAGAACAGCATGACGCTAGGCTTACAACTTGAAAATGCCCGGGCCGCGTTCAGCAAACCTTTGGCTCCGAATTCAATCCCTGATTGATCCCTGGACTCGGGAATTCCATCGGAATAAGCGAGCAGCGTACTGCCGGGGCGTAACGTGGCGCTGCCATTCACAAACGAGGCTCCGGAAATTGCTCCCAGGACCGGTCCGCCTACGCCAAGCTCCTGGATTTCGCTATTCTCACGAATCAGCAGAGCGGGAGGATGCCCGGCGTTGCAATACGTAAGCTCGCCGCTTTCCAGATTAAGGCGAGCCAGGAACAGCGTGATCAAAGGGGATTCGAAACCACTCAGCGACAGATTTCGATCGACAGCTGATAGAGCGGCTGCGGGGTCGCCGAGTTCCGAGATTTGCCGACGAAGCATTCCCGCCACGTGGGTAAACCACATCGCTGCCATAGGACCTTTTCCAGCGATGTCACCGATTGCGAATACCAGGTCGCCTTCGAGCTGCAACAGACTGATGAAATCACCGGAGAGATGACGCACCGGGAAGATCTCGCTGGCGAATTCATAAGAACCGGCGCGAAGGTGACGCGGCCCGCAGAGTCTTCTCTGCACCTGTGCGGCTTCGTACATCGCGCGGCGCAAATCGTCGTGCTCGCGCTTTAAGCTGGCAAGCTGATCTTGCAGAGCCCGATGGCGCAATCGGCCGGCCGTTTGACTAGTTGCCGGGGAGCCAGTTATTTTCCTGTTGTGGTACCTACTACGAATTTGCGCGACGCCCGCCAAGGTGATCTCCAGAAAAATTGCTTGGTCAACTTACAAACTTGTATCCAGTACCGTGTACCGTGAGAATGAATCGAGGTTCGTCTGGTTTGGCTTCAATCTTTTGCCGCAGATGGACGATATGCGCATCAACCGTGCGGGTAGTGGGAAAGCGGTCATAGCCCCAGACTTCCTCAAGCAACCGATCGCGGCTGAGGGTTTCGCCTTGGTGGCAAAGAAAGTACTTGAGTAGTTCGAATTCTTTGGAGGAGAAATCCAGCGCTTTGCCGGCGCGCAAGACTTGGCAACTACGTAAGTTGACCTCAACGTCGCCGAACGAAACGCGCTCTTGTTCCTTGGGGACAGTCCGTGCGCGGCGCAATACGGCCTTGACTCGGGCGAGGAGCTCGCGAATAGAGAACGGTTTGGTGACGTAGTCGTCGGCGCCTAGTTCGAGTCCCACGACCTTGTCTACTTCCTGTCCCCGCGCGGTCAACATGATGATGGGGATGGAGGGCCGCTTGCTCTTCAGCTGCCTGCAAACGTCCAGACCGCTCATACGAGGCATCATCACATCGAGAATGACCAAGTCGGGAGTCTCGCTGAGTGCGCGCTCTAAACCTGCGATGCCGTCCGGCGCGGTTATGACCTGATAGCCTTCGAATTCGAAGTTGTCACGCAACCCCGCCACCATGTTGGGTTCGTCCTCCACAATCAGAATTCTTGCCATATCAGGCTCCCCTAACTTTGTCTGCCTCACCTGAAAACGTACTGCTGTACTTCGCGCCACTGTGACTCCTTACATTAGGCTTCATGCCGAAGCCGCTTTGCCGCTGTTCTCTGCCGGATGCAGCGGAAGAGTGATGGTGAATTTGCTGCCGGCGCCGGGTGCGCTGTCCACCCCGACATCGCCCCCATGTGCCTGGGCGATATGCTGCACCAGGGAAAGCCCCAAGCCGCTCCCCTTGGTGTTGTGAACCAGCGGATCACCGACGCGATAGAACTTCTCAAAAATCTTGTGCTGTTCATTAACCGGTATGCCAATGCCGTGATCAATCACTTCCAGCTTCACGCTTCCGTTTTCACGGTATAGCTTGACTCCGATGTACTTGCGGTCCTGCGAGTATTTGAGTGCATTGTTTACGAGGTTGACGAGTGATCGAGCCATTGCCTCGCGATCCACCCGCAACGGTGGCACATCGCCGATCTTTTCTTCCAAAGTGAAGCCGTGCTGCTCGATCTGATAACGGTAGGACTCCAGCGTATTGCACACCAGTTCGCGCATGTCGGTTTCGCGGAAGTCATATTCTTTGCGGCCGGCCTCGATGCGCGAAAAATCAAGAATGTTATTGATCAGAGCAGTCAGACGTTCACTCTCTTTGCGGATGATGCAGTAGTACTCCTGGTGCTTCTCCGGGCTGGTCAGGCGCCCCAATTCCAGGGTTTCGGCATACAACCGGATCAGCGAGAGCGGAGTGCGCAATTCGTGAGAGACGTTAGATACGAAATCGGACTTCAGGCGGGCCAGCGCCATTTCTTTGCTTACGTTGCGATAGGTAAGGAAAATTCCACCAGCCAGGAGGAACGAGAGTCCGCCCAATGTCAAGAAACTAGTGTGCATGAAGTGCTGTCCCATGGCCGCCAAGGTGGTACCACGCAATTTCATGCCCAGGACCAACCCAGGGAATGCGCCTTCCATGTTGCGCTCGACCTCAGCCTCACCACTGTCCCAGCCGGTACCTTGAGCAAGCGGGGTGGAGTCGCTTTTAGCCCGAACCATGATCACGGCATTCTTATCGGTTTGGGCTTCAGCCATGTTGCGGCTCATAACCTGGTCGAGAGTCTGCGGGAAAAATTGATCCCGCAAGTAATCCGCATCGAAAACGACGCCGGCGATGGCCTGGTTACCTGTCTGTTCGTCCGTCTTTACAAACATCGCAGTGGACGAATAGACGTGCTTGTCCCCCCGCGGCATCCACCCGCTATCGAAGACGTAAGGCGTGCCCTTCTCTTGCATTTTCGCCAATTTCTTCGAGAATTCGTCGAATTCCAGCTTCCACCAACCCTCCATCATCTTGGACATATGCTCGGCTTCGTCCCGAAACCCAGGGTCATTCCTGAGCCGGTAAGGCTGCGAGCGGATCACAAATCCGTGTTCGGGGTCGTAGATCATTAAATGGGCAACATACGGATGAGCGGCGAGGACTCTGTCGAGGTTCACGCTGCAAGCTTCGCCCGGCGCGGGAAATTCACTGCGAACATCATCCATCAGTTCGGCTGCTCTGTGGTTGATGTGCTTTTCGGAAATGGCCAGGACCTGACTGAAATCTCGCTGAATGGCTGCTTCAACCGCGCGGTCGCGCTGGATGGTCTTTAAATGCCATGCGCTCAGGATGACCAGGACAGCCGCGGGCAAGATTACGGCCAGCTGCAAGGTCAGCATCATCCGGAACCGCTCATTTCTTGGCCGTTTCGCTTTCATCCTGGACTCCTGATCCGGGCATTTACCTGGATCAGCCCGACACAAACATAGTTCGCCGGAACAGAGTGGGTGTCAAACAGCCGTAAAAAGGCGTAAAAAGTTGTGAATTGGCGAGTTAGTAATGAGAGGTGACGAACCATTTACTCCCTGTTCCGTCTAAGAAAGCAGTGTGTTCTCTGAGGAGGATCGAAAATGAACAAATTGTTTCTGCCACTAACGCTGGTTCTGCTGGTCCTGAGTGCTGGGCCCATCGAGGCATCGGCACAGAATACGGACACGACTGCCGCTACGGATCATACTGCTCCCAGTTATGACATGAAGTCCCAATCGCTGCTTGACCTTGAGCGCGTGCAGAAGAAGTTCGTGGATCTCGCAAACGTGGTCCCCGCCGATAAATTTACATGGCGTCCCTCAGCAGACTCGCGCTCCTTTGCCGAGGTCTTTTTGCATGTTGCCGGCGAGCGCTATCAAATCCTTGCCTTAATGGGAGCCGCGCCTCCAGCGGGGTTCGACGCAAAGACATTTGAGAAATTGACCACCGATAAAGTCCGGATCATCGAGGAATTGAATCGGTCATGGGAGTTCACCAAAAAGACGATCAGCGGCATGAGCAATGCCGACTTCGCGAAACTGCTGCCGAAGCTTGGCCCCCAGGCGAATGCTGGCGATGTGATATACATCCTGGTTGCCGACGCACACGAGCACCTCGGCCAACTCGTGGCTTATGCCCGCGAACAGGGCATTGTCCCGCCGTGGACGGTAGAAGCGCAGAAGAAGGCCACCGAGAAGAAGGCCGAGCCCAGGTAGTATTGCTGTTGAGTACTCGCCCTACTCGGAAACCGGGAACCTCATAGCCGAAAATACATGCTTCGGATCTGATGCCAGTCCCAGAGTCGTGCATGGATGCCAGACTCTAAAACGCGAGTGCCGAAAAATCATTCAGTTCCAGGAAAATGGCCGGTTCAGCGTTCACTCACCAAACCTGTCACCGAACATGGGAAGCCCGCTCTTTGACGATTCACGCGAAGCCTCGTCCTGGATCACATCCCAGTGCTCGACCAGAATGCCGTCCTCGATGCGGACAATGTCCGCGGCAATCCAGTTCGCAGGCAGGCCGATGCCCGAAAATCGTCCGTGCACGATCACAAAATCTTTTTCAGCCACGATCGTTCCCGGTTCGTACTTCAACGTTGGTGGGATGCTCTTGATGAGATTGAACAGACCCTCACGGCCAGGTGCGATATGAGCGCTGTGCTGAATATAGTCAGGCGACCAGAAACGCTCAGCGGCCACATAGTCACGCTTGTTGAAGAGAGTGTCGAACGCTTCCAAGACGAGGGCCTTGTTTTGTTCGGGTGTAGTCTTCGGCATCTTGATTCCTTTCTGTCACTCGAAGTTTTTGACCGAACTCATGAGGGGTATTCATGCGGTTTGAGCGTGAGCAAGCCCAAAGTATTCGGATGAGTCGCCGAAGCATGGAAGATTCCTTTCAAGGCGATCTGGAGGAGCAAACTCCCGAGCAACGCGCAAAATGTGCTTAGGAGATCACTTCGATTGCATCGACCCGTAAGGGATAAAACGCCAGGTACTCTTTAATGTTGGCGACTGCCTCATAAGGTTTTTCGTACGTCCAAACGGCGTATTCCGATTTTGGCCCGCCGATGGGAATGCTGTAGCACGTACAATCACCCTTGTACGGACAGTAGGTGTAATGCGTGGTCCGAACGAGCAACGACATATCTGCATCGTTGCGCGCCAAGTAGTAAACCGGCGGATATCCCTTCTCCTCCAGGCGAAGCGCTCGCGTCGATTCAGCAACTATCCTCCCGGCGACCGTTACACGCACCCTACCCTCAGCCGGAGAAATCGTGATGGGATGGTCAGACCCAGGGATTCTGATCTCCTTGCCTTTGCTCGTTTTAGTCTCCATTGCGCACCTCACGGTACTGGTTACAGCTTCGACCCACCGTCGACCGGGATACTCGCTCCCGTTATCCAGCGGGCTGCGTCTGACGCCAGGAACGCGACGACGTCCGCAACATCTTCCGGCTTGCCGATTCGCTTCAGTGCTTGCATTCCAAGCGTCACCTCCCGACCTGCCTCGGTCTTCGTGAAATTCGACATGTCAGTGTCGATGACACCTGGCGCGACTGCATTTACGCGAATGCCCCGGGGCCCAAGAATGGCGGCCCAGTTTCTAACTAAAGTCTCTAATGCTCCTTTAGTCGAGGCGTAGGCAAGGAGCGAAGGGTTGTCCAAACCGGGTTTCCCAACTACGGCGTGCGCCCCGATCGAAGAGATCACAATGATGTTCGAGCCTTCACCGAGGATGGACAGGAGTTGCTGCACCAGGAAAAACGGGCTGCGCACATTCGTTGCAAAGAGATTGTCAAAATCCTCCACCGTATAATCCTTGATGGCTGCAGCCTTGCTGATTCCGGCGTTGGAAACGAGCACATCCAATCGCTCCCCAACAATTGAGCGAACCTCCCTCGCCAGCAGTGTTGCTCCATCTGGAGTTCCCAAGTCCGCCTTGATCGCATCCGCGCGTCCCCCTTTTGCGTGGATGACGGCGACTAACGATTCCGCATCCTGCACGGAACGGCCATAGTGAACCAGGACGTGTGCCCCGGCCTCCGCAAGCGCCGATGCACTGGCGCGCCCAATTCCCCGTGACGCTCCGGTCACCAAAGCAGTTTTGTTACGAAGGGCCATTTCTCTCACCTGCGATTCGAAGGAACAGCTCTCGGGATTACCAGTTCAGTCCGCAGCCACCGTATCGGACACGAGCGCTAAGGCTGCTCTCGCGCAATCGACGTCGTTCTGCACCGTGGGCGCCCCGCTCAGCCCGATCGCCCCGACAACTTCTCCATTCACCTGGATCGGAAACCCACCACCCCACGCGGCCATACGCGCAAGCGTGGGGATGCCGGCCAAAAGCGACGGGTCGCCTCGGATAAAGTTGAAAAACTCCTGCGTGGAGACGCCGAACAGAGCTGTATACGCTTTATTCTGCGCCATCTCAATAGTTGGGATCGGGGCCCCATCCATCCGGCTAAAGGCCTTGAGATTCCCGCCGTCATCGAGAATCGCTACATTCTCGGTAACGCCAAGTTCTCTGGCTTTCGCCACCGCTGCATTCACCATTTTTTGTGCTAGCTCAAAAGAGATGGTGCTTTTGTTGATCACGTTAGTCATTGGAATCGTTCCTCCACTTGATGTGCTCAGGCATTCATTCCGCCATCCACGGTAAGATTCGCCCCGGTAATGTACGAGGACTCCGGACCGGCGACAAACGCCACCAGTGCAGCGACCTCATCCACGTGCCCATAGCGGTCAAGTCCTGTAGCGGCCTTCTGCGGTACCGACCAATCGCCCACGGCAGGATTCAATTCCGTGTCGATGGG
>WNFR01002405.1_pt1 | contig 19526 bp, 14 predicted proteins | sample 5400221 | NCBI WGS metagenome assembly WNFR01 (sample SAMN13153357, study PRJNA577476) | soil metagenome | isolation source: 40 cm soil under Madrone tree | place: USA:California | collected 2016-06-14 | reverse complement strand
TCCTGTAGTTTCATTGCCCGCTCCACTGCGGCTGGGGTCATCTGCTTCATTACTGCATCCTGTCATGCAGTTTCCCCCCGCCGCTCAGATCGGACACTTCATGTGTTAATTAGATCGGACATATCATGTGCTAACGACACTCTTCCTGCCGTACTGTTGCATCATCCGAACATTTCGGTCTATAACAGCCTGCGTTAAGTTGGTCTTCCCAGAAATAAACATGCCGTTTTTAGAATTTTATGCCCGGGCCTTTCGGTTTCGAGGCTGCTTTCGGAACATTTCATCGGAGCAAATAATGAAATTCAATATTCTCAGAATTCTCGTTGTCGCGTTGGCTTGCGCCAGCGCTGTGATGCTTATCACCAGAGCCCGCGCGCAAAAATCGCCGGTCAACCAGGTGTTCGCGGTTTCGCTATCGAGCCTGGGCATAGCCGTCCCGGCGCAGACACCGGCAGCGCCCGCAACGCCGCGGGAGAAGACGGTTGAGCAGACACACAAGAATATCCAGGTGCTCAAGGGACTGCCTGATTCTCAGTTGGGCACCGTGATGCAATACATCGCGGTTTCTATGGGCCGGCGATGCGATTTTTGTCACGTGAACAAGGGTGGCAACAACTGGGTTTGGGAATCCGACGACAAGGAAGAGAAGCTGACGGCCCGCAAAATGATGACGATGGTCCTGGCTCTTAACAAAGACAACTTCGGTGGGAGCCCCACGATGGGTTGCTACACCTGTCATCGCGGCCGCAGTACACCACAGGGTATTCCGTCGTTCCCGCTCCCGACACCTCCGCCGCGTCCGCAAACGCAGACCGCGGGTTCGGGTCAACCCGCGGCCACGCCGACGCCAACTCCGGCACCTCCAACAGCCGATCAAATCCTGGCGAAGTATGTCGAAGCCCTGGGCGGACAAGCAGCCATCGATAAGATGAAGACACTCGTGATGAAAGGCACTTACGTCGGCTTCAACGGCGCGTCGTTGCCTTATGAAGTGGACTTGGCCGCGCCTGATAAGTTCTACATCAACGTCAATGCACAACAAGGAACTGTCGAGCGAGGCTTCGACGGCAAGGCGGGTTGGGAAAAAGGTCCGCGTGGGGTGAATGAACTCATGAACCCCGTGCTCGACGATCTGAAGTCGACGTTCCTGTTCTTCCACAACCTCAAACTCAAGGAACAGTTCACCCGTTTGCGTGGAGGCAGGAAGGACAAGATCGGCGACCGCGACGTTATCGTCGTGAATGGCACGACCGCCGACAACCGGCGCGAGCAGCTATTCTTTGACGCTGGAACCGGTCTGCTACGGCGCCGCATCTCTTATGTCGAGACACCAATCGGCGTGATTCCCAGCCAGATTGACTTTGAGGACTATCGCGACGTCGACGGCGTGAAGCTTCCGTTCGCCGTGAAAGTCTCTTCAGTTGAGCCGGGACTGGTCTCGACGCGTACGTACACCGAGATCAAACTCAACGCGCCGGTGGACGATTCAAAGTTCAAGATGCCGCCAGCGGCGGCGAAGCCTGCGAGCCAATAAGCGGGAGGCGGATCGAATGGGACTGGATGCGGTCTGGTGCTGATGGAATTAGCCCTGATTGGGATGGCGGTAGCTATCCAGGTTCGCACGTCCTGGCTTCATCAAGTTAAGGAAATGGAAAGAGCTTTTTGATTGGCGCGGTTACCGTCTCGTGACCTTTGAATCGAATTCTTTCAACTGTGTCTCCACATGCTTGAGAGCAGACTCGAGCTGCGCGCGATAGCGATCGCTCGTCGCTGCTTTCAAACGGCCGAGTATTTGTGACCGCGATAGCAGCAGCGACTGTTTGCGCGTCTGTTGCTCGCGTTCTTCGGGAGACAGGAAAGGTTTGGAGCGCGCGTCCTTTTCGGCCTGGGCGTCGCCGATCTGATCTTCGACTGACTTGCTTTCCCAACCGCGCGCCATAGCAGAGTCGATGACGATCAAGTGTCAGTACCGGGAGCGGTAGCGACCGGGTCTCAACCCATGCGATGTTCGAGTCGCCGGGACTGTAACCCGGTGGCTACCGCTCCCGGTACTGACATCATTCGCTCTAAGGCATGGTCAGCTTGAATTTGTACCAGCCCGACTTTCCAAAGAACCTGCCACCCTCTTTGTCGTAGAGGGCCAGATAGAATTTAAGGTCGTAAGCTTCCCCGCTTTCCATGTTGAGCGCTTCATACGGCATGAAGAGCTGCAAGTCCTCATATACCGCTGGATCGTAAGCCGGAGTGAAATTCACATGGCAAGAGACGCCGCCCTTTGCGTCCCGAAAGTTTGCATCATCGGTTTTTAGCGGCGTATTCTCCGCATCGTCATAGTAGAAGTACGCGATCATCATGCTGGGAACGCCCTTGCCGTATCTGACATGGAACTTGGCATGAACTCGCATACCTTTCACATCGTCCACGGTGACGTTATGGACGATTCGTGCGCCTTCGTAAATGGCCTCGGGATCATCCACGACCATGGCGGTGAGCGGCCGGGCACTTGTGGGTTGGACCCCATTTAACTGAAGCATCATGGGTGAAACCTTTGCGGGGGTCTCTGCCGAAGTCGGGTTTCCCGAAAGCCAGGCAACGAAAAATATCAGGGCGGCGGTTGCCAGGACTCTGACGGTTGCGTGTTTACTATTCATCGATTATCTCCTTCTAGTCTGTAAAGCATAGCTGGCTTAATCGCCAGCGAGGACGGTTGCTACTGCCAGGTTACCGGCGAGAGCCGTTCGCGACAGTGTACCTCAAAACTCGACGCCTCTTTACAACAAACTTCGCACCCAACCACCGTCAACTTGCAGCGTTACTCCGGTGATGTAGGACGCGCGCTCAGACGCCAGGAAAGCTATGGCGGCCGCGATCTCTTCCGGTCTCGCCATTCGCTGCATCGGAGCCTGGGTCGCCCATGATTCGATTACCGCCTCTCTTGACTTCCCAGATGCTTTGCCACGTACGCCGGCCAGTTCATTCTGTCTCTCCGTCAGGGTATAACCCGGTGCCACGTTATTCACCGTAACTCCATCGGCCGCGACTTCGCCGGAAACGGTCTTGGCCCAGCCGGTCAAACCTGCGCGCACGGTGTTGGAAAGCAACAACCCTTCGATCGGCTGTTTGGCTGAGACAGAGGTAATGTTGACGATGCGTCCCCACCCTTGTGCCCGCATCCCTGGCAGTACAAGCTTAGCGAACCTGATCGCCGAGAGTGCGTTCTGTTCAAAGGCCTGACGAAACATCTCCAGATCGGTATCGGCAAAAGTCGCCGCCGGGGGGCCGCCCGCATTGGTGACGCAAATATCAACGCGGCCCGCCCGCTCCATGGCCAGATTAACAAACGCTTCAGTCTGCGCGCCGTCAGTCACATCGGCGGCGATGCCCGCCACATTAGCGCCAGTTTCTTCGTGAATCTTCTGCGCCGCTGCGGACGCGCGGAGTTCATCGCGCGAACAAAGAAAGATGCGGGCTCCTTCGCGCGCCAACTCGCGCGCGGCTGCATAGCCAATGCCGCGGCTGGCCGCCGCGACTAACGCAACTCGACCCTTTAGTCCTAAGTCCATATTTTGACTCCAGCAAATTACTTGTTTTGAGCCACGTTGTGGCGGAGAATTTATAGTCCCGTCATCCGATTGATTTCCAACTTCCGGAGCAGCGAAATATTTTCTGCCGCCCTTAATGAGCTCAGGGGAGTTGCGGCGGCTATAAATATTTCGTCACTAGGGGATTTCGGCAAGGCACCGGTCGACCAATCTCTCCGGATCGGATTCATAAAGAACCCGCGCCTTTGTCGGTTTCTGAAAGGTGCTGACGACTTGTTTGATTTCATCCGCCACTCCACCAGTACCAGTTAAGCATCCGATGACCTTACCTTCGTCATACGCAATCGTGAATTCATTTAGTGATCCAATCGAACCGGCAATGAACAGCACAACGTCGCAGGATCGAACCAACACTACGTTGCGGCCTTTCAAGCCAAAGCCCGTGTAGATAATCGCGCTGCATGCGTCCAAAGGAAGTTCATATCGTTCAATGTGCTCGCGCTCATCGCCGGCTGGCGAGACGCCGATGTGAAGGGCGCCGGCCTCGCGCGCGGCTTTGCCGGCTTGATAAACCAGTCCCGTGGTCGCGCCGCTGAGAAGGATCACCTTACGACTCGCAATCGCTTTGCCGAGTGCCACCGCTTTCTCGCGCAGCGTCGTTGCAGTAACTGCCTCAGCCGATCCCATGACGCCGACTTTGGTTTTCATATAGACGCCCATAACTAACTCAGGTTTCGAGGAGGACTACTGCCCCCAGTCCTTCCAGGCGATGGGTTCGGTCGGCAACAGCCCGGCCCTAAACTTCAAAATGCTCGGCCTCCAGACTCGACGAGATATCTTGCACCCCACTTGAACCCTGGCTTGGCTCAACCATCGGGCCTTTGTGGTCCCACCACTTCTCAGTCACGAACCAGATCAAGCCGGGGAGGAGAAAAAACGTGCCTACCCCCGCCGTGACCACCCGAGGCGAGAAACCAAACCGATCCATCAGTTCACCGACAAGATAGTTCGACGCGGCCATGGTTAAGGTCAATAGCGCCAACTCTGCCGCGAACACGCGTCCCCGGAACTTATCCTCGACCTCGCGTTGCAGCAAAACGGTGGAGAAGACCCAGAGAATGCTGCCGCCGCAGTGCGCTATGGCCAGAAACAGCAAGGCCAGCATGAAACTGCGCGAGACGCCAAAAGCTATGTAGAAAAATCCGCCGATCAAAAACGCAATGCCGATCGCGTTTTGCATTTGCTTCGGAGTTTCACCCGCCCAGCGTCGCGCCACAATCGGTCCGACCGCGGTGCCGATTCCCCGCGCCGTAAACAAGACTCCGATCCCTGTTGCGGTTTTCCCCGCGACCGGAAACACTCTCTCGCCGAACACCGCCAGCAAAGTCAGAATGCCACCGCCCATTCCCCAGGCAGGTTTCACCATTAAGTAAGCGAGCACGCGCGGTCGATGCTTGACGTAACGCGCGCCCTCAAGTGTGTCGGTTATTCCGAGCGCTTTCCCAATAGTCAATTTCGCCTTCTCGCGCGGAGGGCGCCTGGGAAACCGGACACTCGCGATCAGCAGCGCGGACGCTACAAAAGTTAACGAGTCAAGAATGAAAGCTACGTCTGTTCCGAACCATCCCGCTACAAATCCGCCAATCGCCGCGCCGAGGGTCAGCATCGCCGACCAGGTCACCGACGCGATCGCATTAGCGGATAGCAGCTCGCGGTCCGAAACGATCGATGGAATGGCGGCGGTCTTGGCCGGCTCAAAGAATGCCGAGAACGCCAACTGCATAACGGTCAGGACATAGACCAGCCACATCTGATCGGGACGTCTTATGAATAGGAACCCGAGCACCACGACTGCCCGCAGGAGATCCGCCGTAATCATGATTGACCGCCGGCTGAATCTGTCAGAGACGACCCCTGACAGCGGTCCCATGACGACGCTCGGAAGAAACCGCGCGACCATGATCAAAGCCACCGAACGACTTGAACCGGTGAGCCGCAAGGTGATCGTGTAGACGGCGATGGTGTCGAACCAATCGCCCATCTGGCTGACGACCTGACCCAGCCAGAGAAAACGAAAACCGCGATTGCCGCGCAGCAATTCCCCATAACCGACTGTTGGCGGGCGTTCGCGTCTGGGTTGAATGACTTTGCTCACTGCGTTTTTTGAGAGTCAAGGTGCACTGCGCAAACGAGTGTTGTCAACATCAAGCGCTCTATTGCGGCATTAGCAGAATCTCGTTTGCTTTGTCTGGCTTTGCCGGCCGATGTGCGGAAAGCCTATGGCTTTCCGCCGCGGACGATTTTTGTTCTTGTGAGGCTACGCCTCGATAGTCCGGCGCGGCGCAGCCTCGCCGGCGGAGGGTATTAGCGCTATCGGAAAGGCAAAGCCATTCCGCACATCAGGCGGCGAAGCCGCTGGTAGCTGGACCCTTGGGCTGACCGAATCTTCACTTTGACCTGTCATATTGAAGGTAGGAACCAAAGGTAAGGAAATAGTCACCGTAGGTGCCGGAGAAAGCCTCGCTAATCGTGCTGTTTCCGCAGTTTTTCCCGCGATAGCCCGCGGCACAGGCCTTGTAAGTCAGGGAACCGCGGCTAGAAAGCGTTAACCGCTGATGGGTCCACCGCACTGGGCCCGCTAGCCGCGCAAGAACAGCTCCGGACGCAAGTGCTCAGATCCGCGAGGATGGTAAGCAGTGAGTTCATACACCCCAGATGGCGGACGCGTGCCAGCATTCGCCAGCTTGCCCGGTCATGCGCCGGAAGCGAAAGGCCCCAATTGCTCCGGGACTTCGCTTTCGGCGCAGACGCATTCCCTGATGACAATCAGAAAGGAAACGAAAGTGTGTTGATCTGATCTCAGGATTTTATCGAGAGCTTTTACGAACTAACCGAGCGTGAGCCGCAAAGAAATGAAACTGATCGAAATGTCGGACTACAACCGCGCCGCCAAGACCTATTGGTCCATCATGGTCTTTGCCGGCGCAAGTTTATTCGTTTGGGCGATCCGTTATTGCTTCAGTCTTTCACCGACCGAGGGGGCCGGGTTTGCCGGTCTGCTGGCACTGGTGATCCTGGCCGGGTCAAATCCGATTCACATCCCCAACACGAGATCGAGTTTCACCACAGGCGACGTCTTCATTTTCCTGGGCGTCTTGTTTCTCGGTGTACCCGCGGCGATTGTGATCGGCGTACTGGATGCATTTGTAAGTGCACGCCGGACTTCGAACCGCGCTGCCAGTTGGATTGCCGCACCAGCGATGATGGCCCTAACGGTCTTCATTGCCGGACAAACATTTTATTTTGCGCTGGCGCATTACGTTCACATCGTGCAGCAACCGCTCGGCACAACGCCCATGCGCCTTGACCGCCTGCTCGGCGCACTCGGGTTGTTAGCAATGATGCAGTACTTCATCAACGGTTTTACGATTTCGACGATCTATGCGTTGCGAAGCCGGCGCCCGATTCTGAAGTTCTGGTTCGACGGTTATCTGTGGACATGGTGGTCGTTTCTGGGTTCAGCGATTGCGACGGCGGTTATTTACTCGGCAGTGACGCATCTGGGATCGGCTTATGTGCTGTTGAGCGTGCCAATCATCGCGGCTACTTTTTGGACTCACAAGATCTATTTTGAGCGCGTCAACACCAAGACCCGGGAAGCTGAAGAACTAAGCCGTCTGCATTTGGCGACCGTGGAAGCCCTGGCTACCGCCATTGATGCGAAAGATCAAACAACACATTTCCATGTGCGCCGCGTGCAGATTTACGCCGAAGGACTGGGACGGCTGCTAAATTTATCTGACGCTGAGATCGCCGCGCTCAACGCCGGCGCCTTGTTACATGACGTGGGGAAACTCGCTGTGCCGGATCACATTCTCAATAAGCCCGGAACTCTAACACCGGCTGAATTCGAAAAAACCAAGATACACACGGTAGTCGGGGCTGAGATTCTGGGTCGTGTCAACTTCCCTTATCCGGTAGTACCGATCGTCAGACATCATCACGAGCGCTGGGACGGCAAAGGATATCCGGATGGCTTGCAGGAAGAACAGATTCCAATTACGGCGCGGATCATGTCGGTGATCGATTGCTTCGACTCAGTGCGCGAAGACCGGCCATTTCGTCCCGGCATGTCGCGCGAAGACGCCATCGAGTTGTTGCGCGGCGATGCAGGCACGCAATTCGATCCCCGGATTGTCACTCTGTTTATCGAGCACTTGCCCCGCTTCGAAGCTGACATTGCAGTTCGCGGTCTCGCCGATCAAATTCATATCAGCGTCCCCGGCAGTCCGATTGTCCCGGCCGCAGAACAAATGGCCCAGGCGCGGGAAAATACATCGTTCGGCGCCTACGATCAGATTCGCAATGCACATCGCGAAGTCTACGCGCTGTACGAGATCGCCCGCACATTTGGATCTTCGCTCGAAGTCGAGAACACCCTGGCGGTGCTGGTCGACAAGGTAGGACAGATCGTGCCCTTCGACACCTGCGTGGTTTATCTCTATGACGAAGTCAAAGGTTACGCCACCGCGGCGCTGGCTGTAGGCGAGAATGCCGAACTACTGCATGCGAGATGCTATGCTCACGGAGAAGGCGCTACTGGTTTTGCGCTGTCAAACCGGCGACCGGTCAACCGGATTCATCCGAGCCTGGATTTTGCGGGCATCAAGTTACCCGCCAATTGTGAATATAGCTCGATGGCTTCATTGCCATTGTTTAAGGACGACTTGTTGCTGGGCGCACTTTCGGTGTATTCGATGAGCCTCGAGGAATACAGCGACGATCAGATCCGTCTACTGGAAACAGTCACTCGGCTCGCGTCTGACGCGCTGGCTAACGCGGTGAATCATGCGCGGGCGGAATCAAACGCACTGACGGATTCGCTCACCGGCCTGCCGAACGCGCGCAGATTGCACGTTCGTTTCGAAGAAGAAGTGTCGCGCGCCCGACGCACCGGCAACCCGTTCCAGGTGATCATGCTTGACCTGGACGACTTCAAGCTGGTCAACGATACTTTCGGACACAAGCTCGGCGATCGGATGCTGCGTGAGGTCGCCGGCATCGTACATGCTCAGTTGCGCGAATATGATTTTCTGGCGCGCTATGCGGGAGACGAATTTGTCGCGATCGTAAATGATGCGACCGTCCAGCAGGTAGAGGAACTACGCGAACGCATCGAAAGGACTGTGTCGGATTTCTCAATAAACATCCGCGCGCAGGGTCGCGCACGGGTAGGTATCAGTGTCGGCTCAGCCGTCTTCGGCGTTGACGGCGAAACGCTGGATCAACTCCTGGTAGCCGCCGATCAGGCGATGTATCGCGCCAAGTCAACCCACAAGACCGGCGTGTTCGGTGCCGCCAGCAAAAAGTCTTCTTCCGCCAAAGGTGCGGCCGAACTTTCCGATGGCCCGCTGGTCACCACTGCGATTAACTAGTCTCGCTTTCACTCAACGTCTAAATCAGATGTAGCGCACACATCACGGCCTCGGTGGTGAGCGTAGCGCACTGAATCCCAACTTTCGCCGGAAACCCCAATAAACGCTTGACAACTCGGCGCTTAGCCGTCAAATTGGAAGAGTGGTACGCGGGTCCACGTTTCTGCCTTACCCGCAAACCGGCCGGCGTTCTGACTGGCCGGCTGAATCCAACGCCTTTGTCCCGGGCCCGTTGACCGCTGGCTGTAGCAAGCGGTTCTCTAATTACGCCTCCTCATCTTCAGGAACCACCTCTCAAAAGCGAAGGACTACCACAAGCCCGTGCAACGAAGAATGTCAGTTTCGCCCACACTACAAACAACCCGCGCCACTCTGCTGATAGTCGATGACGACCGAGCGGCACGCGAAGGTCTGCGCAGCGTTTTCGAAAGCGCCGGACATAACACTATAGGCGTGCCGGATGCTCCGTCGGCGCTGCGCCTGCTGCACAAACAGATGTGCGACCTGGTAGTGCTCGACGTTGAGCTTCCCGAAGTCGACGGCCTTGCGCTTTGCCGCCTGCTGCGCGCCCAACCGGCGATGACGAAGTTGCCGTTGGTCGTTTTTTCCGCCGACGATAGCGAACGCCGCAAAGTCGAAGCCTTCACCGCCGGCGCGGATGATTACATCGTCAAGCCTTCCACACCGGGCGAGTTAGTTTCGCGGGTCAACTCTCATCTGAATTTTGCCCAGCGCGAATCGGACCTGATGGGGAGCAATCGTGAGTTGAGCTTTCTCGCCGACCTTGGTCGCGGCCTTTTACGAGCGATCGTGCCCGAGCAAGTTGCGCGTCGCGTCGCTGGAGCCATCTACGAAGGGACGAATGCTGCGCAGAGCGCCTGTGCCATAAGGAACAACGGCCAGGGACTCGCGGTGTGTGTGTTTGATCGAGAAGGAAGTGCCGGCAGCGCTGCTCTGATCAATATGGATCGGCTGGAACGCTGGTTGGATTCTGCGCGTTCAAAGGCCCCGGCGTGGCTCACCAACGACCGGGAGTTTTTGTTTCGCGATGCGCAACATGAAACGGAATATCTGGTGCCGATTCGTTTCGGCGAAAAGATTTTTGGCGCGATGGTGGTGGCTTTCGCGGCGGCAGAAGATTGCACTGAGAATGAACGGCGTCTAATAAGTGCCGCCGCCCAACAAGCCGCACTGGCTGCGCAGATCTCGACACTGTACCTTGGGGCGCGTGAATCAGCCGCCACCCTGGCCCGGGAAGTCGACCGCCGCACAGTCGAATCTGAAATGCAGCAACGCTTCACCGAAGCGATCATCGACACGCTGCCCTTGTCTCTCTACGCAATCGATCGCGACTATAAGATTGTCGCCTGGAACCGAAATCGCGAACTGGGCGAACTCGGACTGCCGCGGGGAGAGGCCCTGGGACGAAATATTTTTGAGGTCCTCACCAAGCAAAGTCGCGAGCTCCTGGAGCGCGAATTTGCCAAAGTCTTTGCCACGGGCGAGATTCATCGCGTCGAACAGGAAAGTATTACTGAGTCAGGCGATACCAACAACTGGTTGATTAGCAAGATCCCCATGCGCGCCGATGAAGACGACCAGGTCTCGCATGTGATCACAGTGGGCGAAAACATTACCGCTCGCGTCAAAGCCCACCGGGCCGTGGCGCGCGCCGAAAAACTGGCGGCAGTTGGCCGCCTGGCCGCCGGTGTAGTGCACGAAATCAACAATCCTCTGGCGACTATTGCCGCGTGCGCTGAGTCGCTGGAGAAGCGAATACAGGAAGGCGCCTTTAGCGACTCGCCCGACGCTGAAGACTTGCGCGAATATCTCGGCTTGATTCGCGACGAAGCTTTTCGCTGCAAGACTATTACTAACGGGCTGCTTGATTTCAGCCGCCTGCGCGCCGGGCAACGGGTGCCGGTTGATATGAGGGAAGTAATCAAAGCCACCGCGCGATTGGTGACGCACCAACAGCGGGGCGACAACATTCAGATTGTGATCGAAGCCGCCGCCGATCTCCCGAGCGTTTCCGGTGACCTCGGGCAATTACAGCAAGCGGTGATCGCCCTGGCCACGAACGCCATAGACGCCATGCCCGAAGGCGGCACCTTGACCTTGCGCGCGATTCATTCCAATTCTCGCGTGCTGGTCCAGGTCATAGATGTCGGCATTGGGATCGCGCCTGAGAATATGACAAAAATTTTCGATCCGTTCTTTACCACGAAGGACGTGGGCCGCGGCACGGGTCTGGGGCTGGCCGTCTGTTATGGTATTTTATCTGATCATGGTGGCCGTCTGGACGTGCGGTCTACCGTGGGTGTCGGCACGACGTTTACTATTACCTTGCCGATCGCGGATGAGTGAACTTACCTTCCTGAGTGCGGAGCATAAGCAGTGAACGAACAGCGTGATGCAAGGTTGTTGATCGCGGAAGACGACGCCAATCTGCGATTTGTGTTGCAGAAGGAACTGCAACGCCTGGGTTATCGCGTTCAAGCCGCGGCTGATGGCGAGGCGGCGCTGCGCAAACTTGAAGAAAGCAATGTGGATGTCCTGCTGTGCGACATCAACATGCCACGGATGGACGGCATGGAGCTCTTGCGTCGCGTTCACGAACGACCTAACCCGCCGGAAGTAATCATGCTCACCGGCCAGGGCACCATCGAAACCGCCGTCGAGGCGATGAAGAACGGGGCCTACGATTATTTGACCAAGCCCTACAGCATCAACGAGCTGGATGTGCGCGTGCGCCAAGCCGCGGAAAAACGAAACCTGCGGGTCGACAACGTCAGACTGCGGGCGCAACTCGACCGGCAAACCGCTATGCCGGAAATCGTGAGCCAATCGCAGGCGATGCATGAAGCAATTCGCCTGGTTGAGCGTGTCGCGCCGTCGGAAGCTTCGGTCTTAATCACTGGCGAGTCTGGCACCGGCAAGGAATTGATCGCGCATGCCGTCCATCGTCTCTCGAATCGCGCCAATGGGTCGTTCATCGATTTGAACTGCGCGGCCTTCCAGGAGACGCTGCTCGAGTCGGAATTGTTCGGTTACGAGGCTGGCGCGTTCTCTGGCGCCAAGGCGCGCAAGCTGGGACTGATTGAGCTGGCGGACGGGGGGACGCTTTTCCTGGACGAAGTAACTGAGTTGCCGGCCAACCTGCAAGCGAAACTGCTGCGAGCGATCGAGACGCGCACCTTTTTCCGCGTGGGCGGCGTGCGCAAAGTTGAAGTCAACGTGCGCATCGTGGCCGCGACCAACCGCAATCTTGATTCAGTCGTGGGAGATGGAACGTTTCGCGCGGATCTACTTTATCGCATCAACAGTTTCCAGATTCATCTGGCGCCGCTGCGCGAGCGACCCGAAGACGTCGAGCCACTGATGCATCACATTCTGAAACAACTCGGCGGAACTCATCCTCCCGAGGTCACCCCAGATGCACTGGGAAAGATGCGCGGGTACGCCTGGCCGGGTAACGTGCGACAACTGCGCAACTGCCTGGAGCGCGCCGTTCTCCTGTCGAACGAAGGACGCATCACCGCGAACGAGCTGCCGCCGGAAGTTGCTCGCAGTACCAACGGCGCCGCGCCTTTCGCCGCGGCTTTGCCATCCACACCTGTCTCGTATGGTGATGCCGCGCCGATGAACGCAGGCGACCCCGGTGCTCTGTCGGGCGCGGGCACGGGCTCGCTACGCGATCTCGAGAAACAGCAAATTATTTCGGCCCTGGAACAGACTGGCTGGCATCGTGGGAAAGCTGCTGAGATGCTGGGCATCTCGCCGTCCACGCTTTATCGGCGGCTGCGCGATTACAACCTCGAAGGCCGTTTGCGTTAGGTTTAGTGGTACAGACTTCAGTCTGTGATTGAGCCCCCGGATCCGGGAATCACGGACTAAAGAAAGCTCTGCTCAAGACCGTTTTACGCGTAGCGTCGGTATGAGTTTAGCTCGGCGTTTCAACCGGGGTCCCCGCGCGGGCAGCCCGCGTGGGGTGACAGCGCTGGGATTAAGTGGTTAGCCGGTCTCGTCGCGTAGCGACTCCCGGTCAACTGTTGGGTTTCTTCGAAATGCTGTCGCTCGCTTTCAACGCCGTTTTATTAACCTTTTTCCCGTTGTCATCGGGTCGTTCATCATTTTCGACATGCTTGTGAGGCGCGAATACTCTCTTCACAGGCGAGATTGGATTTCAGACGGGCAACCCATTGGATTCTTTTGGGTGCCCAAAGAATCGACCATGGCTCGCGGTCTTCTACTCGGTTCGCTCGCCAGGCGAAAGGCTGTTTACGGCTGGCTGGTGAGTAAACCTGATTGGGTCAAGAGTGACCTAACTGCACGCCGCCTGCTCTTTTCGCTGCGCGTCTTGGTGTTTGGTTGGCACTCTGCACTCGTTGGCGTATTTGCATTCGCTATTTTTAGGTAAGACAAAACCCAAACAACTCGTATTGCCCGCGTGGTCAGTCCAAGTATGTAGTTACCCTTGAAAAGCCGGGCTAAATTCACACCGACGCTACGTGTCGAAAGTACTTGACCCGCGTTGATTAGTTTTTAAGGAGTTTCCGATCGATCTTGCCGCGATCGTTCTTGGGCAGAGAATTAGCAAACTCGATCCACCGAGGATATTTGTAGACTGCTATTTTTGACTTCACGAATTGCTTAATCCCGTTCGCCAATGCTTCACCTGGTTGATAGTTTTCACGGAGCACCACAAAGGCCTTTGGCTTTACCAGCCCGTCGCCGCCGTCGTGTCCAACGACGGCACATTCCATCACCGCCTCGTGTTGCAGCAGACAGTTTTCGATCTCCGCGGGCGCCACAAAGACACCGCTGACTTTCAACATGTCGTCGGTGCGGCCGTGATACCAGTAGTACCCGTCTTCGTCGACATGAAATTGGTCACCTGAAGTGCACCAATCGCCGGCAAAAGTCTCTTTTGATTTTTCGTGCGCGTTCCAATAGCAGAGGGCAGCCGAATCGCCTTTGATCCTTAACGTGCCCATCTCGCCCGTAGGTACTTCCTTGCCTTCCGCATCGACGATGCTGGCGCCATAGCCTTCGACAATGCGGCCCAGCGTTCCGGGCTTCACATCACCCGGCCGATTTGTGATGTAGATGTGGAACATTTCAGCTGAACCGATACCGTCGCAGATTTCCACGTCGAAGATTTCCTTCCAACGATGATAAAGCTCGGTGGGCAGAGCCTCGCCCGCCGAATAACAGAAGCGAATGCTCGATAAGTCGCGAGCATTCGCGTCTTCGGCATTCAGCATGGCGTTGATCATCGTCGGCACGGTCGTCAGGATGGTCGGGCGATAACGGTCGATCACTTCAAACATCTTTTCCGGCGTCGAGCGTTCGGCAAAAAGCGCCGTGGCGCCGCCCACCGAGAAAGGAAACAACAGATTAGTGCCGGTGGCATAACCAAAGAAAAGTTTGGGAACGGAAACGGTCAAATCGTTTTCGCCGACGCCCATCGTGCGCCTGGCAAAGACTTCGGTGTTGTAAGGCAAGTCATGTTGCAGGTGCACCGCGCCTTTCGGATGACCCGTTGAGCCAGAGGTGAACAACCAGATGGCGATGTCGTCGCGGTGTGTGTCCGCTGCCCGGCAAACGCCCGTTTGCGACGAGACACTTTCTTTGAAGGAGAGAAACTTGACGCGGCTCTGTTTCGCATCGATCTGATCCTCGTCAACTGCGGCTTCATTCTTAACCACCAATGTAGCTCGCAGATAATTCGCATCCAGGGCTGCCTCGGCAAACGGCTTAATGAAAGACTCGTGAACGATCGCCGCGCGCGCCCGCGTGTATTCGAGGTAATAACGGTAATCATCGGCCGGCAGCAGTGGATTCACCATCGTGATCACCGCGCCGATGCGGGCCGCGCCAAACCATGACCAGACAAACTCCGGACAGTCAGGCAGAACGATTAGCACGCGATCTTCCATCTGGACACCGGCTTTACGCAGAGCGTTTCCCACGCGGTTCGACATTCGGGCTGCATTGCCGTAGGTGTAACTTTGATCGTTGAAGTAGAGACAAACCTTGTCTTCTCGACCTGCCTCCAGATTGTGATAGAGGAAGTAGTCGGCCATGTTGAATTTTTCGGGGAAGTCGATGGACATTGATCGTCGAGCCCTCATTAGCACCATGCTTAGCCCGGTGAATTTAGCGCTCCAGTCAAACTGGAAACCGTTTAAGCCGTTTCCATTTCTAACACAACTACTCATCAACGGGCTAAACCCACGGTGCCAATTATAAAGACCGCTAATGCGCGAGGATCATAGCAAACCGGACGCGCCGGTAGAGGCACGTCCGGAAAGTAGAGGGAGATGTGAGCCGCTCGAGCCGCGCAGTTGGTCCAAACAAAAAAAGGCCCGGAGCGGCGACTCTCCGGCTGGGAGCGGATCAATCGATCCTGGCTAAGAAGCGATCGAGCTGCTTTGCAGATTGCTCAAGCAGCGCTCTCCTCATTCTCAACCTTTTCTGGATCCAACTTATGACCATCGATGGGGATTTTGTAACGCTTGATCTTGCTGTTCAACGTAGTGAGGTTTACGCCCAGCAACCGGGCAGCGCGAGTTTGGTTTCCCGCAGTCCGGGTGAGCGCGCTGCAGATTAGGTCGACCTCGAATCTTTGCACTTCATCGGACAATCGGACCTTGCGGCACAAGTTCACTGGTTCAGTGATTCTCAGGGACTCGACTTCCCGCAGCAGTGTGAGTGCGACCTCCCTGAGCGCACTGAGGCGATTGTCCAAAACCACTTCATTGCGCAGGACTACTTCATTTCCTGGCAACACCCGCGGGCCCCAGACGAATTGAGTACTCATCTCTTCTCCTCTCGACTACACCAAAGCTCTCGTTCCCCGACTCTCTTCGCGGCTGGAGATCCGCGACGCCTTATTTGGTTGTTCGGAATACCGCCTTTTAGCCGGAATCTTCTTCCTGGCGCTTTCCGCCTGAAGGCGTACTCCGAACAGCGACTCCGAAACCCGCACCTACTCGCGACGGCAAGGTCGCTCGTTACGAGGGCCAATATACGGATGTCTGGATGGGCGGGGATCAGCTTTGTGACGAGTGGGACAAAACGGGGGACAGAACGGCTGAGGTCAGGGTCACAACTGTTCAGAGTGAATTGCCGACTGCTTCCTGCAGATTCGACCGATAATTCCGGCTCAGAGTAAACTGTTTGCCGCCCTCGAGGATGACGTGATACTCACCATGAAACCACGGTTGGAGCTCTTTGATTTTGTCGATCCGCACTATCGCAGAGCGATGGATGCGCAGGAACTTCCTGGGATCCAATTGGGACTCGAGACCGCTGATAGTCTCGCGCAGCAGGTAGGACCTGGGCCCATTATGAACGCGTACATAGTTGCCTTCAGCCTCGATACAGTCAATGTCGCTGATATCCAGGAAAAAGACGCGTCCCGCGGTCTTGACTACGAGGCGCTCGATATATCGGGTGCCGGCCTTCAGCTCCTCGAGCAGAGCCATGATGTGCTGGTCACGTAGATCGAATTGCTCCCTGCTAATCTGAATCCTGGCCCGCTCCCAGGCGGTCATGAAGCGTTCGCGATCGAAGGGTTTGAGCAGATAGTCCAGGGCGTAGACTTCAAAGGCGCGCACCGCGTATTGATCATAGGCAGTGACGAAAATGACGCGTGGCAGGGGTTGATCCCTGAAAGCCTCGAGCACGTCGAACCCGCCGAACTCCGGCATTTGCACATCCAGGAAAACCAGATCGGGAGCCAGCGTTTTGATCGCGCTAATGGCTTCACGTCCATTGCAGCACTCGCCCACAATCTCGGCTTCAGGATCGTGTTCGAGCATTTCGCGGACCATTCCGCGAGCTAGAGGCTCGTCGTCGACGACCAGAACCCGAATCCGGTCTAAGTCCGTCATTCTTGCTCCCACGTCACGTTGTAAAAACAATGTACGGCCTGGCGACTCACTGGATCCGCCATCTTGAATGCCTGAACGGCATCTCCGAATCGATCGCTGCTGCGAAACCGTTGGCTTAGACACCTCGCGTCTCTGCCCAATCGTTACGAACGGATTTGACGAAAGGTTTCCAACTCTGCGCCGATCTACAAAAAATTGCTTGTGGCTTACAAAAGAATGAACGGGATCCGGAACATATGGACCCTTTGATGCGGTGATTTCACGCCGGGTCGCCCGGTTTGTTCCTATTTCTTTAGGAGAAGAACGATTTTTTCGCGGTCACTGCCGCGGCGCAAGTCAGGAGGACGAAAGGTTGGATTTAACAAGCGTCATTTCCGAAACCCGCGGAATCTCAAGCGTCACGACGAATCCACCCGTGAGCTCATTCGCCAACTCAAACCGGTGGTTGGATCCGTACAAACGTTCGAGGCGCGCCCTGGTATTTGCCAGGCCGACTCCGTGTTTCAGATTGCCGGGCGACGGAGCATGCGCTAACCCCGGCCCATTGTCCTTAACCTCAATGCGAAGCATTCCATTTCTCGCCGTGGCCACAATTTCTATCCGGCCCGCGTTCGAGTTGTTGGCAATGGCATGCCGCATGGCATTCTCGACAATCGGCTGCAGAATCAGATTGGGCACGCGCACATCTAGAACGGCGGGGTCAATATCGACTTTAGTTGTCAGCCGATCCTGAAAACGGACTCGCTCAATTTCCAGATAGCCATTGAGGAACTCGATTTCCTGCTGAAGCGATACCTCCTGCGTGCCGGCATTTTCGAGGGTCAAACGAAGAAAATCTCCCAGCCGGGTGATCATGGTGCGCGCACCGTCAACATCCTTGTTCAATAGAGCAGAAATCGAATGGAGAGTGTTGAAGAGAAAGTGGGGATGTAACTGCATCTTCAGCGCTTCCAACTGCGATTGGACTAACTGCGTTCGCAGTTGCGCCGCGTTTAGCTCACCCTTGCGAAAGCTCCTGTAATAGTTGAAGGCATGACTGCTCAACACAATCACCCAGTAAGTAAGCAACCAACGGTCTATGTTGTAAATCAGGAATTGAGAAATGTGCAGCAGGGTGAGATTCGAAGGACGGCCTGTACCAAACATATAGACCACATAGTCAACGGTCATCAGCGTGCAGATCAGGCCCACACCCATCACAAAGTGAAGTGGCACTCGGCGGCGCCAATTATTCCGTTCGATGCGGAAGCGCCTGGCCAGCCAAAGCACCAATGGCGTCGATAGTGCCCAGAGAAAACAACCCACGCCTTCAACGAAAAGGGCCCGACGGAAAGGGACCGGCTTCTCCTCGTGGTAATAGAGCATGTAGACCTGAGTGGCAAAGAAAAATGCCACTATGGTCCAGACGCTCCAGATCAAACCCAAACGAACTGGCCACTTCTGCAGCAGTAGTTCGGCGCGAGACTGTTCTTCAGGAATATTGTTTGACTCGTTCATCGATGCCGCCCGGTGTAACGATCATAGTCACGGGAAAGTTTCACCACCAGGTGGTACTGTTAAGAGTTCAATCTTTAGGTTGCTGCTGGCCATGAAGTACCGGGAGCGGTTGCGACCGGGTTTCAACCTGGCAAACCGACTCGAGATCGAGGAAGCGACCCGGTCGCTACCGCTCCCGGTACTGACCTCACAACCTGAAAGTTGAACTCCGATGTTGGATTAAAACCGGCGTCAAGGTAAGGCCCTATCCCTTTGTTTGCAAGCAGTAGGGGACGAAGCGGCCCGAGGCAGTGACCAACCGTCGCCTATTCCTCCGAAGGATTCAATGCATTGGGCCGGAGAGAGGCCGCAGATTGCGCGCCGAGAAGCTCTTCTTCAAAGCTGATGTTGTGCAGCGCCCTGATTTCCTCACCGCAGACGTTAAGCACCCGTTGCGTGTTCGCCTCGCTCTCGCTGGCATTCTCGCCATCGTTGGGCAGCAACCACTGGCCGTCACGCCCCCGAATCAGATGGCCTAACTCATGCAAGACAGTGGTCACACGCGCCTCTCGTGTGTTGGGGTCGAACGGCCCGATTCGAGGAACCCGCTCGCGACCGAAGAAGTCATATCCCCGATAGAAGGGTCCATCGAGATTTATCTCAGCGTTCTTGAATAAGCGAAAGGTAAAGCCCGTTAACATGCTCATTACAATGGTTGTTTCGCCCGACATTCTGATGTCGATCCGTCGATCCAGATGCGTTGGACGTATCTGCTGAGTCAGTTCATTTAGCGCAGCGATAGCTGCGGAGCCGCCATAGAACTGACTGCACGGATTCTCATATTTCAGGAGGCTGAACGAATCCAGATATGCCTGTTCAAGTTCGGTGGGCTTCGCTGGATTTCGAAGCGGTAGCAGTTCCACCGAACTGGGACTCGCATGGCTCTCATTACCTGAGAAGCTCAGGACCTTCTGCTCCATGCAAGTGATCGAAGCGACAAATACAAACCCAAACGCGGTACTCAACCAATGTTCTGTTTTCATGATCGCACCTCACTCGAAAAGTCTCAGTGTGACGAACAGGGCAGGTGGACTTTGAAGATGGTACGAGTTTACTTCAGGCTTGAGTTAAAGGTTTGTGACCGGCTGGCGCCTCTTTGTGACGGAGCGGCC